>ERZ773143.3148-NODE-3148-length-10707-cov-4.980098_pt1 | contig 10707 bp, 8 predicted proteins | sample MGYA00580852_ERZ773143 | MGnify/ENA primary metagenome ERZ773143 (study PRJEB29015, sample SAMEA2737853) | human gut metagenome | biome: human gut; feature: human-associated habitat; material: faeces | place: China | collected 2012 ... | reverse complement strand
AAGAATCTAGCTTGTGATGCTGTCATTCCCATGACAATACGTCCTTTCTTTCGTTCATTCCCTATACTTCTCTTATCGGTTCACTTTGAATTTTTCTTTAGCGTTTATAAAAGATTTTTTACATTTCTTCACATTTTAAATATAAACTAATAAATATTAAAAAATCCTTAACACCCCCTTTCTAATTTTATTTTTGCGATAAAATATTGTTATAAATATACAGATAAAGAAAGGGAAATTGATATGTGGGATTATACAGAGAAAGTTATGGATCACTATAGAAATCCGAGAAACGTTGGAACAATTGATGATGCTGATGCTATCGGTGTTGCAGGATCTTTAACTTGCGGTGACCAATTAAAAATATATTTAAAAATAAAAGATAACATTGTAACTGATGCTAAGTTCCAAACATTTGGTTGCGGTTCAGCAGTTGCAAGTTCTAGTATGCTAACAGAAATGATTATCGGAAAAACAATTGATGAAGTTAGAAAAATTACCAATAAAGACATCGCAGATGCTCTAGGCGGTTTACCTCCAGAAAAAATGCACTGCTCAGTTATGGGTTACGAAGCATTAGAAGATGCACTTAAAAACTACAAGGCTGAAGGTTATGTTGACCTTGATGATTTGTTAGGCAAAAATGCTCCGGACAACAAAAAAGAAAAAATGATTTGTACTTGCTTCCAAGTTACAGAAAACGTTATTTGGGACGCAATTAAACAAAACGGGCTTAAAACAGTTGAAGAAGTCACAAACTACACCAAAGCAGGTGGGGCTTGCGGAAAATGTAAGAGTGCAATTCAAGATATAATTGACACCTACTACAAAAAAGAAAAAGAAGAAACTCAAAAACTTACTCCAACTCAATGGATTTTAAAAGTCAATAATGTTATTGAAACTCAAATTTCTCCTGAATTACAAAAAGACGGAGGAGATATAGAGCTTATCGACATCAAAAACAAAACTATTTTCGTTAAATTAAGAGGAAAATGTTCCGGTTGTAAAAATTCTATGATGACATTAACAAACTTTGTTGAACAAACACTTAAAAACTCATTAGGAAACGATATAACCGTTGTAGAGGTAAATTAAAATGGACAGAAATTATATATATTTAGATAACAATGCCACAACAAAAGTTGATGAGCATGTTTTGGAAGCAATGCTCCCATATTTTAAAGAAGAATATGCAAACCCATCAAGCATGTATGATTTTGCAAAACCTGCATCTCGTGCAATAAAAGAAGCTCGTGGGGTGATTAAAGATTTTATCAATGCAAAAGATGAAAAAGAAATTATCTTCACTTCTTGCGGTTCTGAAAGTGCTAATACCGGAATCCGAGGAGTTTTAAATTACAACAAAAATAAAAAGCACATTATTACAACAACTGTTGAACACCCTTGTGTTTTGAATGTATTCAAAGCTCTAGAAAAACAAGGTTACAGAGTTGACTATATCGGTGTAAATTCTAACGGTGAACTTGACTTAGAAGCTTTAGCATCTGCAGTTGATGAAGATACAGCTTTAGTTGCCACAATGTGGGCTAACAACGAAACAGGTGTTATCAACCCGATTGGAAAAATTTCTGAAATAGTTAAATCTAAAAACAAAGATACAAAGTTATATGTTGATGCAGTTCAAGTTGCAGGTAAAATTCCAATTGATGTTCAAGCTAACGGAATTGATTTACTTGGAATTTCCGGTCACAAATTCCACGCTCCAAAAGGTGTTGGGGTTTTGTATGTAAATTCTAAAACAATGATTACACCGTTGATTATTGGCGGACACCAAGAAAGAGGTAAACGTGCAGGTACTGAAAATGTTCCATATATTGTAGGGATTGCAAAAGCAGCAGAACTTGCTCAAGATAGTTTACACTACGAAATGACCGAAGTTAAAAGACTTAGAGACAAATTAGAATCTAATATTATTAACAAAATCTTTAACGCAAGACTTAATACCGGTGTTGCTAATAGAGTTCCGAACACAACAAACATAGGTTTTGAATATATTGAGGGAGAATTAATCTTACTTCACTTATCAGATCTTGGAATTTGCGCATCATCTGGTTCTGCCTGTACTTCCGGTTCACTAGAGCCTAGTCACGTTTTAAGAGCAATGAATGTTCCGTTCACAGCAATCCACGGAAGTATTCGTTGGAGCTTGAGCAGATTTACGACCGAAAAAGAAATTGATTACGTAATCGAAAAATTACCACAAGTAATTGAAAAAGTAACTTCAATTTCTCCGTATCAAAAAGAACTTCAAGCTTTAAAAGATTTAAGACTTGGTAAACAAAACTAAGATAAAAGAACAATTGATAATTAAAATCTAATACTTTTTTCTTAAAAAAATATACTTAAATTTAACAAATTGAAAACTCCTTATATGATGAATTGGTTTAACATTTTAAAAACTGTATTCTAAATCTAAGGAGTTTTTATTATGAAAAAAATAATTATTTTCTTAGGTGCAATTTTAGTTTTCTCAACACAAACTGCTTTTGCAAGTCCTTACACATCAACGATTGATAAAATTGAAAATTCTCTGTTTGGTTTCACGTATTCAAATGAAACAGAAACAACAAGGCTTAACAGAATTGAAGAAAAAGTCTATGGAAAAACCTCTACTGCTCAAACTCAAAACAGAGTTGCGAAATTAAAAAAAGATTTAGCAGCAGACTTGATGGGGCAAGAAATTGAACCTAAAGAAGATACCTTCGCTGAAGAAGAGGATTCTTGGGTAACTGCAAAAGAACCTGCAGAAGCTGCAAAAATGGATTATCCTGTCATAAATGAACTTGAAAGACAGGTATTTAATAAAGAATTCAAAGACCAAAATATAAAAACTCGATTATCAAATCTTGAATCAAAAACATTCGGTAAAACCTATGATAAAGAAGATTTATCAACCCGCGTTGATAGATTGAGGGCTGAAATTCGTCCGCAAAGATTTATGGATAATAAAATGGCAAAACAAGAAAATTCATTCTTAAATGACCCAATCGACCCAATGAGTAAAAACTATCACCTTAACCAATACGGCACACCGAATTTCAACTATGATGCATACAATAGACGAAACCAAATGAGTTACCAAGATGATTTTGGTGACAATTTCGGGGACGATAGCAATTTTTTTTCCTCCAGCCCTAACGTGTTTAAGCAAGACAAAACAATGAGTTTGTCAAAAATAGAAAAGGTTCTATATAAAACTAAATACGAAAACGAACCAACTGCACAACGTCTTTCACGAATTGAGTCCAGTGTATTTGGAACAAACTTTGCCAGTGATAGCGATTCAGTGAGAATGGAAAGAATCACAAGTGCTATAAATGCTCAAAAATCAGCTAAAAAATACGACAGCAACAGATTTGGACAAAACATGGCAACTGCATTCCAAATCGGAACTATTATCTTGATGGTTCTTGCGTGCATTTTATAGGGTGAAACTACTTAATCCAAGGATAATCGTCAGGAATTTTCCAACCATTTTGTTTTATTAGCCCCGCGCATGAATATCTTAGCTCCTTATTTGTATTATAACAGCTACCTTTATCACTACCGAATGTTTCCATGTGTGCTTTTTCAGTATCAATATAAAATAAGAACTGATTTTTCCCATCATATACATTATTTTTACAATATTTTTCATCTGCATTAAGACAATACATCACCCAAAGTGTTGGAGCGCCATTAATAGCTTGAGCTTGAAGATAGCTTGTAAATCCTGAGCCATCGCTCAATAATACCTTAACCCCAAAAGACGTTACTTTATTTAATGTCACTCCTGACATATATTTTACAATATATTTACTATAATAATCGTTTATGAGTTCAACATTATCATTATCTTTGACGGTTGAAGAATCAAGAGGAGGAAAACCGTCATTGTCTTCTTCAGATAATTTTATTGCTTGATTCATTGTAGAATAAAACTTTTTCAACTTGGTTTCTACGGTCATTCGATGATATTTGCTCATTAGTGATGGAATAGTCAATGCCGCTACAACACCAATTATGCCGAGGGTGATTAGGACTTCCGCCAATGTAAATGCAAGTTTCGCCTTTGTTGGTGACATGCCTACGTGCGTAGCACCTTCCACAAATGTAAATCCAGACTTTATATGCACAGCACCACATTTGTTATTCATCTTATCTATCCTCCAGTATTATTCTTATTTATATTTTACCATATTTTACTTAAATATTTTCAATATTTATCAAAATAATTAAGTATTATTACAAAATAATGAAATTATTTCAATAGTAAAATACGCAAAATAATTGTATGATTTGGATATGGATAATAAGAAGAAACTCGGATTGAAAATAAAAGAACTTAGAAAACGCAAGGGGCTTACGCAAGAACAACTTGCGGAGCTTATTGATATGGAGCAAAATTCAATCAGTGTAATTGAATCCGGACGAAATTTTCCAACATTGGGAACATTAGAAAAAATAGCTCAGATTTTAGAAGTTAATCTTTCGGATTTCTTCAACTATGATTACATTGATGATATTGAAACAATCAAGGCTTCAACCAAAGATATTATCCGCAAAATGGACGACAATCAAATAAGACAACTTTTTAAATACGTGAAAAGTATTTAATTATTCAGCTTTTTTAGTTGATTATTCTTTCGCTGTTTCAGTGACAGGAGTCGTAGTTGAAGTTGGAGCAGAAGAGTTAACTTTGCTTTGTGAATTTTTCAATGCATTATTGAAAATATTTTTCAACTTTTCTGCACTTTGAGCTCGATTTTCCTTAGCTTTTTGAATATCCGCTTTTGTTTGTTCCAGTTCTTTTTTAGCGGTATCGACTTTATTTTTTTGAGTTTCTACTATTTTATTAACATTTGATTTTACATTTTGTGCAGTATTTTTTGCATTTTCAACTTTGTTATTAATATTTGTTTTTACAGCATCTTTGGCACTTTCCAAGTCTTTTTTCAAATTCATTTGAGTTGTGTCACAAGTTGATAACCATTTGAAATTACGAACAGAAGATGTACTTTCTACAGGGCCATTAAAAATAACTTTGAAATCTTTATAACTTGTACTTCCGCTAGATAATGCAGGAATTAAAGCGGTATTTTCATTAGCAGGGTCAGCGGTTAATTGTTTCAAAATTTTTGACGTCATAGCCCCAAATTTTGGGATATAAGACAACAACTTATCTGCAGACAAATCGCCAAGAACACCTAAACAAGAAACAACTTTACTATCAAGTCGTCCTAAAATAGTAAGAGTTGCACTATTTGGCAATATGTAGTATGTTCCTTTGACAAAATAAGACATCAATGGACCTGCAACCTTGATACTTGAAATTGTTGCATTACCATTTGCTAGTGACATTTCACCATTTATCTCTTTAAATCTATCAGTTTCTTGAATAGTTGAAAGGGTAGAAAGAGATGATATTGCAGCCTTTAGAATTGAATTTGATGAAATATTTTGAGCCATAACCAAGTTTTCTAAACGACCAATTCCGACAAATCGACCGTTTTTAACATCAAAATTAACATTACCTTTCATTGAATTCATTATTTCTCTATCTGTTACACCTTGCATTGAAAGTTTTGCATTAAAACCAAGAGTACCGGTTAGAGCATTTTTTATTCCAACTGCGCCATACACGGCATCTGTTGAATTCAATCCGACACCTGTCAAATCAACACCAATCATATAATTAGGAATATTATATGATATTTTTCCATTGATTTTTCCATCAAATGCTTTTGCTGACAAATCACTCAAATAAAAATCCGTATAATTTAATAATGAAATTTTTGAACTTATATCACTTGCAATGATTCCACCGAATTTGAATTTTTTCGCCGTTGCGATTCCTTTCAAAATAGGACCGTTCAAATTCGCATTCAAATCAGTAAGTGCAAAATCCATATCTTTACTTGAAATATCAGCAAAATTCAAACTGCCTTTAACTTGCGGATTTGTTACATCACCAACAATAGCAGCATCACCTTTTACAGTAATATTTGAATTGTTTAACCCCCAAATCGGGAATGAAATTGAATGCGGAACAGATACAATTATATTTAATTTCGGATTTGAATATAATTTAGAAATTCCGCCCTCTAAAGTTGCTACAGACTTCTCCCCAGCCCACAAACCAGAATCGGTGAAAGATAGAGTATCGCCTGAAATCTTTATATCTGTATGAATTTTTGTTGTTTTATTTTTTAACAAATCAATATCCGCTAATTTGATATAATTTGTCGGATTTGCAGTCATTTTGAAACAAATATCCTGAACTTTAGAATCACCTTTTGCAATAATTTCTACCGGTAATTTACCCATATATGGAAACATTGAGCGCATATTTTGAGGAATAAATGCAGCGATATCAGATGCTGCAATATTGCCTTTTGCTTTGATATTCATATTCAAATTCTTAGTCAAATAATCTTTTACTCGACCGGTCAAATCAACTCGAGAATTATTAATTAACAAATAAGAATTTCTAATCGTAACATCTTTTGAATCCATAACAATTCTTGTCTTTGGAACAGATACAGAAGCCGTTGGATTTTTCAAAACTAAAGAATTTACATCAATATCACCTGTCAAAGATTTTTTATCACAAACAAGTTTTATCATTGCATTAGACAATAACAATTTGACATTTGATGCTTTATTCAATACATAAAGCGAATTTACATCTGCTTTCACAACAGGCTTCAATTCGCTCAACTTACCTTTTATTGACGTATTCAAAGACAAAGTCCCACCATTAACATTATTTTCTTTTAATAATGAGACTTGACCAAGTGCTGCTAACAATCCTTTAATAGACAATTTATCTGCTACAAGTTTCAAATCTGTATCAGAATTTGATTTTATTGTTCCTGATAATTTTAATGGGTGTCCCAAAATAGAAAAACCTGCTTTTTTAATATTGATATCATTATTCATCATATCAATATCAGCTGTAATTTTGTCAACAACAATATTGTATAAACCGTATTTCAAACTAGACGGATTAATCTTCAAATATCCGGTTGAAGAAACTTTTTTCATGTCAGAATTTATATTAAAATCTGCATCAATTCCACCAGTTGCAGACAATGTTTTGAAATCATTATTTCCGAAAGATTGAGCTACACTATCAACAAGTCTGATGACATTATTGAATTTAGCATTAGAGCGCAAAGTCAAATCAATTGACGGCTTTTTACCGGATTGAACACTTCCGATAATTTGAGTTTTTTCATTTTCATCAGTTGAAGAGAAAAATATTGAATCAATATCGGTTTTATTGCCCTTGAATTTTAAATTTGCATAACTTTCCGGCAACTTATTGCCTTTAACCGCAACCGTCATAGCACTAATATCTAAATCACCTTTGATTTCCGGATTATTTAAAGTTCCGAATGTTTTGATTTTTGCAACAACATCAGCATGGAGTCCGTTATTTTTTATGGCTTTAAAAATATCAATAATATTTATTTGAGGAGTCGAATTTTCTTGTTGAATATCTTCTAAATCAGCAACGGCAACTGTTTTAGGAAAAACTAAATCATCTAATTGAACATTAGGCATAAGTTTGTTATAAACATTCAAATCATAATTAGAAACAGTATCGCCATCTAATACAACTTTACCGGAAGTTCTAACCTTAATTTTCTTATCAAAAACAAAGTCACTTATTTTAAAATTCTTGCCTTGGATATAATAATTTTTACCATCTATTGCATCACTTATAATAAATTTATAACCTTTTACATTGATATTTGGTAAATTATTTGACAACTTTAAACCAAAAGGCAAAGACGTCAAAGGTTCGTTTTGGTTATCCTTTTGAGGCAAATAATCCTCTACTAACAATGAACCATCTTTTTTAATCACTAAATTTCCATACAAATTCTTAGCATCAATATCAGCTAGTTGAACTTTTTTCATTAACAAAGGCAACAAAGAAAGTCGAACTTTAAAATTTTCAGATTTGAAGAACGGTTCACTTGAAGTCGGAATAGATAATGAAAATTCTTTAACTTTTAACCCAATAGACAAATCCGGAGCAGTAGTAACTCCAACCTCGTTGAGTTTTGAGTCAAAACCCGTTGAAGTTTTAATCATTGCTTGAATTTGAGAGCAATACGAATTTGCAATCGGCGATAACACAACCGGAGAAATCAAAAACAGGACATATAACGATGCCATTATAGAACCCAAAACGATACCAAACTTTTTAAGTTTTGCCTTATCAAAACGAATATTCATATCCCTACCTCATATCTATTTTTTATTAATTTTATCATAAAACACTAAATTTGAACGAATCTACATGATAGTTTTTATAAAAGAAATCGCATCGTCTTTTGTTGTAACATCACCGGATACTTGAGCTTCATGCAGTTCGTTCATTATTTGTCCCAATTTTGGAGAAGGAGAAAGACCTAAAATCTGCATAACCTCATTACCGTCAAGCAACTTTGGTAACGGTTTTAAACTTTCTTTTGCGCTCAAATAAAACTCTAACAACGAATTCAATAATGAAATATTTTCATTAACGATTTCTTCCGTAATCTCCGGACCTCTTGCAGATAATCTGTCAGCTTGAGCAATTAATATATTATCAATTGCATCATCACCCATTTTTCGAACAAACCTCATCATTACTTTGTCTGTCAATTCGGGGGAAGACACAACGGCCGTAGGATACATGTGTTTTTTTATAATAAGTGTTATGTATTCAATCTGTTTATTTGAAAAACACATCTTTTTTAATATCGGTTTTGCAAGTTTTGACCCAACATCATCATGTTTTATAAATCTGTGACGTCCGGTATCTTCTTCAATCGTCCAAGTCGAAAATTTCCCGATATCGTGCATAAAACTCGCAAGTTTTAAATGAGCGAGTCTTGAAAAACCGCCAAAATCAACTTTATCCATGTGTTCTTGAACTTTAGACGATGAATTCTCATAAAGAAGTTCAACTTGTCTTACCGTTTCAATACTATGATGGAACAAATCCAAGTGGTGATGGAGATTTGGCGGAACTTGTTTTAACTCTTTTACAAACGGGAATAAAATTTCTAATATTCCGCACTCGTCCATTTTTAATAATGATTGATAAGCATATTTCCCGCTAAATAATTTCATCAACTCATATTCAACACGTTCTTTAGCCGGTTTAGAAATCAAATTCTTATACTTTTTGCAAACATCAAGCAAATGAGAATCAATCTCAAACCCTAACAACGAATAAAAACGAAAAACTCTCAAAATTCTCAATGGGTCATCTGTAAAGTTTTCATCTTTAATTCCTCTGATAATTTTGTCATCAACATCTTTAATTCCACCAACAATATCAAGAATTTCACCAGTTTTAATATCTACAGCAATTGCATTTATTGTCAAATCTCGTCTTGAAATATCTTTTTCCATAGAATTTTCAACAGGATTTGTGATATCTAAATAATTGATTTTATCTTTCAAAACCACACGGTAAATCTTATTTTCAACATCAAGAGGGATAAATTTTCCATCAAAAAAATCTGAAACTTTTTGAGCAAAAACACCGGCATCAATATCAGTTACAATCAAATCTCTGTCATAGGTATCTTTTCCCATCAAACAATCTCTAACAGAACCTCCGACAAGATAGATTTTGTTAGGGAAAAAACTTGCTATATTATTTAAAATATCATCATTTTTAATTTTATTTGTCAAAATTTGAATATTCATAAATTATATTTCCTAAAGCAACAACTACTGCCGTATCAGCTTTCAGTATCATATCGCCAAGAGTAAGCATTTCAAAATTCTTTTCTTTAAAATAGTCAAACTCTTTTTGCGAAAATCCACCCTCTGGGCCAATAATAACCAAGACTTTTTCCTCTTTTTTAATTGGGTTGGATTTGAAAACGTCACGAATAGTTTTATCTGCAATCCGTTCGCAAAAAACAATTATTTTATCAAAAGAGTTGTTATTTATGACATTATCAAGGGTTGAAAGCTCAAAACACTCAGGAACGAAAGCTCTTTCGCACTGTTTAGAAGCCTCAAACATTATTTTTTGCCATTTTGCAACTTTTTTTTCTGCAACAGATTTATTTACAGCGCAATTATCAGTCAAAACAGGATAAACAGCAGTTACCCCAAGTTCTGTAGCTTTTTCAATCAATAAAGTTTGCGCATCACTCCTCAACGGACTTTGGGCTAAGTACAAGTCAAAATCCAAAAATCTTTTTGACGGATACGATTTGTCGATTTCTGAGACAATTTCAGAGTTTGTAATTTGTAAAATTGTTGTTTCGTATTGGATTTGTTTTTCATCAATGAGTAATAATTTTTCACCTGCTCTGGCTCTCAAAGATCTGGCAATATGAATATAATTATCTTTATCAGAAATAGAAATCTTATTATCTGTAACTTGATTAGAATTTATAAAAAAATGTGGCATAACAAACCCTTTCGTCTAAAAAATTATATCACAGATAAATGTAGGATAGGTGAATATTGAAAGGTAAATAGTTCGTTACGTTTTAATTCATTTTCGCAAAAATGTCCTCCCCTTGCGTGAGGACCGAAATCTGTGATTTCGAGGAGGGGCTTTATTCCCTCCCACCTACGTGGGGGAGGGGTAGGGACACTAGTTGAACCGGCGAAGTATGAACCGAGTGAAACTGCGTGCCGTATGGCTGAGGGGGTAAAAAGGAGTGAAAAAGCACAAAA
>ERZ773143.3144-NODE-3144-length-10712-cov-6.311626_pt1 | contig 10712 bp, 8 predicted proteins | sample MGYA00580852_ERZ773143 | MGnify/ENA primary metagenome ERZ773143 (study PRJEB29015, sample SAMEA2737853) | human gut metagenome | biome: human gut; feature: human-associated habitat; material: faeces | place: China | collected 2012 ... | reverse complement strand
TCGTGCAGCGCTTCGTTGTGACGCACTGGGTAGGTGGGTGGTCCATGTCATTAGGACGGAGATTCCCTGCGGAGTCCTTATGCGTTTTTAGGCGCATAGGGATCTCTTCGGATGGGTTTCTGCTGCTGACCGGCACGACTCTTGCGAGAAGGCCGCTTAACTTGAGCATAGCCGCTCCCCACGGGCTCTTAGGCGCTGCCCGCGCCTGAGTATGTTGTTGGCGTCCGCGACGTCGGCGTCGCCTTCATAACCGCACTTTCGACAGCAGAACCTGAAGGATTCAGAGGCGACACATCTTCGCATTTGGGACACGTTCTGATCGTGTTCGCCGCAGCAACGGCGCACACCTCTCCGCCCCTGCCGCCGACATACTTGGATGATCCCAGACCTACAAAAAAAGCCGCCTCACGCAAGCAGGGCGGCTTTTGAACTATTTTTCGTTGTAATGAGTGCGGCATTGCACAATTTCTAATGTCCGGTTACCGTCTTCTTCGGAAATGCGGTAAATCAAACGGTTTTTGGCATCGATCCTGCGAGACCAAAAGCCGGATAAATTGCCAGTCAAGGGTTCCGGCAGCCCTAGCCCGCTATTGCCGTTGTGCTTGATGTCCTTGATTAAAGCATTTACTTTGGTCAGTTTCTTGCGATTGTCCTGCTGCCGCCCTCAATCAGATCGTGCTCATTGACCTTGCCTAATTCCAATTGAGCAATGCTTTCACGCAATCGCGCCTGATTCTCGGCACACCAAAACGGATCGGCCTTAATTGCAAAGGGAATCCGCCCTTCATTGACGACTGGGATAGCAAAAACGGTGAATGCTGTTGTCATGTTGAGCCCCATCATTTGGATGATGGACTCAAATTTTTTTTTTGAGCTTCGCGTCCATGCGGAAGCTGACAGTTGCCGTTGCGTCCATAGCAATATGTCCCGCTAATCATTAGCTCTTTTATGAATACAAGCAACTTTATAACTGAAAATTGCAAGCTGGCGCACTGAATTAGTCAGCATTTCAAGGCTGTTAACCATGAAATCCGCACAGCAACTATCTTTGTTTGCCGCTCCTATTGAAGCTGACAGCCGCGGCGAGACAACCGACTGATGGCCGCACGGCAGCCATCATATGATCAGCAGCGACCGGCCAAACAGCCGACAACGGCATAGACTGCATGCCGAGGAACGAGGGCGCAAGCACTCAGCTCAAGCTCGTTTCTAAATTTCCCTAACCCTGCTTCGGGCTCAGGAGGCCCGCAGAGATTTTCATTATGACGACACATACCGAGGCCGCCGAGGCGATGGCTGAAGAAGCGGCGGATCACCTTCAGGCAGCGGCCAATGCTCCAAGCCCTGATGAAGGCCTTTCCGCAGCTGCAGATGCAGTGATTGATACGACGCATTGGTTCACGCGTTTTTTTGAAACGCTTACGGCGGGAATGACCTGGTCGAGCCTGCTGCTGCAGATTTTTGCAGTGATCTGTGCCTTCATTCTCGGCTGGTGGGGGTCTCGCGCCTTTACGGAGTGGCTCGAAAAGAGGCGCCCCAGTGCAGATGATCTCGGTGTAGTCAATCACATCAAGCATCTGGCTTACGGGCTTCTTGAGAATGTGTCTTTCGGCCTCATCGCAGGATCGTCCCTCGCGCTTGCGGCCTGGCTGATCGTAACGCTGGGTGATGAGCCTTCTCGGTCGCTCGTTATCTGCAGGATCTTCTACTCGATCTTCTATGCATTTTCGGTGCTCTCCGTTGTGATGGCCTTTGTGCAGGCCAGCATCGGACGAAGCATCATCACCCGAGGTGTGCAGCGTGCAGTCACCGTCATCTTTTGGTGCTTTGCAGTGCTGCAGTTCTTCGGCGTGCTGTCGGATTTGGTGGACTATCTTGATGCGCTGAGAATCCCCATCGGCAAGGGGGACATGACGGTTTGGAAGGCCTTCATGGCGGTGATTTCGGTGCTGCTCACGCTGGCCGTTGCCAATTGGATTTCGGCCATCATCAATCAGTTCATTCAGGGGGCGCAGAATCTGACCCCCAACCTGAAGGTAGTGCTTTCGCGCATTGTCACCGTTCTTTTTCTGATTCTGGCGGTCATCATCGGTCTTGGAACCGTCGGCATCGACTTGACGATTCTTTCGGTTTTCGGCGGCGCTTTAGGCGTCGGGTTGGGCTTTGGACTGCAAAAGATCGCTTCCAACTATGTTTCCGGATTCATCATCCTCTTGGACAAATCCATCAAAATCGGAGATCTGGTTACGGTGGGCGGCTTCCGCGGAAAGGTGGTGGAAATCAATACGCGCTTTACGGTGGTGCGCAGTCTCGACGGTATTGAGAATATTGTCCCGAATGAAGCGTTCGTGACGTCAGCTGTGCTGAATCATTCGTATACGGATGAAGCCAATACGCAGTATGTCGCTGTGACGATTGACTTCAATGCGGATGTGGATCGGGCGCTTGCCGTCATGCTCGAAGAGGTTTCGCGCGATCGTCCGCGCATCGTCAAGGGCCGCAAGCCCTGGGCCTATGTGGACAGTTTCGGAGACAGCGGCATTAATTTGAAGGCGGCTTTTTGGCTGGCCGACCCGGTCAATGGTTCCGTCGGGATCAAAACAGCCATTACGCTCGATATTGTCCGTCGTTTCCGCGAGGAAGGCATCCGCATTCCGTACAACCGTCTTGAAGTTGTGATGCTCGATCCGCATGCTGATGACGATGCGCCCGCCGACGTTCAGCCGAAGGGATCCTCTGCGGCGGTTTAAGGGCAGGCTTTCCTCTCCCGCTTAGTGCCTTAGGAGCAGAAAAAAACCTCAGAAAGCAGGTTCGCTTTCTGAGGCTAAGTCACAAGGTATGGTGAAGTCAGGATTTTTTCCTGCGGAGCGGCTGCGAGGGCGGCCGCTCTTCGGTGTATCACACTAGGCCCATCCAGCTCCAATACGTAGCAGACATCAGAAGAATGAGCAGATAGGCCGCAATTGTCAGAATGATGCCGGTGAAGGCAAAAGTCTTCACGTCAAACGCACCGGTTGAGTAGGCAATCAGATTCTGCGGGGCATTGACCGGAAGAATGAAGCCAAAGCTGATGACGTACTGCAGAATCATCGTAATGCCCAGCACATTGACGTTCGGCGCATCAAGTCCGTTCACGAGAGCGATGATGATTGGAATGAGTGCGCTTGAGAGCGCAGCGGCGGATGCAAAGCCAAGGTGAATGATGATGAGAAAGAGGGCGAGAACCGCAACGACGACAAAAGTGGTCTGATCTGCGAGCCCGAAGGAGGAACCAATGCCTTCGGCGAGCCACTGTGCAGCGTGGGTGGACAAAAGCGTGGAGCCGAGCGAGATGCCGACGCCGAAGACGAGCAGCGTGCCCCAGTTGATGCGGTTGACGACGCTTTTCCAGTCCATCACGCCCATGCTCGGCAGCATAAGGAGCGCAATGGCGCACACTGTCGTAGTCGTATCAAAGGGGTGGAGCTTCTTTTCCGTCACCCACATAAAGAGGAGGACGAGGGAGACGACCGTGAGCTTCCATTCAGCAGCAGACATGGGGCCGAGTTTTGCGAGTTCACGGCGAACGGCATCGTCGCCGCCCGAAATATTTTCGAGCGAACCCTTGAAGAGTCGTGTGACGACCACATAGAGCACGACGCTCATCAAAGCGGCGAACGGTGCGGCAGCGACAAACCAGTCAAGCCAGGAAATATCATGACCGGTCAGTTCCTGAATGAACCCCACGGCGACCATATTCTGGGCAGCGGCAGTCTTGATGCCGACATTCCACACGCTGTCGACCTGTGCAACCGTGATGAGAAGCATGGCGCCGAAAGCACTCTTCAACGGAAGTCCGAAGGCGCGCACCATGCCGGTGACGATCGGCACGAGGCAGGCAACGCGCGCAGTGGTCGACGGCACGAAGAAAGAGAGAATGAAGCCGCAGAGAATGATGCCGAGCACAACGCGCGAAGGCGACGTGCCGATTTTGGAGAGCGTAACGAGTGCAATTCGGCGGTCAAGCCCCGTCTGCATCATGGCTGCCGCGAGGAAGAGCGCCGCGCCGACAAGGCAGAAGGCTGGTGAAGAGAAACCCGTCAGCGCCATGCGAAGCGCTTTGCTCGTGCCAATGAGTCCCTGGCCGTCGGGCTGCGGAGAAAGTCCCACAAGGACCGCAATGAGCGCCATGATGACGCCGGCGGAAACCGGAAACGACACGGCGCCCGTCGCCCAGGTAATGACTGCGAAGGCCATGATGCCGATCATGCGCTGACCGGCAATGGAGAGGTCCGCGAGCTGCGGCATCAGACAGATGATGCCGAGAGCAGCGACGGCAAAGACAAGGCCGTATCGCTTAAAGAAGCCGGGCGAGGGCTGAGTGTCAGCGGTCACAGTCGATTTCCCATTGGAGCCTGCAGACGCAGAGCCCCTTGACGTCATATTGGACGCCGAATCGACAAGGGCAACGGAGTGGGTTGTGTTCATGGGGAGTCCTCTCTTTCTTTTCTTTGGCGAGGTCGGACCGCTTGTTCAGGGATTCGCGGTGCCGTTCCGTTTTTCCTAAGCCAAAGCCGTGCCAAAAGAAGAAAGTTTTTTGAATTTTTTTGTTGACTCTCCAGAAATCGCTGAAAAAGAAAGGGTTCGATGATCGGCTTGAATTAAAAAGCATCCTTGGGGAAAGGGAAGCCGGTCGGCGTTCAATTCTAAACCGAGATTTTTTCTTAAGATAAAGTCAATAGGTATTAACGCTTCATTGACGACATTGCCCTTTTAAATGCGCTGATTTAGAAATGTCTGCACTGTATTGGTGCACTGCTCGTCCTGCGAAGAGATGAGTTTAAGGGCAGATGCGGCGCACCGAGCACGTCAGAGCGGCAAGCCTCTCGATGACGTCGGCCGAGGGGTCTGACAGTGAACGGTTGACTCAAGCGGAGTGAACAGGCATAAAAAGACCGTCAGCATGAATGGGACTCAATGCTGACGGTCTGCGGATCCGAGGGATCAATGAGAAGCATTGAAGCGCCGCTTAGTCCTTCAAATCAATGAAGTGCTTATAGATTTCAACGCCTTTTTCAAGCACTTTTTCATCGAAATTGAAACGGTCGGAATGGAGCGGAATCCCGGTGCCGGTGCCCAGAAGAATGAAGAGGCCGGGCAGCGTCCGCTGGTAGTAGGCAAAGTCTTCGGCAATCAAGAGGGGCTTAGGCAGCATTTCGAGGCTCGGCAGACGCTTTTTGGCATCTTCAAAGAGTTTTTCATCGTTGACGACCGGCGGATAACCTTCAGGGGCATCCACATGGACTTTAACGCCGAGATCCTTATCGATCTGTTCGCCCAGCGCATTAAGACGATCGCGCCCCATCTTGAAGGCCGACTCGCTGAAAACGCGCAGCGATCCTTCAAGATGTGCATGCGCAGCAATGGCGTTGCGCACTGTGCCGGCCTGCAAAAGACCAAACTTCAGCGTGCACCAGGGACCCTCGGCGGCGTGAAGATCGTCGAGAATCTTTTCTGCACCCACGACAAAGCGGGATGCGGCAAGCAGGGCATCCGCACCGTCTTCGCTTTTGGCGATGTGAGTGCTTTTGCCTTCAATGTCAACCGTGACTTCGCACGATGCGGCAAGGAGCGGCCCCGGACGGGTTGCGGGCTGTCCGAGCGGCAGATCCGGCCAAAGGTGAAAGCCGTAAATGGCCTTCACGTTCTTTTGCGCAAAAACGCCGGACTGGCAGATGAACTGAGCGCCGCCCGTCGTTTCTTCAGCAGGCTGGAAAACCAGCAGAACATTCTTCTTTAAGCGGTCTTTGACAGACGCAACATACTGCGCAAGCTCAAGCACCATGGCCATGTGGCCGTCATGTCCGCAGGCGTGCATGTGCCCTTGATGTCTGGACGAAAAAGGCACGCCGGAGACTTCACAGATAGGGAGCGCATCCATGTCGGAGCGGAAGGCAACGGCTTCGTGAGCGCCGGCATCAAACCAAGCGCAGACAGCGTGACCGTCGGGCGAAAAGACCTCGCAGGGCAGTTTCTCAAGCACGCTTCGCACATAAGCGGAGGTCTTGGGAAGATCAAAGTCAAGTTCCGGGATCTGATGGAGATCGCGGCGGTATTTAAGAATGCGCTCGAACATGAGAGCAATGTCCTTAACAAAAATCGAGTGGGCGAAGCACTGCTGCCGACTGTCAAAGACAGATGACAGAAGAGCTCAAACCGCTGTTGATGCGGTGCTGTGAGCAGGCTTGGCGGTTAATAGTGGTCTCATCCTATCAACAGGCTTAACGTCTCGGCCTAAGAAGCATTGTCAACAACGGGGTCTTAAGATGCAGATTGAAAGGATTGAGGGGAAGTCACTAGTCGCGTCAGAGCGCTTCAAGGCCGCTCTTTTCCGGCCTGAAAGTCAGAAAACTTTTCGCTTTCGTTTATGAAGAAACGGCCGCACTGCATGCGGCCGTCGATGAATTGTTTGGGGCACACCGCTCAAGCCGGATACCCAAAGCAGCCGGCAGTGCAGTTAAAGCTGCCGCAGCGCACTTTCCAAGGCCGTCTTGGTTGATGTGCCGGCGTCCTTATGCGCCTTAATGATGCGCGCAGGCACGCCTGCCACAACGGCACCGGCCGGAACATCTTCAATGACGACGCTGCCTGCGGCGACGACGGCGCCTTCGCCCACATGGATGCCTTCAATCACGACGGCATTGGCGCCGATAAAGACATCGTCATCGATGATGACGGGCTGTGCGGAAGCGGGTTCAACGACGCCGGCGAGTACTGTGCCTGCCCCAATGTGGCAGCGGCGTCCGACAGTGGCGCGGCCGCCCATCACAACGCCCATATCGATCATGGTGCCTTCGCCGATCACCGCGCCGATGTTGATAATGGCGCCCATCATGACCACTGCGCCGTCGCCGATCGTCACCTGATCGCGAATCACCGCGCCGGGTTCAATACGGGCGTTGATGCCTTTGAGGTCAAGAAGCGGAATGGCGGAGTTGCGGCAGTCGTTTTCGATGACCATATCGTCGATCTTGCTGCGGTTGGCTTCAAGAATCGGACCGAGTTCCTTCCAGTCGCCGAAAATCACTTTGTCACCGACGCCGAAGACCTTTGCCGAACCGAAGCTGATCGGGGCTTCGCCGGCTTTCTCGCGAAGCGTGATCTTCACGGGCGTCTTCTTTTCAGCTGTAGCGATGTAGTGAATGATTTCCTGTGCGTTCATCATGGTGATTCAATCCCCAGTGTTAGAAAGTTGAAGTGCAGCACTCAGCGGCGAGCGAAAAGCAGTTCGTCAAGGGTGTGCAGACCCACGGGGGCGTCCTTGAGCTTTTCGGCGGTTTTAAGCGCGCCAATTGCAAAGATCCGGCGGGATTCCGCGCGGTGGGTGAGTGAGAGCTCTTCTTCGTCGCCGAAGAAGGACACGGTATGCACGCCCGCCACGGTGCCGCCGCGGACAGCGTGGACACCGATTTCACCGGCTGTGCGGGGTGCGAATCCTTCGCGGCCGAAGACCGTCGGATGGGTGCCGTCGGGGTTGACGGCTGAAAGAAGGAGCTTCGCCGTGCCGCTCGGCGCATCTTTTTTCATGCGGTGGTGCGTTTCGATGATCTCAATGTCAAAGTCCGGCAGCAGGGCGGCAGCCTCTGCGGCGAGGTGCTTTAAGACCGCAACGCCGATGGAGAAGTTGGCGCTCACCGCTACGGGCGCGTAGCTGCCCAACGCATTGACGCGGGCAGCTTCTTCGTCGCAATAGCCGGTGGTGCCGGAAACGAGCGGCGTTCCGGTGCGCTGCACATAGGCCGCGAGTGCCGGCAGCGACGCCGGAGCGGAAAAATCAATGACGGCATCCATACGGTCGCACTGGGCGAGCTGAGCGATCGTCGCCGTATTGAATTCGGCCGCAACTTCGATGCCGCGGTCTGCGGCGCAGTCTCGGATCATGCGGCCCATGCGGCCCATACCGATGAGAGCGATTCTCATAGCGAAGAGTTCCTTACTTCAGAAAGCCCGCGGCAGCGAGTGACGAACGCAGCGTTTCGCGGTGGGCTTCAGTCATATGCGTGAGCGGGAGACGGTAGCCGCCGACATCCATGCCGAGGAGATTCATAGCCTCTTTGACAGGAACCGGATTCACTTCAATGAAGAGATCGTTGATCACATCGAGAAGTTCAATCTGCGCGCGTCGTGCGTCGTCCGTGCGGCCTTCAAGATAATCGAAAACCATCTGATGCGTCTCCTTCGGAGCGATGTTGGCCAGCACCGAAATGACGCCCGAAGCACCGATGGAAAGGAGCGGCACAATCATGTCGTCGTTGCCCGAATACATGGCGAAATCGTCCGAGAGGTACTTTGCGACCTTTGCCGCATAAGACATATTGCCGCTCGCTTCCTTGATGCCCACAATGTTGGGGTGCTGCGAGAGGCGTGCAACATTCGCCACAGATATGGAGCAGCCCGTGCGGCCGGGTACGTTGTAAAGAATGCAGGGAATCTTCACGGCGTCGGCGACGGTCTTGAAGTGAAGGTACATCCCTTCTTCGTTGGTCTTGTTGTAATAGGGGGTAATGAGGAGCAGACCGTCAGCGCCCAGACGTTCATAGGAGAGCGACTTTTCGAGCATCGTCTGCGTAGAGTTGGAGCCCGATCCGGCAATAACGGGGATGCGGCCTGCAACGCGCTTGACGGTATATTCGCAGACCGCGTTGTCTTCTTCGTGAGACATCGTTGAAGATTCGCCCGTTGTGCCGAGGATCACCAGCGCATCGGTGCTGTTGGCCAGATGAAAGTCAATGAGTTCGCCGAGCTTGTCGAAATTGACCGAACCGTCTTCATTGAAAGGTGTGATAAGTGCGACCAGTGAGCCGCGAATTGTCGGATGAGACATGCTGAATACCGTGCGTAGTTGGGGTTGCAGGGTGGAATTGTAGGGGCGAAGCGGTGCGGTCACTTCTGAGATCCGCGGGCGCTTGAAACGGATTGAAAAATCGCAGTATCGATCTCAAGAGCAGGCAACCTGTCCTGCTGCACGTTCAGCGCTCCTCGCCGACAGCCTCAAATTCATAAAAGAAGCGCCAGCAAAGAGCGTTATCTCTGCTGGCGCAAAAAACAACGTGCCGGCAGAGTGCACGCTGCTTTGACCGGTCAAGATAGCGCAACTGCTCACAAATTCACGAAAATCAATCACTTTCGTCAATTTTGCAGGCAGACAGTCCAGCGGGTATCTCCCGCAGGCCCATCCGCCGTCCCCCAGGCTGAGGATGCCGGCGAATTCGGCGGATCTGCCTCCCCTCGGGGTCGCTGCCGGCCTGCCGGCTCGCCCGAGGCTCCTCGCGTCCGCGCCTCTATCGTTCGATGTTTTACAAGTTAACAAGAAAAACCTGCGGCCAAAATACGACAAATGGGAGAAAAGGCGTATTTCAGTCAATCGGGCGCAAGCGACGGACAATTGATGCCGTCATCGGGAAGGTTATCAGGCTGTTTATAAATGTTGACCGGCGCTTCTATTGCATATACGAAGCGCCGGTCATTGAGAGCGGTCCGAAAATCAGCGGCGGCTCTTGAGGAGCGCCTCAACTTCCCGTTCTACTTTTTCCAAATCAGGATCTGTAAGAACCGGAAGCACCTTGATGAGAGCGTCGGGTTTGAAATCCCACCATTTGAGCTCAAGGAGCATGGCCGTCAGGCGGTCGTTGAAGCGGCGGCGGATAAATTCAGCCGGGTTGCCGCCTACGACCGTGTAGGGCGGCACGTCTTTCGTCACCACCGCAGATGCGGCAATGATGGCGCCGTCGCCGATCTTCACGCCCGGCATAATGACTGAGCGGCGGCCGATCCAGACGTCGTTGCCGATGATGGTGTTGCCTTTATGCGGCGTCAGGTCGTAAGTGGACCGGGCCGCTTTTGCCCATTTGCCGCCAAAGAGACTAAAGGGATAGGTCGACACCGTCGATACGCTGTGATTCGCTGCGCCCATGATGAACTTGGTGTTCGCACCGATCGCGCAGAACTTGCCGATGATGAGCTTGTCGCCGAATTCCGGACGGTTGTAGAGAACGTTTTTGCGGTCAAACTCCGTGGGATTCTCGTCGTCTTCGTAATACGTGTATTCGCCCACTTCAACGTTGGGCGTTGTAACAACATTCTTGATAAAACAGACGGCCGTATCGTCAATCGGGAAAATATCAAAGGGATCCGGCAGATCCGTATTGTGCGGCCCCATGATGCTGAAGGTGCTCATTGAAATAGCTCCGAGGGTGAGTGCGTATCCATTTAGAAATACGATATTGATCATACGATCTTAAGGGCGCAGTCGTATGCCGCTGGTGCAATGGTCAAGCGAATTTTGCTCTGCGGCAAAACAAAGCGATTGATCGTCTCAGCCAAGGGAAAAAGTGGATTCGGAGCAGCTGAGAGAATTACATCGGTACCTGATCAAAAAGGAGCCGCAGCACTGGATGTGCAATGCCGATGCGGCGGTGCTGGCCGCTGTATGAGCAAGCTGTTTTTGCAGGTATTAGCCGCAGTCACTGCGCCTGGATGATGCGTATGGCATGTCGGCGCAGCGATAAGGTGACGAACCGTTTGCCCAACAATTCTTTGACGAAGGCCTTCATGCAGCTGCTAATAAACTGACAGACCGCAACGCTTGTAAAACAAAAGAGATCCCGAAGAAAATCCGAGCCCAAACTCCCGGAGACTAGCTCCGGGAGGTCCTGATCTGACGCAAAGTCGGC
>ERZ773143.3137-NODE-3137-length-10723-cov-4.402512_pt1 | contig 10723 bp, 10 predicted proteins | sample MGYA00580852_ERZ773143 | MGnify/ENA primary metagenome ERZ773143 (study PRJEB29015, sample SAMEA2737853) | human gut metagenome | biome: human gut; feature: human-associated habitat; material: faeces | place: China | collected 2012 ... | reverse complement strand
CGATCTCCAGTCTGATCACTGCACAGGGTACTTTATCAAGCTGGTGGGTACGAATCGTACTTTCCGCACTGCTCTGCTTCTTCATCGTGATCCAGTCTGTACTGGCATCTGCTAAGAAGAAAAAATAACAGGTTAATAATAAGATATAAGAAAAAATATATGGAGGTTTTTGAAGCATGATCACAGGTAAAAATTACAAATTCTGGTTTTGCACAGGTTCACAGGATCTTTACGGAGATGAGTGCTTAAGAAAAGTTGCTGAGCATTCCAGAATCATTGTTGAGGAATTAAACAAGAGTGGTGTTCTTCCATTTGAATTAGTATGGAAACCAACACTGATCACAAACGAACTGATCCGTAAAACATTCAATGAAGCGAATGCAGATGAGGACTGCGCAGGTGTTATCACATGGATGCATACTTTTTCACCGGCCAAATCATGGATCCTTGGTCTGAAAGAATACAGAAAACCGCTGTGCCATCTGCACACACAGTTTAATGAAGAAATCCCATATGACACGATTGATATGGATTTTATGAATGAAAACCAGTCAGCACATGGTGACAGGGAATTTGGACATATCGTAACAAGAATGGGAATCCCAAGAGAAGTTGTTGTTGGATATTATGAATCAAAAGAAGTGAAAGAAAAGATCGCATCTTGGATGAGAAGTGCAATCGGAATGGTGGAAAGTAAAAATATCCGTGTGGTAAGGATTGCGGATAATATGAGAAATGTTGCGGTTACAGAAGGCGATAAAGTCGAAGCACAGATTAAATTTGGATGGGAGATCGATGCATATCCAGTCAATGAAGTTGTAGATTATGTCAATGCAGTCAGCAAAGGTGATATTGATGCACTGACACAGTTATATTATGAAAAATACAATCTTTTATTAGAGGGCAGAGATCCGATCGAATTTAAGAAACATGTAGAGGTACAGGCAGGAATCGAGATCGGACTGGAAAAATTCTTAAAAGACCATGATTATCAGGCAGTTGTTACACACTTTGGCGATCTTGGTGGATTAAAACAGCTTCCAGGACTTGCGATTCAGAGATTAATGGAAAAAGGTTATGGATTTGGTGCAGAAGGTGACTGGAAGACAGCAGCAATGGTTCGCCTTATGAAGATCATGGCTTCTAATGTAAAGGATGCAAAAGGTACTTCCTTCATGGAAGATTATACATATAACTTCGTACCTGGCAAAGAAGGTATTCTGGAAGCACATATGCTTGAGGTATGCCCAACAATTGCAGATGGTCCTGTTTCCATTAAGGTGTGCCCTCTTTCCATGGGTAACAGAGAAGATCCTGCAAGACTGGTATTTACATCCAAGACTGGTTCGGCAGTAGCTGCTTCTCTTGTAGATCTTGGCAACCGGTTCAGACTGATCATCAATGCAGTAGATTGTAAGAAGACAGAGAAGCCAATGCCTAAGCTTCCTGTTGCAACTGCTTTCTGGACACCACAGCCTGATCTGGCAACAGGTGCAGAAGCATGGATTCTTGCAGGTGGTGCTCATCATACAGCATTTTCTTATGATCTGACCGTTGAACAGATGGTAGACTGGGCAGATGCTATGGGTATTGAAGCCGTTGTTATTGACAAGAATACAGACATCAGAACCCTCAAGAATGAATTGAGATGGAATGCGATTGCTTATAAGTAAGGAAGAGTGACGGCGGCGCAGCTTGGAAGCGGAAGTGGGTCGGGAGGCTCAGATATTTCCTTTGTATCCACGCTCCCGCTCCGCTGCTCGATGTAGCGGATGCATAGGGTTGCGAATGCCTGTCGGCACCCGCGACCCAAGCACCGACACTCGCAGAGGGGATTCTCAGGAAACATTCTGAGCCTCCCTGTGTCACGGGGGGAGGCGAGCTGCGCCGCCTGTGAATTTGCGAGGTGTGAGTAATGCGCATGGGAAGGTATGCTGTTGATGGTGGTAGGAAATTTGTACTGCTTGTGAATTGTAATAGAATAGGCTGGTAGGATTAACTGAAATAGAGGCGTTTGGGCTTTTCTACGTACTCCACTTCATCAAGTTGGGTGAAGGCGTCTATGAAGTCTTCACGGATGGTGACGATGGCGTAGCTGTTAATCAGTGGTTCGACGTGGATAACGGCTGATTCCAGGCGCGTAAGCTGACCGTGGTATTTTACGATAAGTTCCCAGGTTCTTGCTACAGGGTTGTAACCCGTAGCAAGACCTGGGGATTTTTCTTTTTCCTCCGTAGTTGCCTGCAAGGCAAGGTTCAGCAAATTTTCTAATTTCTGACTGGGCATATAAATTACCTCCATAAGAGTTACATGAGTCCTGCGAAACGCTCCCTTATGAAATTAAATTGCCGGGATTCTATATATGCATAAGCAGGCACTCTGCAGCCGCCGGTACTTAGTGCGCGGAAGCCATAAGGCTTTTGCACACTTATGTACCGCTGCGAGATGCAGCGTAGCGAGAGCGGGCCTGTGGTGCATATATAGAATCCCGGCAATTCTCTATTACTTCAGGCGTTTCGCAAGCCTTCTAATTACTTAGGGCGAACAGTCAGTCTCTTGATGAAGCCGTCCTTATCTGTTTCACGGACGGTAGCGATTGCCATGATATGATAACCACCGAAGTTGGCAATGAATTCTGCCTGTTCTTTGTTTACAACTTCAGCTCCTATTATAGAATATTGCCGAAATCCAAATTTGTTACGGAAGAACATGTTAATGGCTTCTTTTCCATAGATATGATATTCTCTCTGATTGGAAGAGTTGGAGCAGTAGTCGCAGAGGATTCCATCTTTGGTGAATAAGTCCGCAAGACCTGCAAAATCTTTATTTTCCATAGCTTCTATATATTTCTCAATTGGTTTCATATGCCAGATCCTCCTTAATATACCTTTTCAGAATTCAATAATGCGTCAGTACCGCCATCAACGAACATGATATTACCATTGATGCCGCTTGCCTTGTGTGATACCAGGAATATCATCACTTCTGCGATTTCCTCCGGGTCCATCAATGTTTCCAGACCGAATTTGGTAGGAATAGGAAGAGCGTTCAGTGCCATTTTGGCAGTTGTACTCATGGTAGCTGTCATGGCAGTATTTACATTACCTGGTGCAATCGCATTGATGCGGACACCATTGGCAGCCCAGGAAGCAGAGACTCTTCTTACCCAGCGGGCAAGTGCATATTTGGTGGATACATAGAGGCTGTTGCCTACGCTCAGACTGGATGAATCCAGTTCATTTACAAGTTCCAGAATTCTCTTCTCATCACCGATATTATTAAGAAGATCAACCAGATCCATTCTGCCGGCACCTTGGGAAATCGTATTGGAGACAGTAACTACGCAGCTTCCGTGCTTCTTTTCCAGAAGATCATAAGCGCCCTTGGCAATGGCAAGTGTTCCGAAGTAGTTCAGAGATACGATCAGAGACAGATTGCCGCATGCACCGGATACACCGGCATTGCAGATCATACCGTCCAGCCCATCTGGACAGAGTCTGTGCAGTTCATCAATTGCCTTTTGCCTGCCGGCTTCTGATGCCAGATTGACACAGATATCGCCGCCTTTCAGATCAATGTTGATGACGCGATTGCCATCAGCTTCCAGTAATTCCTTTGTTTTGGCGCCGATTCCACTTGATGCGCCTGTAATTGCATATACACCCATATTTATCCTCATTTCTGCGCACGCTTCTTACACATGCCGAGTTTGTGCCAGGTGCGCACAGACACAAAGCTCGTAACATCCTGTAATGTACTTCAATAGTACATTGTACTTGCTGTTTCTTATGTATCTCATTATAATAAAAAGTGGTATCTTATAAATAACCAAATTAAAGAAAAATCAGGAGACCAGATTGAAGTGTTGACTTACGATATATCAGAACGTGGTAATCTGACAATATATGAATATCTATACCGCTGTATTAAGGACGATATTATAAAAGGCAGACTCTCCTTTGGGGAGAAGCTTCCGCCCAAAAGGAAGATGGCGCAGCAGCATCAGATCAGCCTGAAAACGGTAGAGAACGCTTATGAACAGCTTTTGATGGAGGGCTATATCAGTGCAAGGGAGAAGAGCGGCTATTATGTGATGGAAGCAGAAGCAGGATATGAACCGCGGCGGCGGACTTCCTATACTGCAATGCAGACAGGCAGCCGGGGAGAAGAGGCATCAAAGATTACGATAGACCTGACTTCCAACAGAGCCGCTATCGAGAAATTTCCGTATGATACATGGGCGAAAGTGATGCGAGGGATATTATCGGAGAAGGAGAATGTATTGCTGGATACGGTGCCTTTTGCTGGAGTATATGAGCTGAGAGTAGAGATTGCAAGGTATCTGTATGAATATCGTGGAATGGATGTGGAACCGGAGCAGATCATCATCGGAGCAGGGACGGAGTATTTGTATGGAAGACTTCTGCAATTGCTGGGAAGGAACAGCATCTATGCCATAGAAGACCCGGGGTATCACAGATTTTCCAGGATTTATCATGCCAATGATCTGCAATGGCGTTATGTGGAGATTGATGAGGATGGAATCGTAATAGATTCCCTTAAACAAAGTGGCGCTAATGTGGTGCATGTATCACCGGGACATCATTTTCCAACAGGGATTATCATGCCGGCAGGAAGACGGCAGGAGCTGCTGGCGTGGACGCAGGAAGAACTTGGAAGATACATTATTGAGGATGATTATGACAGCGAATTCCGGTTCAGCAAGAGACCGGTTCCTTCGATTCAAAGTATGGATAAAAACCACAGAGTCATATATTTTAATACCTTTTCCAAGACATTAGCGCCCTCCATCCGTATCAGTTATATGGTGCTTCCACCAGCCTTGATGGATCGTTATGTCGGGACAATGAATTTCTATGCCTGTACCGTATCGGCTTTTGAGCAGTATGCACTGACAGAGTTCATGCACCAGGGATATTTTGACAGACATATTCACAGGATGAAGAATTTCTACCGTAATAAAAGGGATAAAATACTGGAAGTCCTGAAGGCTTCTCCACTGTATAAACAGGTAGAAATACTGGAAAAAGGCGCAGGGAATCATTTCCTGATGAGGATAAATACCGATTTGAGTGATACGCAGCTTAAATGGGCAGCAGCCGGGGACGGTATACAGATAAGCTGTCTGTCAGAGTATTGTGAGTCAGATAAGGACAAGTATGCGCATATATTAATTGTGAATTATTCAGACCTGGAAGAGAAGGGCTTTCGGACAGCTGTTGAAGTGTTATCCCAGATTATAAGTTAGTTACAACTAACTTTATGGTTGTGTCCAGCATGAAGTGATGTTATACTCTGTGTTGTGGATTGAGTCGCATGAGCGGTGAACGCACAGACAGCGATTGCATATATATAATGTAAGAAAGGTAAGGTGATTGGGATGGATATAAATACAGCAGCAGGGCTTTTGATTCCTTTTCTGGGAACGACATTAGGAGCAGCGTGTGTTTTTTTCATGAAGAAAGAGATGAATGATATTGTGCAGAGGGCACTGACCGGGTTTGCAGCGGGAGTCATGGTGGCAGCCAGCATATGGAGCCTGTTGATACCGGCAATAGAGCAGAGTGAAGGTATGGGGAAATTTGCCTTTGTTCCTGCCGTAATCGGGTTCTGGCTGGGAGTATTATTCCTGCTGATGCTGGATCATGTGATTCCTCATCTGCATCGAAACAGCCAGGAGGCAGAAGGACCTAAGAGTAAGCTGCAAAGGACAACCATGCTTGTATTGGCAGTGACTTTGCACAATATTCCTGAGGGAATGGCAGTAGGTGTGGTATTTGCAGGATATCTGACGGGAAATGCACAGATTACGGCAGCAGGAGCCATGGCACTTGCGATAGGTATTGCGATTCAGAATTTCCCGGAAGGAGCCATTATATCCATGCCTCTTAGAAGCGAGGGGATGAATAAGGGCAAAGCTTTTCTTGGTGGGATGCTGTCCGGCATTGTGGAGCCGATAGGTGCAGTCCTTACAATACTTGCAGCCAGTCTTATTGTACCGGCACTTCCTTATTTCCTCAGCTATGCAGCGGGAGCTATGCTCTATGTTGTAGTAGAAGAGCTGATTCCAGAGATGTCAGAAGGAGAACATTCAGATATTGGAACCATATTTTTTGCAGTAGGTTTCTCCGTTATGATGGTATTGGATGTTGCGTTGGGATAAAAAATATGGATAGGTGATTGACAATAGCGCGAATTCTTAACATAATAAGAATGTAAAAAAACAAAGGAGGAGTTCGTCATGAAATTTAAATTTGGAATTAAAGAAGTAGTTGCTACAGGTATCGGAACCGCCCTGTTCGTGGCATTGACACAGGTACAGATTCCCATGGGGTTCATCCCCAATACCTCTTTACAGCCAAGAGCAGCGTTACTGGCATTCCTTGCAGCTGTATTTGGCCCTGTAGTGGGCGGTATTGTAGGGTTACTGGGACATGCGTTAGGTGATGCTCTTTTCTATGGCAGCGTATGGTGGAGCTGGGTATTCCCGGATGCTGTATTCGGTCTTCTGATTGGTCTTTTTGCTGCAAAATATGCAATCAAGGATGGCGGTTTTGATAAAAAGGCAATTATTCTTTTCAATGTAGTTCAGGTAATCGCCAATGCACTGGCATGGATTTTGGCAGCCCCTGTTCTGGATATCCTGATTTATGCAGAACCGGTATCCAAGGCATTTGCACAGGGCTTCTGGGCATTCCTTGGTAACATTATCGTTGTTGGTATTCTTGGTTCTTTACTGGCAGCCGGATATTCCAGGATTGGTGCCAAGTCATCCAGCTTAAGTAAAGAGGACTAAAGGTTTTGGGACAGATGGAACCTATTATAGCGTTTAGAAATTTTTCCTTTAAGTATCGTTCCCAGGTAGAACCTACATTAAAGGACATCAATCTGGAGATCTATCCTGGAGAAAAGGTATTGATCGTGGGACCTTCGGGGTCCGGCAAGTCTACACTAGCTCATTGCATGAATGGGCTGGTGCCCTTTTCGTATAAGGGAGATATTACAGGTGATTATCAGATAAAAGGCCAGAACCCCAGGAAACTGGGGATTTTTGGCTTGTCCAAAATGGTTGGAACGGTTCTGCAGGATACAGATGGACAGTTCATCGGACTGACTGTGGCTGAGGATATTGCTTTCGCTCTGGAAAATGACAGAGTAGAGCATCAGGAGATGAAGCAGCGTGTAAAAGAAGCAGCGCAGATGGTGGATGTGAAATCTCTGTTACATCATTCCCCAAGGGAACTGTCCGGCGGTCAGAAACAGCGTGTATCCATGGCAGGGGTCATGATTGATGATGTGGATATTCTGCTTTTTGACGAGCCGCTGGCGAATCTGGACCCGGCTACAGGCAAGAGAGCAATTGATCTGATTGACCGCATTCAGAAAGACAAGAATGTAACAATTGTTATCATAGAGCATCGTCTGGAAGATGCTCTTTATCGTGATGTGGATCGAATCATTGTAGTGGGCGATGGTCAGATCGTAGCGGATACGACACCGGATGAACTGCTGGCGATGGATGTGCTGGAACAGCAGGGAATCCGTGAACCTCTGTATCTGACAGCATTGAAGCATGCAGGATGTCAGATTACGAAGGAATCCAGACCTCAGCATATTGAAAGCATGAATCTGGAACCGTATCGCAATCAGGTGAATACCTGGTTTCGGAGTGTTCAGCTGCCCCTAAAAGATAAACAGGCAGAAACGATTCTGGAAGTACGGGCTCTGTCTTTTGCCTATACAGAGGGTCAGCCTGTGCTACAGGATGTTGATTTTAAGATACAGAAGGGCGAGATGCTCAGTATCGTAGGTAAGAATGGTGCGGGTAAATCGACGCTTTCTAATCTGATCTGTGGATTTCTTACTCCGGCAAAAGGTGCTGTACTTCTGCATGGTGAAGATATGAAGGCTCTCTCCATTAAAGAGCGAGGAGAGAAGATCGGACTTGTGATGCAGAATCCGAACCAGATGATCAGTAAGCCTATGATCTATGATGAAGTTGCACTTGGTTTGCAGGTGAGAGGCGTTGCACCGGATGAGGTAAAAGAAAAGCTGAAAAAAGCCATCGAGGAAAATGTGGGAATCGACTACGGACGGGCCAAGAACTACACCGTGGGTAACTGGTTAGAAGTGTGGTACGAGAACTATGCCAAAATCAAGATGCGCCCATCCACCTATCTGACCTATCATGGCTACATCGAAAATCACATCAAGCCGCAGCTCGGCAAGATCTCGCTGAATGATCTGACAACGCTGCATCTGCAACAGTTCTACAAGAAATTGTTGGCGGAAGGGCGGGTAGAGCGAATCGAAGCACAGAAGCAGCCCAAGGGACTGAGCGCCAAAACAGTGCGCAACATCCATCAAATCATTTCCTCTGCCCTGAAGCTGGCAATCGAGCAGCGGCTGATCGCCCGCAATCCGGCAGACGGCTGCGCATTGCCGAAGGCGGAGCGCAAGGAAATGCAGACGCTTCCTGTTGAGCAGCTGACGTCCTTCCTCCGCGAGGCAAAAGACAGCGGCGTGTTCGCCCTGTACTACATCGACCTGACCACCGGCCTGCGGCGGGGCGAGTTGCTCGGATTAAAATGGTCGGACATTGATTTGGAAAAAGGAGACCTTCGGGTTCAACGGCAGATCGGGCGCATCGACGGCAAGATCATTGAGATGCCGCTGAAAACGAAAAACGCCTACCGCACCTTGCCGCTGTCGGCAGATGCGATAAGCGTTCTGAAAATACAGAAATGCAAAGTTGGGAACAGTGAATGGGTATTCCCATCGCCCACTGGAGGTCCCATGTCACCGGATAGCGTGTTGCATATCCTCAACGCTGACATTCTGGATATGTTGGCAAGTACTTTGATGGACGATTTTGCTTCTACTTCTTTTGCTATAGTAATACATGGAATAACACCTCTTTTCTTTCTGATGGCGTTATTCTACCGAAGGAGGTGTCCCATATAACGGACTATATCATCACTCTTGGCACTCGTTAACGATAAAATCGTACAGTGCTTCAGGTTCTGTCAGATTCCACTCCTCTGTGTTATCGGAAGACCAGACTTTATAGTCTGGTTCTCCCTCATACAGCCACCAACTGATGTAGTCGTATTTGTCGTTCACCGCTTCTTTGAGGACGAGCATTGCGGCATCGTAAAACTTGTTGTTCACGCCAAACACATAGTGTCCATCCCCGACAAGGTCAAGTGCTTTCGCAAACTGATGATTGATTTCCTGCTGCTCCTGGATGAGTTGGAGCGCCTTCACGAAGGTTTCTTTCGTTATCATTTCTCTCCAAGTTCCTCCTTGGCTTTCATAAGCCATGCGATGGCTTCCTCCTGTGTCTCAGGATCAACCAGCCATTCGAGGAAGCGCACGATCAACCGCTCTACAGTCCATCCCAGAGGCGTAATGATTTCCTTGATCTGAGCCAAGAGTACTTCATCTACCGCAACTTCAATTGTCTCGTACTCGAGTTCAAACCACTTGTAGGGGCAGAAGACACAGGAGTCTTTTCCCTCCTCCGTAACAACAAAGCCAACATTCTCCTTGTCCATGCGGTCAAACAGTTCATCAAGCCGCTTGGGAAGTTCTTCTACCGGAACCCGCTCCATTTCAGAGAGCGGATGATATTCTCTCAATTTCATTGGTCGGCCTCCATAGTACACAGTTCAGGGTTCCAACCTGCTTTGTGACGGTAGTTGTTCTCCTGCATTTCCTCAAAGGTAACAGGTGCAAAACCGTTGACATCCGCACCGGCATTCAGCATCAGATCGTTCTCCCGAATGAGCGGCCAGTAGTCGGCATCGGTGTTGCCGTGGATGTGACCGAACACCATGTAGCATCTGGTCATGTGCGGCCAGGACATCATGGGGTAATGGCAGAGCGTCATTTGCCGCTTGCCGTCACTAATGAAGTGCAGGTTATTCACGCTCTCGAAGAAGTCTTCGAGGTTGCACTTCTTGACCCAGTCCCTGTCGTGGTTTCCGATGATGAGGTGCTTTTTGCCCTTGAGCTGCTTCAGGTACTCTTCGGCAGGCTTCTCGTTTCGGAACAACAGGTCGCCAAGAATATAGACGGTATCGCCGTTGGTAACCTTGGCATTCCAGTTTCGGATTAGTGTTTCGTCCATCTCCTCGATGGTGGCAAACGGCCTGTTGCATAGGCGGATAATATTGCGGTGACCGAGGTGCAGGTCACTGGTGAAGTAATTCATGGTGTTTCACCACTCTTTCTTATAAGCTGAGTTTTTCTGCGGCGGCTCGGAGTGATAGGAGTTGGTTGTGCAGCGCGGCACTGTGCGCCGGGGTCGATTCGTTGGCGACACGGCAGTAGATGCAGCATTTACTCATGTGCATTCTCCTTTAGTTTCACAGGTTTGATCGGTTGCCACTCAATCAGGGCAATCTCGGCATCCGGGTTCTCATGATTCAGATGTCTGAAGGAGTCAACATCCTCGCCGGGGAATCTGCTGTGGCAGTAGAACGGCATCACTTCATTCGGTACAATACCCACTCGCTCCAGGCCGAGCAAGCGCTTCTTTATAAACTCTGCACCATAGATGATCACCGGCAGGCCTGCATGCTTGAGGGCCAGATAGAACTTGATTGCCTCCACACAGCGTCCATAGGATTTTGCGGCAAGGGCAAGGTGATAGCAGCCCTCGGCCACTCGGCCCAACCCCACATAGAGGGATACATGT
>ERZ773143.3124-NODE-3124-length-10753-cov-3.246588_pt1 | contig 10753 bp, 6 predicted proteins | sample MGYA00580852_ERZ773143 | MGnify/ENA primary metagenome ERZ773143 (study PRJEB29015, sample SAMEA2737853) | human gut metagenome | biome: human gut; feature: human-associated habitat; material: faeces | place: China | collected 2012 ... | reverse complement strand
GGCAATGTGCCCTTTCTTGATGAACCGCTTAACCAGCCCTCCCCCCTTGATGCCGCTCAGCGCCGTGACAAAGATGCCGGCCCTGGCATTTGTGGGAGTGATGGAAATGATGGCGAGTTCCAGCGTATAAGCCCCCTTGGTTCCCGGAGGCACCATTTCAAAATGCGGATTTTCGGCAACCTCCTTTTCCATGCTGGTTGCAACGCTCTTCTGGAAGTATTCCGCCAGGCTGCGCAGGGCATCAAACCCTTCCGCGGTATCCGGCCTCACATCCATGTGCACCGTATCCACCGGAACGACGGCCATCAGGACTTTTTTCCCATTCACGCCGTTCACCCGGTCATTCCAGATTTTTTTATCATCGGCATTCCAGTACGCGTCAAAGGGAATATGGGAATCCTTATTTTTTACCTGATGAGTGATAAATCCTGTTTGGGGAACATGTTTGAAATTATTGGAACAAGACACTACCGCCATGCAGCCAAGCAGCACGAGGGCCATCAGGGAAGCCGGGAATAAAAAACGGTGTTTCTTCATATCAAGTAACAGGCAGAATCGTTTTTATCATGGCCCGGCACCAGCTGTCAATAAAACCTGCGGGTGAAAATCCCGGGCTGGGGCTCTCCTGCCGGGCAGAAAGAGCCAAGGCGGGAATTCCTAGTCTTCTTCATCCATGGGGCGGTATTTCACGGCCAGTTTTTCCAGGATTTTCAGGGCCCTGGAGGCACGGCTGCGGAAGGATTTGTAGTCCCGGGGGTCGCAGTCGCTCCAGGCGCGTTCGGACAGGGCCAGGGCGCGCGGCCATGCCATGTATTCCACCAGCCCCATATTGTACAGGTATTCCGTCCAGATGTTAGCCTGAAGGCCGCGCACCCTGGCGGCTTCCTCCGGGGAGAGTTCCGGCAATTCATAGCCGGTATCAGGATAACCGAGGTCGGAAGGCTTGGTTAGGAACAACGCCCATGTAGATACCCACAACCAAAACTCTTTTTCCTTATGCGGATAAAGTGTCAAGTTATTCGCCTTCGTGCTGTCTCGCTGAAAGAATCGAGTAAGAGCCTGTCCGGTGTCCATCACACCAAGATAACCAGCATAATGTATAAGTTCCTTGTATCTGTTTGGCGAAGGTGTAGCCGTAGCAACAAACCTGTAAGGGACACCCGAGAACAACGGTAGAAACTCCTGATAGGTCTTGGTGCCGAATCCGCGCAACACGCTGGCTTCATCCAATGATGTTGCAGTAAAATAGGACGGATCTATTCTCACTCCATCCTCACCATCACGCACACGTTCGTAGTTTGTTACCATGATGTCGGTAGGACATATCATCACATCTGCCATAATTCGGACATAAGTTACTTTCATGTGCAAGTGTTGTTCCGCTTGTGTTAGGAACTCGACTACCACACGCTTAGGGCAAACGATCAATCCCTTGCCTCCTTTATGGTTCAAGATTACCCGAAGTATTTCCAGCTGGGTGACTGTCTTTTGCATACCGAAGCTGGAGAATATAGCACGACATCCACCGGCAACCGCCCAACGAACGGTATCTTTTACATGAGGATATAATGTCGGGGTAATTTCTTCCGAATCAATTTCAAATCCTGTTTGATGGCTGATAGCCATCTTATTTCTTAGAAATTCTATATATTCCATTCAACTAAATCTTTTATGCTATCAATTTCTGACGAATCAAGTTCATATTCTTCTTCACCAGTTTTACTATCTGGTCGTGATACTCGCTTACGCCATTGCAGACGGCTCGGGACTGGACGATATCCAGTGTCTTCAAGTTTACCTCTATCGTCTCGATACGCTTTCCATCGGTATCTTTGGCAGACAGAATCAAACAATCCGACCGTTTATAATACCCATTACTATACACGCAATGGTGCATCGCCTTTCCTTCCTGATAAAACTGGGTTATACTCTCCAACGGGCAAATGACTATGTTGCCATCCGTGATTTTCATCCCAAAGAACTTTTTCATCCGTTCGTAGAAGCCGGCTATATCCTTCATGAGCTTTTCACGCCTACGGATAGCTGCTATACGGTTCCTTTCCTGTCTCAACTTGGCTTCTATTGCCGTTTTCTTTTTCAAGAGCCTATCATGTGCAACTTTCAGGTTCTTGGGACAGACATAATGCGCGTTACGCAAGTCCTTGCCGAAATAAGATAGTAAAGACATATAATCTTCCCACATAGAAGTGTCCTTAATGATGTAATGGTTGCGGTTGCAGATGTTGAACGACGGTTTATAGCGAAGTTGACAGAAGCCGTTTTTATACATGTGCTTCAACATGGATATTTGCCCGGTCTTGAGACACAGTTCCACATCATTTCCGCCTTTCAACAAGTCACGTATCAATTTTGACGGGGTTACATCCGGGAACCATCGATTCAGTCCCCGTTTTTTCAATTCCGGCAGCAGCTCTTTCCTTGGATAAAGCTCTCCATATATCGCATACAAATCACCGTAATAGTTATATGGATTACTTCCATATTCTCCTTTGATGCTGAGAGGTGAACTATACGCAAATCCGTTACCTCCCATATTAATCGGTCGGGCTATGATCGTACGTTTTCCGTCTTCACGAATCCACTCTTGAACCACTTCTGTAAAATCATAATACACCGGAGAAGTTTCCTTCCGAACATTTTTCCAGCATAGTATATGCCGGATCACCTGGAACCCGCCTTTCACTTGCAGGATGGACATATACGCCTCTTCACGGATCTTCTGCTTCCGGCTAACCTTTACGTCCAATTGATGATGGCAATAAGGGCATTCGATTTTGTCACCCAATTTATCTTTACTCGTATTGACCCACATCTTACCACATTCGGAACACCATAGCTCATCCTTACATTTGTAGGCAAAATGGTCAAACAGATGCTTTTTGGCCCAGTCTTCCTGTTCCTTCGTGATGGCAGGCAGCTTTCCACTTAACTCCGTCACCCGTTTTTCCAATTTCGTTCTCGGCTTCATATTAAAACAGACTCATTTGTTGGACATTTGCATCTGCTTTTTTCTTTGCAGGCTTCTTTTTGAGCAATCGGTATTGCTCTTCGGCCAACCGTTTGATAGCCGCTTCACGGGCCGCATTCTTGTCCTCCTCCGTCAACTCTACCTTTTGATTAGAAGAAATAGAGCAACCGGCAGAAACTTTTTCTATCTTGATATTCTCTTCGTCATAATAATGTACGGCCATCCCAAAGACTTCTGCATCACTCATTACGACAGAAGTTCCCCGTTTACGGGCTTCTCCTAAAATGTAACGACAGCATTCATCTATATTCTTTTTAGAATTTTCAAACTTGGGAGCAAACAAGGGATCTTCTGCAACTCGTTGCTCCAAATATTTCTGTATTGTATCTTTGAACTCTTTCATAACTTACTGGATTGTCATAGGCATTAATAAATAGGTAAGTTCTTCGCCCTCGGCTTGCTTCTCTGGGGCAATGAGAATAGCGGTACTGGGAGTGCCGAAAGAAAGTATCGAACGATCGCCGTCAATACAAGAAATCATATCTTGTATCAAAGTCGCTTTCACACCGATAATAAACTCCCTTTCTCCAAATTCTACCGGAATGGTTTCTTCCGCAGAAGTGGAATAATCCAAGTCCTGGGCCGATACAACAAGCTTATCATAACGGGCACTCAACTTTATAAGGCATGATACTTTACTTGAAAATACAGAAGTGCGCTTTATGGCTCCCAATAGTAATTTGGTATCCGTTTTCAGTTCAAGATTGTTGGATTTCGGAACAACAGCCCGCCAATTGGGATAACGACCTTCCACATTACGAAAAGAAATTTCGTAATCCTCGAAAGAGATTTCCGACCAATCGCTTCCTACTTTAATTGTTAGTTCTTCTTCAGATAACGGAATCAGCCCTTTCAAAACAGATGCGATCTGTCGGCTGATGATTACCGAACAGGTCTCTGTGCAACATTGTTTTTTTCTCTTAAACAAACCAAGCCCATGTCCATTAGAAGAAACAAAGATGATTTCTCCCGGAGCCGTTTCAATAGATACGGAGTTCATAATAGGGCGCAGTTCGTCTGCAGCCGCAAAATTGATCACTTTGGAGATACCGTTATTGAATTCTTCCGCCGTAGTCCGGATTTCGTCAAGAATCTCTGTCTTTTTCTTTTGCGGGAAAGGCTTCGAATCATATCCGACGACCTCGAATTTACCTCCATAATATTTAATAAGAATCGATTTATTGTCCGGATTGATATAAATATCAAGAGGCTGCTCCGGCAATGTTTTCAGCCCATCAAGAATGGAGGCAGGAACACAGATTGAAAGATCTTCCTCTGCCATACATTCCAAACTGGCCGTAATCCTGCCTTCGTCATTGGCAGTCGTAATAAACAACCGTCCATCTTTTATTTCGAACAGGTAGTTGCATACTATCGGAGTCGTAGATTTCGACGGAATTATTCGAGAAAGTTGCTGCAATTTCGCAAGCAATATATTTTTTGAAACAGATATTGTCATTGTGCCTAATTTTATGGAAGGCACCAGGTAAGTGGTTATTTATCGGATATTTACAAGAAAGTTTAAGACAATATATAAACACAAAAAGTTGGATCTCAAACTTTCGTTCAAAATCCAACTCGCTATTTCAACCGCAAATATAGAGGCTTTTTCTTAATCTACAAATTATTTCCGCCTTTTTTTATTTTTTCTTCAAAGACATACCTCAGTATCTTAATATTTAAACGATCAATGATACTAAAGTCTGTTTTTACATAACCAGCCGTAACCCGGAGCGGAGACGCATGATTTAGACATAACCCAACAACATCTAACCCAGCTTCAAAAACAACCTGAGCTATTGTAGCCCAAGAATGCCGGAATGAATATGTAGAAACAGGAGGTAAACCACCCAATCTCACAATATCCTTTATTCCTCTATTCACGCAATCATTAAAAGTTTTATCCGAAGCATATATTTCATTGAAATTAAACAGCCAGTCCCCTCTTCCTTGATATTTAAGAAACAAAGGTTTTACTAAATCCGGAACCTCTATCTCAATATAGGCCTCATCAGCTCTCCGCCCCTTTGTCTTCATTCTATTATAGCAGAGTTTTCCATCCTTATAACAACCTTTACCCAAATTGTAAAGATCCACCGTATTTATTCCAACCAGGCAAAACACCAACAATGATACATCTTTGGCGATATATGCTCTTGGTGGCATACCTCGCTTACTTGGTTTCAAAGAGGTAATATCAACATCAAAAAAACGCCTGAGAACATCTACCGGCAGCGCCTTCTTGTCTGCAATATTCTTAGGAGGTATCTTTACCACACGAAACGGATCATGCCTGATGCGCATCTCACCGATATCGTAGTCATTATATTTATCGCATCCGGCCCTAAACATGGTTTTCACGCAATTCGGATAGGCATTCTTTTTCTGTCTGCTGTTTTTCATAGAAGAAATCCAATCCTTCAGAAAAAAGGACGTTATATCGGAAAAAGATATATTTTGGTTACCAAAGTAACTCTCCATGCTCTTAAGAGCTAACAGATAGTTTTTCGCACTTCTTCCCCGGCCTTCATTCTCCATTTTCAAGATAAACTCTCGGCCAAAGTCAGAAAACGAAATAGAGTCCCGGTCATTCTTAAGAAAATTCATAACCCTCTCCAAATTCCATCCTTCCGTATTGACACGATTCAAACGATCCAAATAAGTTTCTATTTGGACATACACATCTTTAATGATATAAGGGTCTGCTATATCACCATTCCGGACAAACTTAGCTTTGCATACCTTATTTGTCTTGATATATCCTACTTGACGAAGGTGAGTTACCCTGATATAAATAGGATATGTATTATCTTTTCTTTTCCCCCTGACACAAACTTTGAAATAAGCCATCACTGTAAACTATTTGTAAACGGAGCCTTTTATTCTGGCAAGACTTCCATGTTAAACCAGCAATGTAAGGAGGTAAAAACTGGTCAAATAGTCCTAAGTCATTATATCTCAAACAGCCACAATAACCTTTTTAATAATCAGTTATGGGAAATCAGCATTACAAAGAATATGCTTCAGTTAACAATACTGTCTGACATAATCCACTGTTTAATTGAAAAATGAGAATTGAGAATTGAAAATGAGAAGATCCTGCTCATTTCAATTGACAACCCAAGCGCGAAGGTAGATATTTTCATTGGTTTTAGGAAGATTATTGTAACATTTTCCGTAATTTTGCGCATATATAATTATCAATTTTCAATTCATCCGTTGGAGGTACAAGATTTACTAAAACAATATGCCGCCCATCCGCAAGTGGCGGCATTAAATACCCTGTTAAAAAACAAAACGTCCCGCAATATATTTCTGAAAGGACTGAACGGTTCAGGGGCCGCAATGACAATAGCTTCTCTTTTTTCAAAAAGAAGAGGAAGTTATGTGTGTGTGTTGAATGACCTAGAGGATGCCGGCTACTTTTATCACGATCTGGTGCAACTCACAGGAGGTGACGGAATCTATTTCTTTCCTTCTGCTTACCGACGTGCTATCAAGTACGGACATGTGGATCCAGCCAACGAAATCCTGCGGACAGAAGTTCTCAGCACGCTGCAGGATCCGACTGCTCCCTTCATCATTGTCACCTATCCGGAAGCATTGGCGGAGAAAGTAATTTCACGGGAGGTCTTGAAAGAAAACACGCTGAAGATCAGTGTCGGCGAAAGGTTGGACAATATGTTTGTTTCTGACGTACTGGACGAATACGGCTTCGAGCAGGTAGATTATGTTTATGAACCAGGGCAGTATGCAATGCGCGGCAGTATCTTAGATGTGTTCTCGTTCTCGTATGAATTTCCCTATCGTATCGACTTCTTTGGAAACGAGGTAGAGACGATCCGTTCGTTCGATGTGGAAACACAGCTATCCAAAGAAAAACTGGACAGCATCTATATCGTGCCCGAAATGACAAAAGGAAACCGGACCAACTCATCCTTACTAGATTCATTGCCATCCGAGACACTGCTCGCTAGCAAAGACATGGCATGGGTAAAAGAACGTATCGGCAGTATCTGGAATGAAGAACCAATCATCGGGGACGAAGAATCGTTTGCCAACATCGAGCAACTGCGGGCCAAATTAATTACCGGAGAGGATTTTCTACATGCGGCACTTGGTTTCTGCCGGCTCCATTTTGGTACGCGGCCTATGGAAGTAGCCGATGCCACCCTGACTTTCTCAATGGAAGCACAACCGATTTATCATAAAAATTTCGATTTGGTAAGCGAGTCTTTCCATAAATATTTAGAAGACGGCTATACATTATATATACTGAGCGATGTAGAAAAGCAAGCAACCCGTATCAGGGCCATTTTTGAGGATCGGGGAGACGACATACCTTTTACCTCCGTCAACAAGACCATTCATGAAGGTTTTGCCGATGAGACCTTGCGTGTCTGCCTTTTCACGGATCACCAGTTGTTCGACCGCTTTCATAAATTCAACTTGAAAAGCGATAAAGCAAGAAGTGGAAAACTCTCTCTGTCGTTGAAGGAGTTGAACCAATTCACGACCGGCGATTATATCGTACATATCGATCATGGTGTCGGACAATTCGGCGGGCTAGTCCGTACGGAAGTAAACGGAAAAATGCAGGAAGCCATCAGGCTGATCTACCAGAACAACGACATTATATTCGTCAGCATTCACTCTCTCCATAAGCTATCCAAGTATAAAGGCAAGGACAGTGGGGAACCGCCCAAGCTGAGTAAACTCGGAACAGGGGCCTGGGAGAAGATGAAAGAACGCACCAAGTCAAAAGTAAAAGATATCGCCCGCGATTTGATTCTCCTCTACTCCAAACGAAAACAGGAAAAAGGTTTCGCTTACAGCCCAGACAGTTTCATGCAGCACGAACTGGAAGCCAGCTTTATCTACGAAGATACCCCTGACCAAATGAAAGCAACAGCCGATGTCAAAGCCGATATGGAGAACGACCGTCCGATGGACCGACTGATTTGCGGAGATGTAGGCTTCGGGAAAACGGAGGTAGCCATTCGTGCCGCTTTCAAAGCCGTTTCGGACAACAAGCAAGTTGCCGTGCTGGTCCCGACTACAGTATTAGCATTCCAGCACTATCAAACATTTTCCGAACGGTTGAAAGATTTTCCCTGCCGAATCGAATATATCAGCCGGGCACGTACGGCGAAAGAGATAAGGGAAACTTTGAAAGACTTGAAAGAAGGAAATATCAACATTATCATCGGCACCCATCGAATCGTCGGAAAAGATGTCACATTCAAAGATCTCGGTCTGCTGATTATCGACGAGGAACAGAAATTCGGCGTATCCGTCAAAGAGAAGCTACGCCAGCTGAAAGCCAACGTCGACACGCTCACCATGACCGCCACTCCGATTCCTCGTACCCTGCAATTCTCGTTGATGGGAGCCCGTGACTTGTCGAGCATCACGACTCCCCCACCCAACCGCTATCCGGTTCAAACAGAGGTAGAACGTTTTAACCCGGACATCATCCGAGAAGCCATCAATTTCGAGATGAGCCGTAACGGACAGGTTTTTTTCATCAACAATCGCATCCAAAATATTTATGAAATGGAAGCGCTTGTCAAACGTGAAGTGCCGGATGCCCGTATCGCTGTCGGTCACGGGCAGATGGAACCGGAGAAGCTGGAAAAGATCATTCTGGATTTCGTCAATTACGAATACGATGTACTGATCGCCACGAGCATTGTGGAGAGTGGCATCGACGTACCGAATGCAAATACGATCATCATCAATAATGCACAACAGTTCGGATTGTCCGATCTGCATCAACTACGCGGTCGTGTCGGGCGAAGTAACCGGAAAGCCTTCTGTTATCTCCTCTCTCCACCCTTGTCAAGTCTTACGCAGGAAGCACGCCGCCGTCTGCAGGCGATCGAGAATTTTTCAGAGTTGGGAAGCGGCATCCATATCGCCATGCAGGACCTTGACATCCGGGGTGCCGGTAATATGTTAGGTGCCGAACAAAGCGGTTTCATCGCCGACTTGGGCTACGAAACGTACCAGAAAATCCTGGAAGAAGCCGTTGACGAACTGAAAGCGGAAGAATTTGCCGACCTGTATTCCAACGCTACCGAAAATCGCCCCGACACCGGTAGCGAATATGTCCGTGAAACCTATATCGAAAGCGATTTGGAACTGATGTTCCCTCCGACCTACATCCCGAATGACTCCGAACGTGTCTCCCTCTATCGTGAACTGGACAAGATGGAGGAAGAGCGTGATATACTTGCTTTTACCGAGCGTCTGAAAGACCGTTTCGGAAAAGTGCCGAAAGAAGGGAAAGAACTGATCCGTGTCGTTCGCCTTCGCCGTATGGCAAAGACGTTAGGTATGGAAAAAGTAATTCTGAAAAAAGGACAGATGAGCATTTTTCTCGTCACTAATCCCGAAAGTCCTTACTACGAAAGCGAGGCCTTCGACAAGCTGCTCGGCTTCATCCAAAAGCATCCACGCGAATGCACGCTTCGCGAACAGAACGGAAAACGCAGTATCGTGATCAAGAATGTACCAACGGTAGAGGTGGCTTGTAATTACCTGGATGAAATCGGGAAAGTACAAATACAAAAATAAATAATATGAAGAAGACAATTATAGACCTTTTCGAAAATTCGGTAAAACAATATCCCGACAATCCCTTCCTGTGGGAAAAAACCAGGGATGCCTTCGAACCGACCACTTATAAAGAAGTTCAGCAACAAGTCTACGCTGCCGGTGCCGGACTGATAGCTCTCGGAGTGAAGAAGGGCGACAATATGGCGCTCCTTTCGGAAGGCCGTAATGCTTGGATCATCGGCGAACTGGCCATGTTCTATGCCGGCGCGACCAACGTCCCGCTTTCCATCAAGCTCGAAGAAGCGAACGACCTGCTGTTCCGTCTTGTGCATGCCGATGTGAAATATATCCTGGTTTCCGGCAACCAACTCAAAAAGATACGGGCTATCATGGATAAATTGCCTTTAGTCGAAAAAATAATTGTGATAGACGAACTGCCGGAATATAAAGAAAAAGAAATATCCTGGTCCGAAGTATTCCGGATGGGGAAAGAATATCTGGCATCTCATTCTCTGGAAGACTTCCTTGCTGTTGGACAATCCTTACAGAATAACGACTATGCGACGATTACCTATACCTCAGGCACGACGGCCGACCCGAAAGGTGTCATCCTGACGCACCGTAACTATACGGCGAACGTGGAGCAAGCCCTATCTTGTGTCGATATCGACGATACATGGCGCACATTAATAATCCTCCCACTCGACCATTGTTTCGCGCATGTGGTCGGTTTCTATATCTTCATGTCGAAAGGAGCATCCGTAGCAACAGTACAAGTCGGACGGACAGGGCTGGAAACATTAAAGAACATTCCGGTCAACATCAAAGAGTTCAAGCCCTACTTGATCCTGAGCGTCCCGGCACTGGCCAAGAATTTCAAAAAGAATATCGAACAAGGTATCCGTGCCCAGGGCAAGAATATAACCCGTTTGTTCGACTTTGCCCTCAAAGTAGCTTACATCTATAACGGAGACGGCAGAGAAGACAAGGGACGTGGTGTCCGATTCCTGCTGAAACCGCTCGTGAGCCTGTTCGACCACATGCTTTTCACGAAAGTCCGTGAAAACTTCGGCGGACAATTGAAGTTTTTCATCGGCGGTGGCGCACTGCTCGATAAAGACTTGCAAAAGTTCTACTACGCAA
>ERZ773143.3119-NODE-3119-length-10759-cov-4.385463_pt1 | contig 10759 bp, 7 predicted proteins | sample MGYA00580852_ERZ773143 | MGnify/ENA primary metagenome ERZ773143 (study PRJEB29015, sample SAMEA2737853) | human gut metagenome | biome: human gut; feature: human-associated habitat; material: faeces | place: China | collected 2012 ... | reverse complement strand
AATCAGCAAATCAGCGGGTACAATATGCCCGCTGATTTTTTCGCAAAAGAAAGTTTTATTGGCGCGGATTTTGAGGCCTGGTTTAACGATCGCTTTAATTATCGGGAAGCGGTCATCTCGTTTTATTCCGGCCTGGAAATGCTTTTAAACAGCCGTATCAACAACAAGGTCGCTTTTTTCAACAAAAAGACCCATTGGCTCTTTAACAACGAACAGTTAAAGATCCGGAAGCTGTCCCGGCAGACGGAAGACCGCGTTTTGCGGGAATTGAGCGCCGCCGGACGTTTTTTCCGCAGGCAGGGCATCAAAACCTATATGCTGATGGTGCCGGGCAAAATTGACATTTATGCCAAGGCGGCAGAGCCTTATTACAAGGTTCGCGGAATCCAAAACGAAGGAACGATCAAAAGAATGATGTCGGAATTGCCGTTTCCCGTGGTTTATCCGCTGGCCGAGCTGCAGGAAGGCGCAAAGGAAAACTTCGTCTTTTTCAAGACCGAACATCATTGGACGGAGTGGGGCGCTTATCTCGGCTATCGCAAGCTGATGCAGACGATTGCAAAAGATTTTCCCGCGGCCGGGGCGGTCGGTGAAGACGCCTATGACATTTTTTACAAACGCCGGGTTCGCGGTGACTGGGATCGCGAAGATTTCACCCTGGGACAAACCTTTGTTCAGATGAACGTCAAATATCCCGAAGACAAACTGTTGGATGTCGAATACAAGTATTATAACCCGAAAAAGGTTCTTGCCGAAGACGTCAACGATACCGAAATGACCAAGCATTATCATAACCCGGACGGCAACGGGCTGCGGGTGATGCTTATCGGTACCAGCATGAGCGAAAACCTGCTGCAGTTCTTGCCGCAGAATTTCTCGGAGCTGAAATATTTTCGTACCAACAACAGTCCGATCGTGCCCGTGGCCGAAGAGAAAAAAATCATGAAACGCTACAAGCGGGAGATTCTCGAATATAAGCCGGACATTCTGGTTTTCTGCTTCACTATTTCTAATATTCCCGGCTTTGTGAAATTCAATGAGGATTAAAAAAAGATGCTGTTTTCATCAATGACATTCGTTTATATATTCCTGCCGCTTGTCTGCATTGCCTACTTTTTTGTCCGGCCGGAAACCCGTAATTGTCTTCTGTTGCTGGCCAGCATAATATTTTACGGTTGGGGAGAACCGAACTATCTTGCGGTAATGATCATGACGATAGTGCTCAATTATACGGGAGCGTTGTTGCTTGACCGGTACCGGGCCTGGAAGCTTCCGATAGTAATAGTGACGATAGTGTTGGATTTAAGTTTTCTGTGTTACTTCAAATATTTCAATTTTGTAGCGGAGAACATCAACGGATTGTTTTCGCTGGATATTAAGTTTATTGAAGTCATCATGCCGATAGGGATATCGTTTTACACGTTTCAGGCGATGTCGTATCTTCTGGACGTCTACCGCGGGGACAGTCCGGTACAGAAGGATTTGTACAAATTGTCGCTTTACATCACATTGTTTCCGCAGCTGGTAGCGGGTCCGATAGTGAAGTATCACGACGTTTCGGATCAGATAGAGTATAGGGAAGTCACGTTTGAGAAGGTCAGTTACGGTGTGAAGCGATTTATTATCGGTTTGTCGAAGAAGATGCTGATAGCCAACACGCTGGGCTCGGTAGCGGACAAGATATTTTCGCAGCCGGTGGAACAGTTTGACGCGTTGACGGCGTGGACGGGAGCGTTTGCGTACAGTCTGCAGCTGTTTTACGATTTCAGCGGTTATTCGGACATGGCGATCGGTTTGGGGATGATATTCGGATTTCGTTTTTTGGAGAACTTCAATTATCCGTACATATCGCGTTCGATTACGGAGTTCTGGCGTCGGTGGCATATATCGCTGTCGACGTGGTTTAGGGAGTATTTGTATATACCGCTCGGAGGGAACCGGGTTGAAAAATGGCGTATGTATGTGAACCTGTTTATAGTGTTTTTGGCGACGGGTTTGTGGCACGGAGCGGAATGGACGTTTGTGATCTGGGGGTTATGGCACGGTTTGTTCATAATAATAGAGAAAGCGACGGGGTGGCACCGTAGTGAAGGGGGATATGTCCTGCGTGCGGTTCATCACGTATATGCGCTTGCGGTTGTCATTGTCGGCTGGGTTCTGTTTCGTTCGGAGAGCCTCTCCTATGCCGCTCAATACCTCAAAAATATGACCGGTATGATGTCGGAGGGCAAACCGCTTTATGAATTGTCATACTATATCGACAATATAGAGATTATGGCTTTTGTTGCCGGTATTGTCTGCGCACTGCCCGTGTTTAAGGGAATCCTCAGCATTGAATATCGCCGCAAGTTTCTGCGCGGAGCGGTAAACGTCTGGCTGATGGTGCTGTTTCTGCTGTCTTCGGCGGCAATGGCGGCTTCAACCTACAATCCGTTTATTTATTTCCGTTTTTAGCGTTTGTTCTGAAGAATGAAGCCCCGTCTGCAAACGGGGCTTCAAAACATTTTGCGTTAAATGCCGGGGGGTGGCGGCAGGTTGTTTTTTTTGACCGTTTTCAACACGTCACCCAAATCGACTTGCAGACAATCGGAAATCATCAACAACGTGCGAAGAGTGGGTTTGTTTTCAAAACGCTCAATAAAGGCAATCGAGGTTTTGCACAATCCACACTCTTTGGCCAGTTTGTACTGGCTGATACCCCGGCGAATTCTTTCCTGTTTGAGGAGTTCAACCACCATGTCGCTGATATGTCCTGCTTCGTCAATTTTCATGAGGCATAACGTATTCCGTTTGACAGTTCCGTTAAGAAAATGTACTTCCTCCTCGCTAAGGAAACTTTACCTGATGCTGAAGCTGACTGAATTTATCGGCAAGGGTGCGGCGCCGCTTGCGGTATCTGCTGAAAACGGTAAAACGGGCGCCGAAAGTTTAAAACTTAAAAAGCCCTCGAAAGAGGGCTTTTTAAGTGGTGCTCGGGGACGGGATCGAACCGCCGACACGAGGATTTTCAGTCCTCTGCTCTACCAACTGAGCTACCCGAGCATTGATTGCTGAAAAGGTTTATAATGGATATTTCTTTTATTGTCCAGCAGAAATTTTGTTTTTCTGCATTTTTTTTATAAAATATAGGAAAATTAATGGGTTGCAAAAATTCCTGCCGTATCTTGTTCCCCATATACAACTGCCGCGGAAAAAGGATCCTTTTTTTGCGCCGGACAAATCGTATGACTTTTTTTATCATCAGGCAAGAAAAATATTTTTTTTCAAAAAGTTGACAATGTTCGTGTCGTTTCCCGAAGCAATACAAAAAAAGGATCGTTAAAGTTCGGCACGGTAAAACGTGCCGTAGCGAAGGGAGAGGAAAATGAAGCATACCGACAAAATGGCATTTTATGACAACATGCTGGCGGAACTGAAGGAGTTGCGGGCCAAAACGCCTGATCGCAGAGGCCGAAACGACCTGCTGTTTATTGAAATTGTCTGGAATTATTACTTGTATAAGAATTTCCCCGGACAAACGGACGGTTTGGAACATATTCTGAAATCCCGTCGCTTTTCGCTGACGGAATTTGCCCGCGGTTGTTCGGGATGTTTTCCGAGGCTGGGATATCTGCCGTTTGTTGCGGCCGTGTATTTTGACAGGGCCGCAATGTATTTTTCTGCCGCCAAATGCTTGAAGGCGTTTAAAGACCGGCTGACGGATATTTTTTGTTTCCGCCGCGGCTGCCGCTGTCCGTGTTGCGGCGGAAGGTTTAAATGTTTTGCCGATTTTAATTATCCCGGTTTTAAATACAATCCCTGTCTTTACCCCGGGTACAACAAAAACACGATTTGTCCGAAATGTTATTCGCTGCCCCGGCACCGGATCATTGCCCGCTATTTCAACCGTCGGCGGGAAGAGCTGAAAAACAAAAAAATCCTCATTTTCGGCATGCGCAGCGCCGAACACCGGTGGCTTGACCGTCTCGGGATAAAATACCAAACCGCCGATCCGTACGGCGGCGCGGAGTTGAAATACGACATTCAGAATATTGACTGTGCGGACCGGCAATACGACGTTGTCATCTGTAACCATGTTTTGGAACATGTTGCAGACTGGCATAAAGCGCTTAGGGAAGTTTACCGGGTTTTGCGGGAAGACGGGCTGCTCGTTCTGACCGTTCCGACATTGTGGCGTTTTTCCCGCACGTTTGAAGGGGAACCGGCGGCATCAATGGTCGAAAAAATTTTTTATTACGGACAATTTGATCATCTGCGGATTTTCGGCGCCGATATCAGGGAGTGCATCGAAGATGCCGGTTTTCGCGCGGAAGCCGTCAAAGGCGGTGATTTGCCGCGCAAAATAAGAGCCGTCAGGGGACCGGCGGAATATGACGACAATATTGTCTGGCTGTGTCGAAAATAAAATGCGCCGGTAAAAATTAATAAAAAAATTACCAATTGTCTGTACTATCCTTCGGCAGAAAAATAACCTTTAGGAGATAATGATGAATAAGGCTGATAAAGATACGCAAATTGCGCCGGAACCGGCGGAAGAGGTTGTCGGCACCGCTGAAGCCCTGGAAAACCTCATCAAAAGGGTAAAACGCGCGCAGAAGGAATTTGCAACTTTTTCCCAGACTCAGGTGAATGCCATTTTCAAAGCGGCGGCGACGGCTGCCGACAAGGCGCGGATTCCGCTGGCCAAAATGGCGGTGGAAGATACCGGAATGGGAATTGTCGAAGACAAAATCATCAAGAACCATTTTGCTGCCGAATATATTTACAACAAATACAAAAATGAAAAGACCTGCGGCGTGATCAGGTCCGACCGCACCAACGGCACCAAGATCGTGGCCGAACCGCTCGGTGTGATTGCCGGCATTATCCCGACCACCAACCCCACTTCGACTGCAATTTTTAAGTCGTTGATTTGCCTGAAAACGCGCAACGCAATTATCTTTTCCCCGCATCCGCGCGCCAAAAAGTCGACCATCGCCGCCGCCCGGCTGATTCGCGATGCCGCGATTGCCGCCGGTGCGCCGAAAGACATTATCGCCTGGATTGATGAACCGACTCTGGAACTGACCGATATGCTGATGACCCATCCGCTGGTCGATTCCATTCTTGCCACCGGCGGGCCGGGCATGGTCAAAGCCGCATATTCCAGCGGCAAACCGGCTTTGGGCGTAGGCGCCGGCAACACTCCGGCGGTTATTGACGAAACTGCGGACGTGGAAATGGCCGTTTCCTATATCCTGATGTCCAAAACTTTTGACAACGGCATGATCTGCGCTTCCGAACAGTCGGTTGTCGCGGTAAAGGACGTTTATGAAAAAGTGAAGAAGGAAATGCAGTTCCGCGGCGCCTATATCTTAAGCAAAGACGAGGCGGAAAAGCTTTCGAAAATCATTCTGACGGAAAAAATGACGGTCAATCCGGCAATCGTCGGCCAAAGTGCGGCAACCATTGCCAAACTGGCCGGGTTTGATGTTCCCGCGCATGCCAAAGTGCTGGTCAGCGAAGAAACCTCGACCGACCGAGCCAACCCGTTTGCGCATGAAAAACTGTCGCCGATTTTGGCGCTGTATAAAGCCGACAACTTTAACCGGGCGACAGATATGGCGCTGGAGCTTGTCAATTTGGGAGGCGTCGGCCATACTTCGGTACTTTATACCGACAGCCGTTCGCAGGAACGGATCGACTATTTTGCCACCAAACTTCCGACCGGCCGGCTGCTGATCAATTCTCCGTCTTCGCAGGGCGGCATCGGCGACCTGTTCAACTTCAAGCTGGAGCCTTCACTGACGCTCGGCTGCGGTTCCTGGGGCGGAAACTCCGTCAGCGAAAACGTCGGCGTCAAACATTTGCTGAATTACAAAACCGTTGCCGAAAGGAGAGAAAACATGCTGTGGTTCCGGGTTCCCCCGAAAATTTATTTCAAACGCGGAGCCGTCGATCAGGCGCTGCGCGAGCTGGAAGGCAAAAAACGCGCCTTTATCGTCACCGACCGCTATTTGTTCGATTCCGGCACCGTTAACAACGTAACCAGAGTTCTGGAAGAAATGAATATCGACTACCAGATATTCTTTGACGTCAAGCCGGATCCTACTTTGTCGACGATTGACGAAGCGCTGACCATGGTTCGTCCGTACCAGCCCGACGTGTTCATTGCTCTGGGCGGCGGCTCGCCGATGGACGCGGCCAAAATCATCTGGCTGATGTACGAGCATCCGGAGGTTAACTTTGAAGACATTTCCATGCGTTTTATGGATATCCGCAAACGTATCTGCGCTATTCCCGAACTGGGTAAAAAGGCGATGATGGTTGCCATCCCGACCACCTCGGGCACCGGTTCCGAAGTGACGCCGTTTGCAATCATCACCGATGACGAAACCCATGTTAAATACGCGATTGCCGATTATGCGCTGACGCCGAACATGGCAATTATCGACGCCAATTTCGTCGACCATATGCCCAAGGGACTGACGGCCGCTTCCGGCTTTGACGCTCTGGTGCATGCGGTTGAAGCCTATGTTTCGGTAATGGCTACCAACTTCACCAATTCGGCGGCTCTGGAAGCGATCAAGCAGGTATTCCGTTATCTGCCGCGTTCTTATCAGAACGGCGCTGACGATCCGATAGCGCGGGAGAAAATCCACCATGCGGCGACCATCGCCGGAATGGCGTTTGCCAACTCGTTCCTCGGCCTGTGTCACTCGATGGCGCATAAGCTTGGCGGCGCGTTCAACATTCCGCACGGCATTGCCAACGCGCTTTTGTTCAATCAGGTGATCCGCTACAACGCCACCGACTGCCCGCGCAAACAGGCGATTTTCCCGCAGTACAAGTTCCCGAACGCCAAACAGCGCTACGGACAGATTGCCGGCAATTTGAAACTGGGCGGCAAAAACGATGACGAAAAGCTGGAAAACCTGCTGGCGGCGATTTCCAGACTGAAGGACGATATCGAAATTCCGCACTCGATTAAAGAGTGGGGCGTTCCGGAAGACGAGTTCTACGCCAAACTGGACGATATTGTCGAAAAGGCGTTTGACGACCAGTGCACCGGCGCCAACCCGGTTTATCCGCTGATGGAGGATATCCGCCGGATTTATATTGCTGCTTATAACGGAGAAGATTACCGCCCGGAAGAGAAATAACCGGCAGTCGGTCTTAAAAAAAGGAAAAGCCCCGCGTTAGACGCGGGGCTTTCTTTTGGCGCGGTGCTTTTCCACATTTATAAAATAGCCCTTGACAAGGGGGATTTTTTTGCCTAACATCTCTCTTGTGCCTGAAAAGGTGCGGGAGCCGTCGAAAGCTCTTTTGTGTACATGCGGTGCATGGTATAGCATCGTTAAGTTTCGTGCATATATATTATGCACCGTTTTATTACCCCTGGTAAAAAGGCCGGGGAGCTTTTAACAGATGTCCAAAGCCCGCGAAGGGCCGAAAAGTTAAAAGGGTCATCTCATGTACATGATTTTCGAACTCCCCGGCCACCTTTACAGGTGGTTTATTACTTTTAAAACGACGAAGGGACTAAACTATGCCGATAATAAGCGTAATCATACCTGTTTACAATGCGGAAAAAAGCCTTGATACATGTTTGCAAAGCATTGTTGAACAAAGTGTCGGGGATTTGGAAATTATCTGCGTTGATGACGGTTCAACCGACGGCAGCTATGAAAAGCTTGTCGGCTGGCAGCAAAAAGACGACCGGATAAAAGTTTTGCGGCAGGAAAACAAAGGCGGCGGAGCGGCCAGAAACACGGGACTGAAACAGGCCGCCGGCGAATATGTTCATTTCTTGGACAGCGATGACAGTCTGCAGCCAAAAGCCTATGAACATATGTATAATAAAATCCGTAATACAAAAGCAGACATATGCTTTTGTCAATATTATTACGTTGATGGCACAACCGGAAAAAAGTCAAAATCAAATATTTTTTACCGCTGCCCGGAAATTGCCAGAGAAGAAAGTTTTTGGATTAAAGGTAACGAAAATATTTTTTTCTACAGCGATGTCGTTCCCTGGAACAAACTTTACCGGCATCAGTTTTTAAAAGAAAAAAAATTGTTTTTTGATTCTGTTAAGAGCGGAGATGACAGATGGTTTTACTTTGCCATGCTGGCGGAAAATCCGCTTGTTTGTTTGGTTGATGCTCCGCTTGTCAATTATATGGTTGATTACAATAACGAAAGTCAATCCAATCTGAATAATGAACCTGCCTGGAACAGCCGTCTGGATTCTTTTCAGCGGATTATGGATTTGTTTGAAAATAGTTTTTTGCGCTATTTGACAATAGATGTCTGCTTTACTGATCTTTATATGCTTTATATGAAAAAACTTTCTGCACTGACCCCGGCGGTAAAAAATAAAATATGTAAATTTTTGAAGCAAAATAATATTGAGGAGAAGGATATTCTGTCAGTGGAAAGACGCGGTTTTTACCGCCTGCTGACAAACAGACGGCCGGCAATTCCGGTTGTTTTTTCTTCAAATAACAATTATCTCCCTTATTTGGCGGTAACTTTGGAATCTATGCTTGCCAACGCGGATAAAAACTGTTTTTACGATATTTTCATTTTTTACGATGCCATTTCCGACGAACTGAAAGAACTGCTGGCGGAAGAGGTGGAAAAATATCCAAATGCCTCGGTAACGTATTTTAATGTCAACCGCTATATTGACAACAAAATGCTGTATTCTCATGCCCATTATTCCAAAGAAATGTATTATCGGCTGTTGATACCGGAATTGCTGGATCATTATCCCAAAGCGCTGTATCTTGACTGTGACCTGCTGGTTGAAGGCGATATCAGCAGATTGTACAAACAGGATATTGCAGGCTGTTTGCTGGCCGCCGTCAGAAATTATACCAATCTGCCGATGGCAAAATACATTGCAAATGTCTTAAAACTGGAAACAAAAGATTATTTCAATTCCGGTGTTTTGCTGTTTGATTTGGAGGAATGCCGCCGTTTCGGCCTGAAAGAAAAATGTATTGACATATTGCAGAACTTTCCCCGGCTGGCTTGCCCCGATCAGGATCTGCTCAATCTTTGCTGCCGCGGCAAAGTGTTTTTTCTTGATATGAGCTGGAATGTAATGTGGCAGCATTTGTTGCGACCCTTTGTTCATAAGATAAACCTGTCTCCGGAGGAGGCTGCGGAATATGGAAAGGCCGTACGTTTTCCTCAGATTATTCATTATACCACAGGTTATAAACCATGGAATTATCAGGATCATATTTTATCTGACAAGTGGTGGCATTATGCTGTTCAATCTCCTTTTTATCACGGTATTGTTTATAAATACATGTCGCAGCATATTGATGGTAAAATGAGAGAGATTACGGAAGTGTTGACACTGCCTGTCTTAAAAAAACGTTACTTCTGCCTGTGGATTGCTTCAAAGCTCATGTTCGGCAAAAAAAGGAAACAACTGAAAGAAAAAAGGAAAAAACTGAAAATGCAAATAAAATCAATCAGAAGAGTTCTCAAAAGATAACAAAAAACCGGGAATAATATTCCCGGTTTTTTTTGTAGCTGTGCGGTTCAGGCTTTTTCGGCTTTCGGGATCATGCCGTTTTCAAGTCCGGGAATTTTGACCTTGTCGCCTTTTTTCAGATCGTCTTCACATTCGACGATCCACACGCTGTCGCCGATCAGCGCCTTGGAACGTCCGTCGATGACATCTTTTGCCAGCGCCCCGTGCAAACGGGGCTTTTTTGGGGGGCGCCGGTCGCGCGTTATTTTTGCCTTTTTATTGTATCCACATAATTTATATTGCGGGTTGTATTCTGAAAAAAATTATATTATTCCTCTAAAAAACGAACAAATTAAAAGTGCCTGATATGAAAAAGAAAAGACTTGCTCTCGGACTGCTGCTGTCCGTTGTTTTGGTTGCGGCGCTGAACGGAGCCTACCTCAAACGTCTGCCGATAAACGTAATGTTGGAAGTGTCGGGAAAAGGGTGTGGTGCGGTAACTGCCAATTTTTCCAAAAAAGCCGAAGGTGATTATTCCTCCCGCCACAAACAAACACGTAAAATTTGCCTGAACGCGGAAAAGCAAAAATTAAATTTCCGTTTGACACCAAAAAGATCAAAAATCTGACGTTGGCTTTTGCCGGCCGGTTTGAACGGGTTGAAATTCTTGACTATAAAGTCGGCGGCGGAAAAGTCGTTGATCTGACGGAGCGCCTTGAACAAAAACGGTTCGCGACGGTGCTGACGGTGAATTTGACCAAACCGGTAAATATCAGGGTCGGCTATGCTTTCAACGAAAAAATGTTTGTTATTCTGCTCACTCTGATTTGTGCCGCGGCATACAAGCTGCTCGGTTATCTTTCTGATCTGGCGGCAAAAGAAGGACGTTCCCGAACAGACATCGTTTTCGTCGCCTTGTTTTTCACTCTTTTGTTCGTGCCGATGCTTTACATCGACGACAAAGAAAGCTCGGAAGAAGAAAGCCGGCGGCTGGCAACGGTTCCAGACCTGTTGGCGGACGCAGCATCAATCAAAATTTCGGCCGTCAGTTTGACCGTTGGTTCGGTGATCATTTCCTCGGCCGCAAGGCGTTCATCAGCTTGTACAATTATACGCTGTACGGGCTTGATCCGCTAAAGGTTCGCGACCAGCTGCTGGTCGGCAAAAACGGCTGGGTATTCAGCCCGAGCCACGGCGAAATTGCCAACTTTCAGAATAACAACCGTTTCAGCGACAGCGAGCTGAAGTCGATTGCCGGTTATCTTTCGGCGATTGACGATTGGTGCC
>ERZ773143.3107-NODE-3107-length-10796-cov-3.662694_pt1 | contig 10796 bp, 10 predicted proteins | sample MGYA00580852_ERZ773143 | MGnify/ENA primary metagenome ERZ773143 (study PRJEB29015, sample SAMEA2737853) | human gut metagenome | biome: human gut; feature: human-associated habitat; material: faeces | place: China | collected 2012 ... | reverse complement strand
TTACACTATATTATTCTCTTTTTGATTACATTTTTGTTAATTTTTATATCTTGTATATAACGACTTTTTTCGATATAATAAATATCTGTGAACTTTTTTGTATGAAATTTTAATAATGGAGGCAATATAATGAATATTAAACGCGAGGATATAAGAAACATTGCTATCATCGCCCATGTAGACCACGGTAAGACTACATTGGTAGATGAGTTGCTCAAACAAAGTGGTGTTTTCCGTTCTAATCAGGAAGTCGCTGAAAGAGTAATGGATTCAGGTGATATAGAAAGAGAACGCGGTATCACTATCTTATCTAAAAACACTGCTATCACATATAAAGATACTAAGATTAACATTATTGACACACCGGGACATGCTGATTTTGGTGGAGAAGTTGAGCGTGTACTTAAAATGGTAAACGGTGTTGTACTTGTAGTCGATGCCTTTGAAGGTGCTATGCCTCAGACCAAATTCGTTCTGAAAAAGGCTTTAGAACTTAATCTTCCGGTTATTGTCTGCATCAACAAAATAGACCGTCCGGAAGCACGCCCTGCCGAAGTTGTAGATGAGGTGCTTGAATTATTCATCGACCTTGATGCAAGCGAGGAACAGCTTGACTGCCCATTTATCTATGCTTCAGCAAAAGCAGGTATCGCATCTTACAGTATGGATGAAGAAGGAAAAGACATGGTTCCTCTCTTTGAGACTATTCTTGACTACATCCCTGCCCCTGAGGGTGATCCTGATGCCGGAACACAGGTGCTTATCAGCACTATTGACTACAATGAATATGTAGGTCGTATCGGTATCGGTAAAGTGGACAATGGAAAAGTCAGCGTAAACCAGGATGTTGTTATCGTGAATCATCATGATAAAGACAAGATGCAGCGTGTAAAGATAAGCAAACTTTATGAGTTTGACGGACTTAATAAAGTGGAAGTCAAAGAAGCGGGTATCGGTTCTATCGTTGCCATATCAGGTATTGCAGATATTCATATTGGAGATACACTCTGCTCTCCTGAAAATCCCGTAGCAATCCCATTCCAGAAGATTTCTGAGCCAACAATAGCAATGCATTTCATAGTAAATGACAGCCCGCTTGCCGGTCAGGAGGGAAAATTTGTCACTTCAAGACATCTTCGTGACAGACTTTTCAGCGAATTAAACCATGATGTAAGTTTAAGAGTTGAAGAAACTGAAAATACTGACAGTTTTAAGGTTTCAGGCCGTGGTGAGCTCCATCTTTCAGTACTTATCGAAAATATGCGCCGTGAGGGTTATGAATTTGCCGTAAGTAAGGCAGAAGTTCTCTATAAGACAGACGAACGCGGCAAAAAGTTAGAGCCTATGGAGCGTGCTTATATTGATGTTCCTGAAGAATTCTCCGGCGCAATTATTGAGAAGCTCAGCCAGAGAAAAGGCGAACTTCGTAACATGGGTAAGGCAAGCGGCGGCTATGCAAGACTTGAGTTCTCTATTCCTTCCCGTGGACTGATCGGTTATCGTGGTGATTTCATGACAGATACCAAGGGTAACGGTATCCTTAACACAATCTTCGATGGTTATGGACCTTACAAGGGAGAAATCCAATATCGTAAGCAGGGTTCCCTGATCGCATTTGAAGCAGGTGAAGCAATCACCTACGGTCTGTTCAATGCCCAGGAACGTGGTACTCTCTTCATTGGACCTGGTGAAAAGGTTTACTCAGGTATGGTCGTTGGTCAAAATGGTAAGGGTGAAGATATCGAAATCAACGTATGTAAGAAGAAACAGCTTACCAATACCCGTTCTTCCAGTGCTGATGAGGCATTGAGACTGACACCTCCTAAAATTTTAAGTCTGGAACAGGCACTTGACTTCATCGAAACAGATGAGCTTCTTGAAGTTACACCTACCAGCCTGCGTATCCGTAAAAAGATCCTTGATCCTACCCTCAGAAAAAGAGCAAGCTTTAAGAAATAAATATCATAAACCAAACGGCTGTTGCTATCCGATATGGAGGCAACAGCCGTTTGATATGATTTTGATTCATTTATAAAATTAGCAGTATAGTTTGTGCATTTTTATTTATCCATTTATAATTCTTAAGATAATTTATACTCGCACTTCACCCTAATTTTATAACTTTTAAATATTTATAATCATCTTTATACTCTTTACTCCTTATCCATTTTATTTTTAAAAACGTTACTAATACAGCCCATCTTTTTCTTTTACACAATTGCAAAAAAATTCTTTCATATATGTTTCTTCCTTTTACAACGCTTACAATTTTTATAATTTGCTCTTCCGAAAGAAAAATCTCTAATTGTTTATTTACATTTTTTTCAAAACAGACTATTTCTATAGATTCCTTTATTATTGGATTCAACATAAATACATATATCAATTCCTCATTTTCACTCCAGGCATTATTTTTTAAATAATGTCTTCTTATTTCCTTAAATACTTCAAAAAGACTATACCAATTTTCTCTTCGTATTCTTTTCTTTTTAACTAACGAGTTAAAATTATCCTGTGAGTATTGATAAAAATTGCAATCCGATATATAAATTGAATCTATGCAATCTAAATAATCTAATATAAAAGTCCAATCTTCACAAATCTTAATATCATTTCGAAACCTAATTCTATATTTTCTTATAATATCACCTCTAAAAACTTTATTCCATAATACACTATATAAATATTGTGTTTCTGGTTTAAAAAGTTTTTTATAATATATCTTTTTACTAACTAATGTAGGTGATTCTACCTTAGTCCCTAATATTTTTGTTTTATATGTAATATCAAATGCCCCTAATACTAAATCATAATTTGTGGCTATATTTATTATTTCCCTAACCTTATTATCTTTCCATGAGTCGTCTGCATCCAAAAACATAATGTATTTTCCCTTTGCAATTTCTAATGCATGGTTTCTTGCTTTACTTACACCCTCATTTATTACACTATTTATTAAAATACACTCAGCATGGCATGATACAAATTTTTTTATAATATCTAAACAGATCTCATCAGATCCATCATTTACAATTATTACTTCAAATTTGGGTAATACTTGGCAATATATACTGTTTAAACAGTTTAGGATGTATTTTTCTCCATTATACACAGGTACTATTATTGACAACTCCATTTTCATAACCCCAACTTATTCATACATTTTGCAAGTTCCTTATACTCCATTAAATATACGTTTTTTATTTGTTCAACAACTTCTTTTTTCTTTTCTAACTGTCTATTATCATTATATTTATTACAACTTATAGCCATAAGCAATATATCATACCATTTATTTTCTAATTCTTTATAAATAATACATAAATCACTACACCATTCTATACTAAATAAAGACTGCATTCTACGATGCATTAGTTTTTTGTGCTCATACCAAACATTAATATACCTAAAATCTATATATTCGTTCTTTAGAATAATATCTATCAAATTCTCCATCCCACTTATACCATATCTGTAATTTTTATATTCTTCATAATTTCCCCATAAAGAACTAGTTTTATATGGATTTTCACTTCTAAAAAATAATAATAATTGAGTTAAAACCCTATCACTATCTAATTGGTAATTTACTTTTTCTCCTTTATACAATTTAGCTGCTACACCATCTCCATAAAATATATTTATATCATATATCCTTATATCTTCCCAACAGCAAATATTTTCTTTGTAAATATTTCCTGTATACCCCCAGTAATATACCCTTCCGTCTTCCTCATATCCCGTTATCAAAATCTCATGCATATAATGTATCCTATGGTATTGATCACTTAAAGGTAAGTAGTAAAAATCCACGAAAAGCTCCACTGCCACTCCATGTTTCAATTCATATATTGTCCATTTTTTTAATCCTATCATATGTAAAATATATTTCATTTCATATGCGTAAATATTTCTTATGTTTAAAAAGGGATTACTTTCATAATTTACAAGAAAATTGAATGCATTCATTCCTTCTTTCGCATACATTGTAATATAATTACTTAACATCCAATTTTCTGCCGTGTCTTGAGTTAATATTATTCCTAAAGGAAATGCATGATGAGCATAACTAATAATATCCGGTTTTGTATATGGGACTTTCATCTATACCTCTTATTTTTTTACTAACTTACTTTACTCTAACAAATCTTATAATTTTATCTGCATATCTGAAATTTGCAATAAATCTTTGTCATGAGATGTAAATATAACAATTTTATCTGATTTTCGCAACCATTCTATCAGCCACTTTTTTGTATAGGAATCCAGATGATTACTTGGTTCATCTAACAGTAAAATAGCAGAATCTTTTAACAATGCTCTAGCAATTGAAATTTTTTGGCGTTCCCCACCAGATAAATCATTTTTTTCAATATCTATATTTCTGTCTGCTAAATATAATATTCCTATTTTATCCATCACTTTTTCTATTTGCTCTATACTGGCACTGAGATTTCCCAATTTTACATTTTCTCTTACAGTCCCTTTGAATAAAAAAGGATCTTGTGTAACATATGCTACCTGCGTTCTCCACCACTCTTTATTTAATTCCTTCAATTCTACGGAATCAATCAAGATAGAACCTTTATAATCTACAAGCGCACCACTAAGAATATTTAATAATGTAGTCTTTCCACTTCCATTTTCACCCATTAAAGCAATCTTACAATTAGATTCAATGCCAAAAGAAATTCCTTTTAACACTCTTTTCCCATTATATTGATATTGCAGATCTTTTATTTTAATTTTTTCGAATGTATCTGATTTTTTTTCATACGTCTGTTCATGTCCTGTATATAATACTTTCATTCTCTCTAGTACATTTTCAAATTGTGGAATCTCCTGAATACATGCCATAAGATTTTGTTCAATTAATGAAAAAACTGGAAAAAAACCAATCATTGCTACAACATTACCTGTAGAAATCAATCCCTTTGCTATCATAACAGCACCTATAAACATTATCATCACCATACAAAATGTATCCATAAAAGAAATTAAATTCTCACTAACAGCTTTAAAAAACACATTTTTTTGATATATTGTCTCATAATAACTCTGAAATAATTTATCCATTTTTTCTATCCATCTCTTTTTTACTCCAAGCAAAACATTCATATATGTATTTTTTAACAATTCATTTTCATTTACATAAATATTTGTGGTATATTCCCTTTTTTTCTTATCATAATATGTATTTTTTTCTTTAAACATCATAGGCAATAATATCTTTATGATTGAAAATACAAAAACAATAATTGTAAATAGGATACTAATATTTGCTGCATGATAAATAAGATATAAACAAATTAAAGGAGCTGTAAGTAACTTAACGCATATATTTACATAATGCTGGTAAAATTCTATTGTATCATCTTCAAGTCTGCAAGATACTTCTCCTTCCTCCATTTTCTGCACATCATGATATTTCTTCTGAAAATATCTCTTTAAAACTGCACAACTATATTTCAGAGAACGTGAGAAAACAACTATCTCTCCAATCGTTTCAATTGCTGGTAAAACCAATATCATTGCTGCCATGCATAATAAAAGTTCTATTAAAAAATATATTCCAAAAGAAAAATTTAACGAAAACACCGCATCTGTGAATTTTCCTAAAACCGTTGCCGTAAAAATATTTAAAAATCCACCTACTAATTCTTTAAAAAAATAGAAAAGAATAGCAGGTGCCATAGCCATCTTGCATTCCTTGATAACTGCATGCCCCACTAAATCCTTATTTTTTATCCCCATACTCCGCATCAAATTTATATCTCCATATAGTAAATATTATCTGCTATCGCATCAAAAATAGTTTCGTGTGTTACAATAACTGTAGTACCTTTACGCCTCTTTACATACTGTAATAATGCATTTTTACTATCAATATCCAAAGAATTTGTAGGTTCATCCAAAAGCAATATTTCTGGTTCAAGAATATACCCTAATAGTAAAAATATTTTTTTTCGCTCTCCACCTGAAAGTTCCTCAATTTTTTTCTCATATAGCAATTCTTTCCCTAATCCCCAATAACCAATCAGATTATCTATTCTGTCTATTTCAGAAGGAATCACTATTTGGTACAATTCCATAGCAGTCATTGACATGGAAGTATCTTCTTGAGGTAAATACAATACTTTATATGGAAAATTATCATCTGCCAAATCCTCTGGTAATATATTCCCTATAGTCACTATCCCACTATTATATGGCAGCAATCCCGTTATTAACTTCAAAAGTGTTGACTTACCTACACCATTACAACCTTTTATAATAAATAATTCATTAGCTTTACATCTTAAATTAACACCGGATAAAATTTTTTTATTTCCTATACTATAGGAAACATTTTGTACTGCAACCTGAGAATCAGAAATCATTTTTTTATTATCCTCCTGACAATTTGTTATTGTTTCTACGCGTTCTTTCGCTACCTTAAATATTGCACATTGAGGAATGTTTGTAAAAATAGATTTTACCGCTGTAAATAAACTTGTTGATAATGCTATCGCCTGAATACCTATTTCCAAATCTGTAACCTTCTTTAACACAAACAAACCGATAATTCCATAAGTTCCATATGTCAATATATTTGAAACTAAGTTAAATAACACTTGTTCAAGCTCTGATGCATAAATAGAACGATTTCCTATTATCTTATATTTTTTATATAACATATTTAATTGTTCAATCCACCATTTCGACAAACCGTACAGCTTTATTGTCAGAAATCCTCGATATCCCTCTATAATGTAATCCGTTATTTCTGCTTCTATTTTGCGATTATTATCATAATTAACCTGCATATATTTCTTCACTACGATTGGCGGAATTATTTGCAAAATAGCTATAATGCATAATGTAATCGCTATAATAGGACTTTTCAACGCTAAATATACTGCGTATACGATCACAGTCATAACTCCTACTCCCAATTGTGGATATACACTAATATATTGGCTTATAATAGTGTTAAAATCATCTCTTAATATTTCTATTGTATTTCCTTCTTGCATTGAATATAATACCGATAATGGATTAGATAAAAGTTTATGATATAAATTCATTTTACATATATGTTCTGTATTAAAAATATATTTTTCACTTTTTATCTGTACTATAATCATTATGCTTTTTATCACAGCAGTGAATCCAACTATAATACTTCCAATAAATATAACTTTTTTTACCTGACCTTCTACTGCATCCAATACCAATTTTGACAGCATCATTGCAAATATTAAATCTGTTACTGTAGGATTTAACCTATATAAAAAAGAAAAATAACCTGCCCTTTGAAGTCTGCGTACAAAAATATCCTTCATGCTATGTATTTGCTCCCTATTAAAAACCAAATTTCAAATTATCTTACCTACATATATTTTTTTCATAATATTCCTGTAAAGCACCACAGGGAATCATATCTTTTTCATTACAAAATTTCTTAATACATTGATATAATTGATCGCCTCGAAAATTTCCATTTATAAAATCTATTAAGTAATCCAACCCTCCCAAATTAAATACACTTTCTGGTAATTCTGGACAAGGTCTAAAATACCCATCCTGTGACAATACAAGCGAATCTATTCCACTACCGCATTTTAAACACCGATTATATACTTTCTCATTTAATTCCTTGTCTGAGGATGCTACCATATCAATATTATTCACTACTACATTTATTTTTTTTTGATACTTTTTCTTATATTCCAATAACTGTAACATAAATTTTTCAATATCTATATTCTCTGATGTTCTATTTTGATGTGCATTCAATTCTCTCCCAAACATATCAGCCGTTCCTATATTAACACGTTTAGCTCCTAACATTATGGCTGTTTGAATATACTCTTCTGCTCTCATTAATGTATTTATATTTAAAGTTGTTGCAATACTAAACGGAATATCTCTTCTCCTATTATTGTTCCCCGTGTAATATATCTACATATATTTTCGTTTCTTGCATGATATCCACCTGCATAACATCTTAATAGAACATATGAAAATTCCATCAAAAAACCTATATATAAATTCCCCATTAATGATGCAATTACTCCCGCCAAAATAAAATCATTTATTTGATTATTCAAATGTTTTATTCCTGCTTGGATAATTTCATTATTATTTTCATTTATATATCCAGCATTATATAACATTTTATAAAGTCTATTTTTCATCTCTATATTTTCGTAATTTATCTAATTGTTGTGTCAAAGAATCTTGATAATACCTTCCATAACAAGTTACATTTACTGAAATAACAGCTACTAAAATAATTATCTTATACATAATTTGTACAATATATCTATTTATGTCATGCATTTAGTTAACCTCTCTTTTTCTATTTGTAAAATTATACCATTATTTATAATTTATCTAATTTAATTGTAAAAAAATCACATATATTGTAAAAAAAGGCAATTAAAATTATATTTAATAATAAATAATAGCAATAGAGTAGGAGGCGGTGACTAGCCGCCGTCCTCTCAATCGAGTAAATAAGAGGAGTTTCACCGCAAACTTCTCACGGAACCGTACATGAAAGTCTCCTTTCATACGGCTCTTATCATTCAACAATACGAATACAGGTTGCTCCAATGCGCAAACATCTTTGGCTCTCGCTGTCTCACAGTGCAGAGCCATTTTTCTGTCCTGTGTCGTCTGCCACGGAAGTTCTTATATTTACACATTGCCCATTTAATCAATTTTCGTTCAATACATTGCAACGTTCTCCTCATTGCAGATAGATTAAATTTTCCAAAATAATTCATCCAGCCACGAATTAAAGGATTGAGCATTTCTGCTATGATATCAATTTTACATCCAGTACTCTTGTGGATTTCCATAGATTTTATTTTATCCTGGAATCTCTTAGATGAAGTTTTACTTACCGAAGCAATAAAGTTGTATCTGACTTTTCCATCTCTGCACTTAATGTATACTGCTTTGAATGTGTATCCAAGAAAATCAAACTCACTAAGTTCTTCTTTCCTCGTTCTATCTTTATCCTTGCAGTACACTATTCTTGTTTTGACAGAATGTAGTTCAAGTTTGCATTCCGCAAATCTTTTAGCCAGATTCTCTTTAATGAACACTGCTTCTTCCTTTGTCTGGCAATGAATTATTCCATCGTCAACATACCTTTCAAATGGTGCTTGCGGAAAATTTCTTTTCATCCACATATCAAAAACATAATGTAAGAACATATTTGCTAATACAGGACTTATAACTCCACCTTGAGGTGTTCCTGACTTTCTTTCAATCAACTGCCCATCCTTTGTTATAAATGGAGTTTTGAGCCATCTTTTTATATACATACAGATCCATGCTTCTTTTTCATGTCTCTCCACTACTTTCATCAGAAGTTCGTGGTCTAAGTCCTTTTACATCCAATTCGATGACATAATCGTACTTCCAACATCTCCTTCTGGCGGTTGCTACTGCATCAATTGCCGATTTATTCGGTTTATATCCATAAGAATCTTCACAAAACATTAGCTCTACCACAGGTTCTACGTACATCCTTGCAACCATTTGTGCAATTCTATCTGCAATAGTTGGGATTCCTAACCGTCTTGTACCACCTGCTTTCTTTGGTATTTCTACCGCCAAAACTGGTGACGGGAAGTAGCTTCCAGAACTCATTCGATTCCATATCTTATAAAGATCATTATTCAGTTTCTTTTCAAAGATTTCAAAATCTACCCCATCTACTCCTGCACTGCCTTTGTTTGCTTTTACTTTTTGTAAGCCTCAATAACCACTCTTTTAGGTATTTCGTATTGTTTGCTCTCGCTCATCCAATCCTCCTAGTTTCCTAGTTGTTTTCAGTATCAAGCAGAATGATGTTATCCCTTCGCTCCATTGCCATTACCGCAACTTCTTCACTACTACGGATAACTCCGCCCCTGTAGAACACCTTTCTACTTTCGACCTTATCTTTCTGTAACTTGTATCTTTTCGATTTTCATCATTCTACAGGTTCCCATGTTTCACACAGAAGCCTGATACATGCTCATGCCACCTTAATGCCGTTCTACAGATAATCAGCTTTAAAGGTATCCATTATCCTTTTTCTCTGCCTAGTGGTGAAAGGCAAATTTTGCAGAAGTCTTACGCTTTCGACACTTCATCAATGGTTCACTTTCGTTCATCTTCATGTATCCTATCTGACTACTATTCGCAGCCTTTTCTCTAATCGCTCACTACCATAGTCTTGACCACAGCAGCATTAGAGTGATTTGACAGATTTGCCTGTTCAATCTCTGTCGAAGGACCTGCCTTCATCTTCTGTGTGCCTTGCATGGCACACCACCACCGTTCGTACTGTTCGGTACACGGCGTTTTCAATAGTTGACATGCATTGACTGATAGGCTGAGGCTAAATCATAAAAGCCCCATTTTATCAGTCTCTCTTTTGTTAGCGCTCTTTTGACCACACCTATATCTGCCATTCTCCAATAAGCTTTTCAGCAGCGGGCTCCTTCACAGGCTACCCATTCCAGCATCCCCAGCCCTATCAACTTTCGTTTTCGGGTCTTCGGCAATTTCCACTGTTTCCAGATACACATCCGTATCCTTCTATACAACCATCCATTTAACGCTTCGATGTTTTTCTTCATGTCTGCCATACTGTAATAGTTCAGCCATCCTCGCATATATTCTTTTATACGTTCCATGGTCTTTACTATACTTCCGCACCTGCTCCGGGAAGTGAGCTTTCTCAGCTTCTCCTTGGCTTTCTTCCATGACTTTCCATGGACACGGACATAGATTCCTTTTCCGCTCTTCCC
>ERZ773143.3106-NODE-3106-length-10799-cov-3.431031_pt1 | contig 10799 bp, 10 predicted proteins | sample MGYA00580852_ERZ773143 | MGnify/ENA primary metagenome ERZ773143 (study PRJEB29015, sample SAMEA2737853) | human gut metagenome | biome: human gut; feature: human-associated habitat; material: faeces | place: China | collected 2012 ... | reverse complement strand
TCAAAACGGTAGGTCTGCGCCGCATCCGGATATTTTTCACGATCGACCTCGCTCACAAACATGGCGAGCGGTCTCGCATATACCTGATAATCTCCGTAGAGAGCCTGATAAATGACCAGTTTTTCTCCGGTCTCCGAATGTGTTGCCACTGCGATGACCTGATAAAGTCTGTTTTTAAAGTGACGATAGATCTCCCCGCTCTGCGGGATTCTCACTCTTTCCATTCCTGTAACCTTCCTTCTGTCCCTCTTTGCTGTCCTGCCGTATCTTTATGCACCCATATCCAGCTCATAACCGTTCAGCATTGCCACTCCCTCCGCGATAAAATCGCGCTCAAACGGCAGATTTGCCTGATAACCCATAATCATCAAATCCTCCACCTCATGCATCAGTTCACTGGCACTGTCAATATCGATCGCGTTGACGAGTTCGTGTGCTCCCGCCATCATCTGCTGCTCCAGTTCATCCCCATCGTTCTCGCTCACATTCTCTGTGGCACGTTTTAATATGTCATTCTCCGCCTGATTAGGCTGCGGTCTGCGATAGCCCGCCATGGCAGCCCCGCCTGCACTCTGCGTCTGCCGTCCCGCCATCTGATCCGGACGCACGTTCTGCCGCACTGTCATCTGGTTCGGGCGCATGCTCTGCTGCCCTGCCATCTGGTTCGGACGCATGCTCTGCTGGCGCGGCATCTGATCCGGACGCGCGTTCCGCTGCCAAGGTATCTGATTCGGGCGCACATTCTGCTGTCCTGCCATCTGGTTCGGACGCACATTCTGCTGCTGCCTCGGCACATTCGGTTTCACACGCTGTCCGTTCTTTCTCTGGAATTTCTTTATCTCACTTATCACCACTACAATCACGATGATCCATATCAGTCCGCCCATAGCTTCCCCCTTATTCCAATCCTCTTTTGTTCCTGTCATTCATGCAGAGCCCTTCGCCCCACTTATTCTTATTATAGTGTTTTCTTTTTTGTTTCTCAACCAGAACTTTCCTCCGCGGTACAGTTCTTCTACATCCACTCTCTCTTTTTGCTTCATTTTGTTATTTTAAATATCATCATTATCCAATATTGCTTTTATTTTCGCCTTGTGATATGATTTTATCAGATTATTTTTCCAGATATGGTTATTTAAAATAACATGCAAGGAGGAGATTTCATGAAGAAATTATCATCTGTGATTCTGGCGGACCTCGTCGCCAGCAAGAGAAAAGAGAAGTCCATGACGCAGCAGGCTCTCGCTGAGGCGACCGGGATCAACCGCGCCCTGATCTCAAGAATTGAAAAACAGGATTTTATCCCGTCCATCCCGCAGTTAGAACAGCTGGGAGAAGTGCTCGGCTTTGAGCCGGACAGCGTCTTCGCCGACACCGCGCACGACAGGCTTTCCTCCCCGTCACCGTTACGCATTGCGGTTGCCGGCACCGGTTACGTCGGTCTCTCCATCGCCACCCTGCTCGCGCAGCACAACCATGTGACGGCGGTCGACATTCTTCCGGAAAAAGTCGACCTCATCAACCGGCGCAAATCCCCGATTCAGGATGATTACATTGAAAAATATCTCGCCGAAAAAGATCTCGATCTCACCGCCACCTTAGACGGCGCCGCAGCATACAGGGACGCCGATTACGTCATCATCGCCGCACCGACCAACTACGACAGCACCAGAAATTATTTTGACACCTCCGCTGTGGAGGCCGTGATCGAACTGGTTCTCTCCGTCAATCCGGACGCGGTCATGGTCATCAAATCGACGATCCCGGTCGGCTACACGGAATCGGTACGCCAAAAATACCACACCGCAAACATCATCTTCAGTCCGGAATTTCTCCGCGAGTCGAAGGCTTTGTATGACAATCTCTACCCGAGCCGGATCATCGTCTCGACCGACTCCGACGATGCGCGGCTTTCTGCCGCCGCGAGAAATTTTGCCGCACTGCTGCAGGAGGGCGCCCTCAAGGAAAATATCCCGACGCTTTTCATGGGATTTACCGAGGCGGAAGCCGTCAAACTTTTTGCAAACACCTATCTGGCGCTGCGCGTGTCCTATTTCAATGAGCTTGACACCTATGCGGAGACGAAAAATTTAAGCACACGCGACATCATCGACGGCGTATGTCTCGACCCGAGAATCGGCACGCATTACAACAACCCGTCCTTCGGATACGGCGGTTACTGTCTGCCGAAAGACACCAAACAGCTTCTGGCTAATTACAATGACGTTCCGCAGAACATGATGAGCGCAATCGTGGAGAGCAACCGCACCCGCAAAGATTTTATCGCCGACCGCGTTCTGCAGATGGCAGGATACTACAACTACGCCTCCGCCAACACCTACAATTCCGGCATGGAGCATCCGGTCACCATCGGCGTCTACCGCCTGACGATGAAATCCAACTCTGACAACTTCCGGCAGAGCAGTATCCAGGGCGTCATGAAACGCATCAAAGCCAAGGGGGCTTCCGTGATTATCTACGAACCGACACTCGAAGACGGAACCACCTTCTTCGGAAGCAAGGTGGTCAACCGGCTCGACGAGTTTAAGAAGATCAGCGACAGCATCATCGCCAACCGCTATGATTCCTGTCTCGATGATGTAAAAGACAAAGTCTACACAAGAGATTTGTTCCGGCGGGATTAGTTTTATACAAACTCCTGCCGCATCGGGGTAAAGATGTCTAAGAGGATGCCGTCTTCCAGGCAGACGCAGCCGTGCTCAATATCGTTACGCTTTAACAGTGCGTCGCCCGGTTTGATGACTCTTCTGACGCCGTCAATCTCGAATTCAAAGCTTCCCGACACCACATATGTGATCTGCGTATGCGGATGATGATGCAGGGCGCCGACCGCTCCTTTTTTGAAGTGGTTTTCCACACACATCAGTTCATCCGTGTACGCTAAAATCTTGCGTTCCACACCCTCGGCGCACACCTCGGCATCAATCCTGTCATTAAAGTTCCACACCTGATTTTTTACTGTTTTCTCCATTGCTCCATCTCCCTTTCTCTTTTTGTTTTATCTGTATGCAGCATTCTTCTTCGCTGTTTTCGCATTCTGCCCGCCGCATTACGATCCTTCTTTTAAAATTTCTTTGATGAGTCCCATGTCATCCCCGCAGTATTTTTCATATACCCCGTACACGGCATTCTGGAACCGCTTTTTTTCCTCAGCGGAAAGCTCCACCACTTTCGTGCCATTTTCAATGGCAATGCTGCGCGACTGCTCCTCGCGCTGTGTCCACACCTCACGTTCGTAGAACGCCGATTCTCTGGCACATTCCGCGATAATTTCCCGATCCTCCGGCGACAGCTTCTGCCAGGTATACGCGGAGCAGATCTGCATTTCCGGCACCCTGGTATGTTCGTCCACTGTATAATATTTTGCAACTTCATAGTGACGCATCGCCTCATAGGACGGCCAGTTATTCTCCGCACCGTCGACTACCTGCTGTTCTAAGCTGGCGTAAACATCCCCGTAGGCAATCGGAATCGCTGTGGCTCCAAGTGCCTCCACCATATCAGCGGCAAGATCCGACTCCTGCACACGGATCCGCATGCCTTTCAGATCCTCCAGACAGGTAACCGGTTTTACAGAATTATAAAAATTTCTGGCTCCGGCATCATACCAGGACAGACCGATGACATCATCCGCGCTGACACTCTCCAGAAACGCATCCCCGATCTCCCCGTCGAGCACTCTCCACATATGGTCGGAATCCGTATAAAGATAGGGCATCTGCAGCACATTCAGGCTCGGAATATATTCCGCAAGCTGCGCCAGCGACACACGCGCAAAATCAATCCCGCCGTACTGCATCTGTTTGATGACTTTATTCTCTGACCCTAGCACCCCGACCGGCTGCACCAGAATCCGGATTCTGCCGTTTGTCCGCTCCTCCACGAGTTCTGCAAAATACTTGGCACCGAGTGTCGTCGGATAGTCCTCCGGCTGATTTTCCGCATAGGAAAACACATATTCCGGTTCCATCTCTGTCTTGGAGGGATACGTGTGATTTTTCCAGGCAGACAGTGTGAGCAGTATCGTCATTCCTGCCACAACCGCCGCCGCGCATATCCGTCTCATCGCTCCCCCGCCTCCTTTAATACCTGCGTCCGGTATTCCGTCGGCGTGACGCCGGCAATCCGTTTGAATACTTTCGCAAAATAGTTGGAGTCACGGTAGCCTACCTTCTGGCTCACATCCTTTACATTGATAAGGACGTCACCCAGCAGCTCTTTTGCCCTCGCCACACGATACTCCGAGAGATAGACAATAAAGTTCTTGTCAAAACACTGTTTGAAAATCTTGCAGAAATAGGCGTCGGAATAGTTCATGGCCTCTGCCACTGTCTGTAGCGAAATATCGTCCATATAATTGTGTTCAATAAACGCCTGAATATTCCCGGCAACCGCCTGCAGCCGGATTCTTGAGCGCTCTGTATCCGCCGCGTCCTCATGACAGTCCCGTTCGGCAAAAACCGGCTCATCTTCCTTCTTCTCTCCTGCCTCCCGGTCATCCGTATGCTCATCGGCAATCCGTATAGCCTCCGCAAGCACTGCCTCCAGTTCCTGATCCACGACAGGCTTTAGCAGATATTCCATGGCGCGGACGGCAATCGCTCGCCTGGCATAGTTAAATTCATCAAATGCCGTCAGAAAAATAATGCTGCAGTTTTTATCTCTCTCGCGAATCTGCTCCGCTGCCTCCAGTCCGCTCATTCCCGGCATCTCAATGTCCAGCAGGGCGATCTGGCAGTTCTCGGCAAAAAACTGTTCCACCGCCTCTCTTCCATTGACCGCACTCACAACCGCAAGCTCCTCCGGGAAATATTTCTGGATGGTTCTGGTTACAATCATTCTCTCAATCGGTTCATCATCCGCTATCAGCACTCGTTTCATGTCATATCCCCCGTTTCCTCTCTGCATGGAATATCTATAAAAATTACTGTTCCCGCATTCTTTTTACTGTATATCTCAAAATTTCCGTCCGCATACATGGCAGTGATCCGCCGGTACACATTGCCGAGACCGATTCCGCTGTGTCTGGCATCGTCCGTCTTAAGGCGGCTCTTTAACTGCTGCAGTTCCTCTTCCGTCATCCCGATCCCGTCATCCCCGATCACTATGTGCAGCCGCATTTCCTCCTGTCTGCCCACAATGCGGATGCTTCCGCCTTCCTCCTTCGGGGAAACTCCGTGGATAATTGCATTTTCCACAAGCGGCTGAAAGGTAAATGCCGGAACCATGACCAGTTCCTGTTCCACCTTACAGTTTAATTCATAACGGATCCGCTCCCCGAAGCGCATCTGCTGCAGGTACATATAATCTGCAACCACTTTCAGTTCCTTTGCCAGCGGAACGGACTGTTCGGGTGTCTTTAAATTGTAACGGAACAGGGAACTGAGCGCCAGAATCATCTTTTCGGTCGTCTCTGCCTCCTCAAGCTTTGCCATTCCGCTGATGACATTCAGTGTGTTGAACAAAAAATGCGGATTGATCTGGCTTTTTAACAATTCCAGCTTTATCATCTCCAGGCGTTTCTCCGTCTCCAGCTTTCCCAGCTCCTCCTCGTGCAGAAGATCCAGCGTCTTGCGCTTTTCTTCCAGCGCCATAATGTATTCGCCTGTCGCGTATTTCATCTTGTTGAACGCATGCACCAGTTCTCCCAGCTCGTCCTCATTCTGCACCTGCACATCTTCCACGAAAAAGTCGTTGGCGGCAATGCGCTGTGCCGCTTTCACAAGTGCAACAACAGGTGAGATAATCGTCTGGTTCATCAGTGCTGCCAATTCCATCATGCCGGTCACCAGAATGATTCCGGAGACCACAACCACAATCGGCATACACACGAGCATGGGCACCTTCTTGCGGTACAGGCTGTCGCCATCTTCTATCGTCTCATTCATCAGCGTTGCCGCATATTCCTCGAGATAGTCCTGCATCTCGTAGACTTCATACAGACTTCTGATATAATCCGGATAGTTTTCACCCATCACCAGCATAATATCCCGTTTCTGGCAGTACACTTCATAACAGCTCTTGATCGACCAGGTCTTCGCATAGCGCTGCTCTCCAATCTCAGAATAGCGGAACGGAAGCTTTTCCACCGCTCTTCCGGTTCGTTCTATCGCAATATCCAGACTTTCTCTCTCCTCGCGATTGCCCTTTATGTATGTCTCAAACTGGATACTCTCTTCCTCGAGCGCCTGTGCCAGTTCGCTCACCGCTGCGTTATCCTGTAAAATCCGGTTAAAGTCGATCAGGGAAAACTTGACAACCCATACATTAAAAAGAACAGAGACTGCAATGATGAGAAATACTGTCCCGGTAAACGTCGCTATTTTCTTTTTGATCGTAAGTGCCTGCCAGAACTGTTTTATCCTCTTTCTCACGCTTGTTTTTCCCATGCCTCTCTGTTCTCTCTATAATGCGGCAAAAGCAAAGCCGTAGATACACACTCCGTAAATACAGCTTTGCATATTTGCTTTATCTATTCTGTTCCACTTTGCTCTGTACAAAGGACCAAAACGCCTCCCGGTCGGCTCCCAGCACACGGTTGGTCAGCATATAGCCGCTTCCGGCTCCCGAAAGCACCAGCACCATCCCCGGCTGTTTTGTAACCCGCAGCCGGTTCCACGGCAGATGCTGTCTCTCTCCTCCGGTTGTAACGAGCAGCCCCTTTTCATCAAAGGTAAGCTGTACATCCTGCGGTACAGCCGCTGCCTGCCGCCTGGCTTTCGCATAGATTGTCGCCGGCTGGATGACCGGGAACAGCAGGCATCCGATCAGCATCAGAACCTGCAGGACTTCCCCCGACTGACTCCAGAACTTTGCCGTAAGAAGGATCATCGCCACCGTAAAGACTAGATTACACATCCCCGCCATGGAGCGGTAGGTCTGACGCATGGTAAGCCGGAAAAAATCCCATGCCGTAATTCTGCATTTATATTGATATTCCATATGCCATCTCCTCTGTATTCACAAACTGGCTCCCTTTACGTTCCAAGTAACATCGGAAGTCCGATACTTAATTCCGGTATAAAGGTCAGAAGTAATAATACAACGATCATGCACAGATAGAACGGGAGGGTTGCTTTTACCACGCGCTCCATCTTTACACCGCTGACTGCAGAGCCGATGAAAAGAACCGATCCAACCGGCGGTGTCAGAAGACCGATACCACAGTTTAATACCATGATGATACCGAACTGTACCGGGTCGATGCCGATGGATGTTGCGATCGGAAGCAGGATCGGTGTCGCGATCAGGATGATCGGTGCCATATCCATGATACATCCTAAAATGAGCAGAATCAAATCCACTAACAGTGCAATCACGATCGGGTTGCTCGAGAATCCGATGATTGCCTTTGCAGCCAGATCCGGCACATGAAGTGTCGTCAGGCAGTAACCGAAAATACTGGATGTCGAAATTAAGATCAGGACGATAGACAATGTATCAATGCACTGCTCCAGGCTCTTCCAGACACCCTTCCAGGTAAGACCCTTGTAAATATATACACTGACAATCAAGCTGTAGAATACTGCGATCGCAGCGGACTCTGTCGCAGTAAACCATCCGGCTACAACGCCGACAACTACGATTACAACTGCTGCCAATGCCCAGAAAGAAGTTCCAAGCTGTTTTAACAGTCTCTTGACACTGAACTTATCCCCCTTCGGATAATGTCTCTTTTTCGAGATAATATAAGATCCGATCATTAAGGAGATCGCAAGCAGTGCGCCCGGCACATATCCTGCAAGGAAAAGGCTTCCTACCGATACACCGCCGGCGGACATTGCATAGATAACCATGTTATGGCTTGGCGGAACCAGCAGTCCCTCACAGGAGGAAGTGATCGTAACCGCCGTCGAAAAATCATCATCGTATCCCTGATCTACCATCATCGGGATCATGATACTTCCGATGGAAGCCGTATCTGCAGATGCAGATCCGGAAATACCGCCGAAGAAATAGGATGCAACGATATTTACCATTGCCATTCCTCCGGTCATCCAGCCTACACAGGCATCGGCGAGTGCGATCAGTTTATCGGATATACCACCGGTACCCATCAGCACGCCCATCGTGATGAAGAACGGTACCGCCATCAGGCTGAAGGAACTGATTCCCTTTACCATCTGCTGACAGATCGTTGTCAGCGGAAGTCCCTGCGATAACAGGCACAGAAGGGAAGATAACGCTACTGCATATGCAATCGGGAAACGCAGCAGAATCATGACAAGAAAGCTTACGAGCAACACTGCGATTGCCATACTCTGTACACTCATTATTTCGTCCCCTCCTTTACAAAAATACTCTTAATGTGATTATAAATTGCTTCCAGTTCAAAAACGACCATCGCAACTCCGGCAAGCGGAATCGGGAAATACATCCAGAACTTGGACAGCCACGGCATGCTGACATAATTACCTTTCGCACCAATGCCGGTCGCGTAGCTGAATCCAACGGTAATCATCACGATTGCCAGAATAAAGACGGCGACATCTGCCAGAATGTCCAACACCTTAATCACGTTCTTCGGCAGGTATGCGTCAAACGCCGTCATGCGGATATGTGCATTTCTGCGGATTGCAAGTGCCGCCGAGAGCACTGCCATGTAAGACATCAGGGTCAGTACCACTTCCTCGCTCCATGCCGGATCCGGCACGAACGAAACATATCTGCCCACAACACAGACGCTCGTGATTACGATATCTGCCGTGAGCAGCAGCTTGCATACAAACAGTACAAACTTATATGCCACATCATATGCCGGCTTTATTTTATCTAAAGTCTGAAAAATCTTAGGCATTTTTTCCTCCTTAAAAAAGTCGGGGCACGGGGGAGCAGCCATTCTCCCTGTGCCCCTTGAAAACGCACTTACATTATTGCGGGTTTTCCTTCTATCAAACCTATAAGTGTCAATCTTTCTGTCGATTACTGCATATCAACAATCTGCTGATATAACTCTTTGTTATTCTTGGTTGCCTCTTCGATGACATCCTTGCAGGCATCCTGCCACGGTGTGATATCGTCTACTTCAATAACATTAACGCCGTCTGCCTTTAACTCCTCAAGGATCTTATCCTCTGTCTCCTGGGAGATCTGACGGTTGTACTGGGAAGCATACTCGCCGGCCTCAGTCAGCACATCCTGCTGCTCCGGTGTCAGGGAATCCCATGCCTCATCTGTGATAACCACCTGGATTGCTCCTAAGGTATGTCCGTCAAGAATGATGTTCGGTGCTACTTCCGGGAATGCATTTGCCTGATAGTTTGCGATCGGCTGTTCTGCTGCATCTACCACACCTGTCTGTAATGCGGAATATAACTCACCCATGGCAACAACGGTCGGGTTTGCTCCAAGTCCTTCCACCATACCTGTCATGATCGGGTCGTTGGATACACGGATCTTCATGCCTGCCAGATCATCCATTCCCTCGATCGGATTGACGGTGAAGAAATGACGGAAACCTTCCTCGCCGTAGAACAGTCCGCGGATACCGGTTCCGTTCTCATGCGGCTCAAGCAGGAACTCCTGTGCCAGATCAGAGGTTGCAAAGTTCCAGAAATGATCGCGGCTTACGAATGTGAACGGTACGGATAAGAGACTGGATTTCTCTCCGCCGTAGCTTGTGAGTGCAAATGCGGAAATACGTGCCATATCGATGGTACCGCCGCCGCCGAGCATGGTGTCGAGCACATCGGACTCTGCACCGAGAACACCGTTTGCCTGAATATCAATCGTAATGCTTCCGCCGGAAAGCTCTTCTACCTTCTCCTTGAACGCGGTTGCTGTCTGTCCTACAATGGTTCCCTCCAGCGGGTTTACCTCTGCGTATACCAGAGTCACTGCCGGTCCGACCGGCTCGGTTCCTGTGGAATCACCGGCTTCGGTCGCCGCTGCGCTATCCGTTGCATCTGCCGTTGCATCTGCTGCTGCATCTGTGGTCTGGCTTGTCGTCGTGTCTGCCGTCTCCGGCGCTTTCAGTCCACAGGCAGTCATGGAAACCACCATTGCTGCACATAACAGTGCGGATAAAACTTTTTTCTTCATGTAAAAATCCTCCTTCTTCTCCTCCCGCCGCGCTTTATCCGGCGGCTTTGTTTATGTCTTAATTATAAAGTTCTATCCTCACAATGGAAACCGTACATTTTTATTAACTTTAGCACATTTTTAATAATTTTAATAGTTTTTTTATATTTATATGGTCAAAACATTCTATTTCTTTCTGAAATTCTAGCGATATACGGATGAAATGCACAAAAAAGAGTCAGTCGAAAGACTGACTCTAATCTCTGTGAAATATCTTACAGTTTATTTTGATAATTCCCGCACTGCTGCTCTGGCATCCTTCACCTGTCCTTTTTCAACTTTTTTATTCCATCAAACCTGCATAGCCAAACGAACAGAACTCCATTTACTCCGCAAATGTCTCTGCCACCTTCACAAGCAGGTCGCGGATCGGCAGATGCTGCGGACATTGTCCCTCGCACTTGCCGCAGCGGATACAGACATCCGCACTGCCGCCGTCAGCGGTATGCCGCCGGTAACTGCCGTGGTTTGTCTCATTGATCCCGAACTGCACGGTCATATTGTAATCCTCAAAGACATCCGGAATCGGTATCTTTTTCGGACATCCCTCCACACAGTAGCGGCACTTGGTACAGGCGATCGTCGGCATGGCGGCAAGTTCCTCCACCACCCGGGCGATCGCTGCGCGTTCCCGCTCGTCAAGCGGTGTGAACTCTCTCATGTAAGCCGTGTTGTCGGTGAGCTGCTGCTCATCCGAC
>ERZ773143.3097-NODE-3097-length-10829-cov-8.913403_pt1 | contig 10829 bp, 12 predicted proteins | sample MGYA00580852_ERZ773143 | MGnify/ENA primary metagenome ERZ773143 (study PRJEB29015, sample SAMEA2737853) | human gut metagenome | biome: human gut; feature: human-associated habitat; material: faeces | place: China | collected 2012 ... | reverse complement strand
CATCTCCGGAGGTGTAACCGGCAATAAAGAAAAATCTGTCATCTTGCAAGATTTCTTCTTTAGCCAGATTATCTCTTGTTTCTTGTTTCCGTCTTGCTCGCCTCTGCTGCTTCTTTTGTTTCGCAACAGCTGCTTTTTCTTCCGGCGTTTTCTTATGTTTTTTTGCCATAAGTGTTTCTATTATAATTCCATTCTGAATGTCTCTCAGGATACGTTCTTCATAACTCTTTTCACGCTTTTCAACAATTTTATAAAATTCTTCATATTCCGTTTTAGGAGCAAGCGATTGAACTGCCGTAAACAAACTTTTGCATATATCATTCATTTCAGTAGCATCCGGCATTCGCTGATTCTCAAGATAAAACTTCAAGTGCATTTTGTATGTTTTATCTGCTATTGCACTCTTCTGTTTTTGTTTTAAGTCTTTATAGCTTCTGTCGTTCCTCTGCATCTACAATTCCTCATCTGCCTTCTTTCTCCCGTGCCATCAAAAGCATTTTTTCAAAAGACTGAGCGAATCTTTCATCATCTTCCTCCGTCCGCTTCTTCGGTCCCTTGACATGACATTTACGGGAACTTCTTCTGGCTTTTTTACTCAGGTGACGTTCCATTAGCATCTGATCAATATTATCATCCGTGTACCATTTACCTGATTGATGAATAGCATAAGCACCTTTTCCCAATGCCATTGCAGCCACACCATAGTCCTGTGATACGACAATATCTCCTTTATGGCAGATACTAATCAGTTTATAATCTACTGCATCTGCTCCTGCACCTACTACAATCACCTCGCTGTAATCAGAATACAAAATATGATTTGTGTCACACAGCAAGGTGGTTGGAATATTATATTTCTCTGCTATATCTTCTACAATGCCCACTACCGGACACGCATCTGCATCTACAAATATATGCACTAACCTCTCTCCATTTCTTTTTGAATCCATGTCATAATTACATCTACAAGATAATCCAGCTGCACCTGACTTAGTTCCTTTTCTGGATACATTTTATGCCACTTTCGGATGCACTCCCTGAAGCATGTTGCTAATTGTGTCCAACACTTTTTCATTTATGTAATCAATATCTTTATCATCAAACCAGAATATGATTCTTGTCTCTGACTTGGCAAATTCTGTATTTAATTGATTCTGTATGTTCTGTAAATCCATATTTCACCTTCTAATCCATTTGTGCGGTTAGTCTCTGCACAAATATTTTTATTCAGCCTATGCTAATAAGTGTCCGATATATGGTCACATATCGAACACTTTGTATCCGATAGCCCGCAAAAGTGTCCGATAGTGTTCAATAAAGTGTTCGATAAGTAGCAATGTGACCACTAAATCACATATTTAGTTGCCGGTCCATTTCCAATCTTCGTAATCAATCCTTTTTCTATCATCTTATCAAGCAATTTTCTAGCTCCTGTCTTTGACTTATAACCCCCTATATCAGCGGCTTTTTGAGAAGAAATACTTCCATTCTGCCTGATATACTCAAGTATTTTATCTTCTTTTGACACAGCAGTTGCTTTTTCCTGATTTGTATTTTCATTTCTGATATCAGCAGCCCCCGGAATATATACCACTTGTCCAACTTCAAGCTTTAATGTTACCCTGTCACTGCGCTCTGAGAAATCAAATTCCGGTTTTTTCCAGTTTTGTTCTGCCCATGCAGTCATAATCTTATCGACACCACTTCCGGCACGCTCACCAACATTTACAAAACCAAACATCTTTAAGATATTCGGATTTCGTGGATCACTATTGCCACCAGCATAAAATTCCTCTTTTGTTACCCTGATAGTATATCCATCATTCCTTTTATATTTTTGCCATCAAATCTACTTTTAATGCTTTCTTCTTTCACTTGATAAAAAGTATAAACCATTTTGGCTTTATTTGACAGTGGTAATCGAAATAAAGAGACCAGAATTTCTCCGGTCTCTAAAAGATTTACACCTCTTCAACAAACACAATACCATAGATTTTCTCAGATGCCAGTTCATTCATCTTATCTATTTCACATCCAGTCTGTTCCATCAGTTTTTCCAGTTGCTCCTTTGTGCACTGATATGCATAGCTTCCCCAGTCCACCTGCTTTTCATTATCAAAAAGCTTATTGGCTATATCAAGAAATTCCCATCCTCCAAGCTTATATACTCGATTGTTCTCAACTAATATATTGTATGGATCTTTATTCTCGTTCCTCTGTCAATCCTCTCATGCGGGCGTTGCTTCTGCTTCGCACCGGATATTCTTTTCTATGACTTTCCCTGACATAATTAGCATCTATGTAAGAATCAATATCACCTCTTGCAATTTTGCCGATATTCGCTCTTTCGGCGAGAAGTTTTTCTTTTCCTGCTGCCTCATATATTGCAAGGTCCGTGCCACTTACACATATCGGATTTGGATTAGCAGTGTTTACGATTACATCTGCTTTTACTCTTGTTATATCGTTGCGGACAATCTTAAATGGCATTGTGGCACCTCCCTATTCTATAACTTTGCTATCTTAGTTGTTTCATTTCCATGTTTTAACTATCTATGTCTACTCTACACATTGCTTCTCACTGGTATTTTCATATAATAATATTTATTTTAACCCATAAAATTCTAAAAGTTTCTTCAATGTAAGTTGCTCACCTGTTGATAACTTATCTATATTTGCAGCCTTAAGTTCATTTTTTCTAGCATTCCAAAGTTTTGTCAATATTTGTTTGCCATCTCCATAATGCACTTGATTATGGCATTCACTACATAACGATACAATATTTGCTTCAACATCCAAAGACCAATCAAACAAATCATGGTATTGTAACGGTATTAAATGATGTGGTTCCATATATTTAATCAATGAATTTTTCCTATAAAATGATTTGTGTTTCAGATTATATTCACATTGATTATTTGCACGAATCAAGGCTTTTACAGAAGTATTTTTGTTTCTAGGGTACTTCGTCTTACCCTTAGAAATCGTTGTTAATTCTTCCTTCTTTTCTGCATGTGGTACATATGGCGTATTTACTTGAGTTAATTCATCTGAACGAATGCTTCTTTCAATATTGATATCTTCCTTTTCATATTCATCTGCAAGATACTGATCTAGTAAAATAGATTTTTCTTTTTTATATTGCCATAAATCACAAATCACTAATTCTGCGCCTTTTTTCTCGAATATAAAATCATAAACACTGCCTCCCTTTAACGGAATTAACTTATCATCAAATTCTATAGTCATATTACTTGTTGAGTTTAGTATTAATGTATATTGTCCTTTTACTTTCTGATATTTTCCTTTCACAAGATATTCATTAGATGATTTCTTAACCGCATATCCAGAGGATATAGCAATTTGAATTAATGCATTAAATCTATTAGGAGAAAAATCACCTGTCTTATCACCATGTGCACTAATACTTACACTCTGCGCCTTTTTCATGTAACTAATCAAATAAAGTGGTGGTGTGTACTCTACTTTTTCCCAAATTATTTGATCACCTACTTGAAGTTCCTTTTTATTTCTAAACTTTTTTATTGAGCCAATTCTATGTGGAGTACTAGTTCCTTTGTAGTCAGTTATTCTCATCGAGTGTTTTTCTTTCGTTTCTACATCAATAAATTCCTGGTACACTTTTAATCCACCAAATACTCCTTCTATCTGTGGTAAAACATTTTTATCAATTGGCGGTTCCCCTCCATGTGTTGTCTTCGATGAAACATCTGTATTAGTGAGTGTCCTAACTATTCTCTGATCCATACATATACCTCCGTATTTTTTCAATAGTGAATTCTTCATTCAGTAAACTTACACCTCGTTATAATGCACAATATTCTTAAATACCACTATTTGTTAATGACTGCTCTATCAATTCTGCTAAGTCATAGATTTCAGTTTTAGAATAATCTGAATTTTGCATTATATATTTAACATCAATCAGTATTCCTTCGACATTTTCATAACTTTTATCATTCATTTTCCAATTTCCATTTGCTAGACCTATATAATGAAATTTTTCTTCTGTATGAAATTTTTCTCCATGTGCATCATATGGCATAATAAAAGCATTATATACTACTGGATGTGAATTATCTCGTAATTCCGCAATGTACTCTCCATATGTTATTTGTTTATTAATAGAAGTTGATTCTGGTAAGTGTCCAGGGTTTCCACTCCATCCATACTTATAATATTTTGCATCTAATACATATATTTTTTTATTTACAATCATTATTGTATCAGGTCTAAGAGACGAATTATCCTTATCCGTTTGATTTACATCATAAAATCTGTTACCTAATTTCCATGTTGTCTTTGGATAATAATCAGCCTTATTTTCCACTCCAAACACACGATCTATCATTGACTCCCAAATATACTCAAAACGATTGGTACCATAATGATACCAATCACTACCATCGTTTGCTCCTCTCGAGTCTATAATTTGTAGCATATTATTAAAAAGTTGCCTATTTTTATCATTAAATGTTTGTGCTAGTTTGTCCCTAACTACTAGACTAAATAATTTATAATTCCATCTAATTCTAGGTTTTTGCGGAATATAATCCACAAATAACCAACCAATCTTTTTAAAAGACTCGTAAACACAAAATTCGTGTATCTGTGTTATTAATTCATTCTGTTTAATTTGATTTTTTCTTGTCACAAAGTCAAGATAAAATATTTCGTCGTCCTGAATATATGCTCTCTGAGTTTTTATGGTCTTGTTCCAACTAATTTTCCCTTGTTTTGCAATATGATAATTTACTTCTCGTTCCTTATAATATCCTCTCTCTATATAATCTTTGATTATATATAAATATGCATGAAGCGGAAACAAAACACTCTCTATTGCAGTCTTATGTTTCATACTTAACCGTGAGTCCAACCGCTTTGAATTTGATGATAAAATGTTCAATAGTAAGCGAATATCTTTTCTTATGCCTTCTTCATCACTAGCTAAATGAAATCCAATCGGAAATGAAATCTTAATATCCCCATTTTCATATTTAAGACCTACAAATACATCATCGTCAATATTTGTATTTATTTTGCATTTGTCCTTAAAATAGACATCTGACATAAGCATTACTCCTCATCTTCATTCTCATTTTTCTTATCATGATGAAGCATCCTAGCATAAACCCCTGCCTGAAATATTGCAGCCAATTTATCTGCTTCCTTAGTTTCATGATAAATACGAATCACTTTTTCTAATGAATCCATTTTTTCACCAAATATCTGCTCATGATTCATTTTAAATGCATCATCCCATAAATATTTTATTGCCTTTTCTGGGAACTTCTCTTCTGTTAAATCATCCACTCCTACAAAATAAGCTCCCAGTCTTTTATCTTCAGAACTTGCCATTTCTTGATTTACATGTATAATCTCATCATTTATTGTTAATGCAAAATCTCCCCATGTAACATTTGTGCCTTCAATTATAGCATTTGCGTGTTTGGCTTTTTCAACATCATTTGGAATTAGTTTCATATTCCATCTTCTCTGAAACGCTGTATCTAATGTAAATACATTCTGGTCTGATGTATTCATTGTTGCTAAAAGAGTGAGATTTGATGGTATTTCAATTCTATGTTCAGAATTACCATAAACGCACTCTGCAATATCGTAATTTACAATTGAATACTCACTCTTTCCTTCATTATCCCGATCTAATAATTGAAATATTTCACCAAAAATAGCAGGTGCATTTCCTCGATTTATTTCTTCAATAACCAAATAGTGCATATTACCCGGATCTTTTTCTGCTTCTTTTAACGCCTTTGTAAAAGGACCTTCTACGAAAGTATACTGTAATTTTTCCTCCCCACTCTGGTCATTTTTTTTAAGTCTAGGCATAATCTGCCCTACAAAGTCTGAATATGTATAATCCGGATGAAATACTACTCTTTGCATCAAATTCTCATCATCGCATTTTTCTTTGATTGCATGACTCTTTCCGGCTCCAGGTACTCCGTAGTACAACTCATTTGTTGCACCAGTCACTCTTTCTTCTGATAATTTATTATCTTCATAATCATTGTTCTCATAATCTTCAATCATTTGCTTGATTATGTTATTATATTGGGTAACATCAATTTCTTGTAAATAATTATTTTCCAATTTTTCCGAATCACATGGCTTTATCTTTTTGTCCACTTCTATTTTCTTCTTTACTTTTACTCTATCGTTATCTACATCTAGAACTTCTATACAAATGTTTATACATGAAAGTGGTGCTTTTCTATAAACAAGTATTACATCTCCTGATTCCAAAGCATTTAAAATTTCTGGATCATCCTGAATTTGAAATTTATAGTAAAAAGTATTTATTGATTCTATTTTTGAGAAAGTATCCTGAAACGAATCAACTGTCATAATATAATATCTTCGCATTTTAATCCTCCACTTCAAATATATATTTTTTCCACCCATAAAAAGATGAAATTCCTATCTTGTTTTCGTCTAACTTTAATTCTCTAATATCCTTACTACCACACGTATCCAAAATACTAATTCCATCAATAATAACATCATAGAATTTTGTTGGCTCAGGAGAATCTCCTCTTTTCTTTTCAGAACACAAGTATTTTATTTCTATATTAGCGCCTTTTTCTATACACTTATCTTGAAAATCTTTACTTCTTTGTGGCACTAATATTTCAAATCCAAACTTTGATTTTTGAATTACAAGATTGTCGATATACTTTTGAACAGAAACAAAATATTTATTTTCACCATTTGTTTCAACCCTTTCGAACAAAATTTCATCTCCTGCACATAAATCCTTGTCTCTATAATATTGCCCTAATCCTACTATACGAGTTTCTCTCCCTACTGTCTTTCTTATTTTTACATGTTGACCAGTACTTTTATCTACAAAATCACATTGCTCATTAATTGTTCCAATAATATCTGAAATATCTAGATTATTAGGTATCAGTACATATGTATCATGGGTTCCACCTTTACCTAATTCTGTGTTGTTTAGTTTTTTTACTAATTGCCATACTTTCAATGCAATCCTCCTCTTTCTACTAAATCACTCTATAAAAACTGTTTAATTACCTTTGCAATTCCTCTTGCCATCATAGGTGGTACTGCATTTCCAACCTGCATATATGTTTTCAGATATGCTCCCCAAAACAAATAATCATCTGGAAATGATTGTACTCTAGCTGCCTCTCTTGGTGTTAATGCTCTTATCTGAAACGGATGTATGTGTGAGTGACAATCCATTCTTAAATGAGCTGTTATAGTTCTACAAGGTCGATCTGCAATTAATTTGTAATACTTATCTTTAAAACAATGTAACCTATGTGCATACGGCATAATATCTCTAATTTTTTCATCAGATGCATCATCTCCTTGATTCAATCTCTTGTATATTTCATAATTAACATCACTAAGGTATCTTGCCTTATGATTATACAAATACGGTATCTTGCGGTTCATATTAATAAGCCTGAGATATTCGTTATCATCGCCACTGAATGAATTAACATCTATCTTCTTTCCGGTTACGTCACTATCTACTTCATTCATATTTTTCACTCTAGGTGCTTCAAGCGGCTTAATAAACTCCAATGCTTCCGAAAGATTATGTTTTTTATTACCTGCACAATTTTTTTCTATCATGCTAAAGATATCTTGTGGTACAATTTTTTTCTTATCTGCTATATCACTACGTATTGCTATATAAATAAGTCTTTCTCTAGTTTGTGCAACCTCAAAGTCATGCGATACTAACACTCTATAAGACACAATGTAACTGCATTCATTTCCATCAATATTCACACGCAATTTACCATAATCTTCTACGACTTGATTTGCTACCTTCAACATTCCCTTTACATTTTCCATAACTACAAACTTCGGTGCTATCTTTTCCACAGCTTGTACAAAATATTTATAAAGCTTATTTCGTGGATCATCTATTACTCTCTGTCTATTAGCTTCACTAAATCCCTGACATGGTGGACCACCAACAACGATATCAATAGGTTGATCAATATAATTCTCAATATTATCTACTATTTCCTTAATATCTCCTTGAATTAGCCTATTGGTCGGAAGCTCTGGATGATTATACTTATATGTTTGAATACAAACATCCTCAATATCATTTGCCAATTTTACATTAAATCCTTCTTGAAGAAATCCTAAACTCAATCCTCCTGCTCCGCAAAAGAAATCTACTAATGAATATTTTTTTCTGTTTTTAGACTTCTTTTGTATTTCTGCTCTTTTTTTGTTACTCAATTGATCCAATAATCCATTCATTTCATTTTTATGCAAAACCGAGAATTTAACTGCCTCTTCAAATTTACACCAATCCTTATCAAGAAATGATTTAAATTCTTCTACTTGTAAACTATTATTTATTACGCCAATATCAATTAATTCATCCGTAATATCAACATGTTCTTTCGTTTTAAATTCAACACCATGCTTTTCACAAAACACTTCTACCAACCTTATATACACTGATATTTGTTCTTTAAAAAAATTTTTTTCCTTCTTATCCTTTAATGTATCAAATGACTTAAAAATCATATTGTCTTTTCCTCAATTTCATTCAATTTTCTCTTCAAACACTTCGCAATTGCCTCTGCAAGTAATGGCGGAACTGCATTTCCAACTTGTTTAAACTGATCTGTTCTTGAACCTTCAAATACAAAATCATCCGGAAATGACTGTATTCTTGCTGCCTCTCTTACAGTGAAAGTCCTTGCTTGATTGCTATCTGGATGAATAAATTGATTTCCATCCTTATATAAATGTGCAATTATTGTTTTTGATGGCAAATCCCACCATTGCACAGTATAACTATTTCCAAAGACACGTTGTTTTTCATGCCTTAGATCTTCTCTATTAGCCAATAATTCTTGAAAATTCCAATGGTTTTCGCTCATAGCTCTATATCTCTGGACATCTTTTTCATTATGTTTGCGAGCCACATGATCTCTAAGCACTGAGTAATTTTTTGGTACTATTTTTTTTAGGAATTCATTATCTCGATTAGAATGAAATTCAACAACACTCTTCCCCTCGCCTTGTAACAAAAACGGTAATTCTGAAATAGCGTCCCTCACTGTGACATACTTCTTTAAACCTTTTCTTTCTTCTATAGGCATTTCTGGATCATAATGAGTTTTTATAATTCCATCATGCACGTCTGAAGCACTTAATTGCAAATCCTTGCGTACCCCTACAATAATTACTCTTTTTCTTACTTGTGGTACACCATAATTTGCGGAATTCAGAACCTTTAGCGAAACATCGTATTTTTCACTTAGTGCACTTAATATTTGATCCACTATATGTTTTCCTCCAATTTTAGCAGTCAACATACCTGTCACATTTTCGAATACAAACATTTTAGGCAAATAATAATTCAATACTTTCACATAGTTTTCAAATAAGTAATTTCTTGGATCATCTTGCATCGCATTATCGTCTTTTGCACGCCCCAAACTTGAATATGCCTGACATGGTGGACCACCTATAATTATATCTACTTCTTGCCCATTTACTGCTTTTTCTATTTGTTCAATAACATCTTCTCTTGTAATATCTAACTCAAGAACAGCTTTTTCTACATCTTTATAACTATAATGCTGCATCCTAGTTTTAAGTGTTTTACATGCTACTGGATTAATTTCTACATGTGCCAATGCATGAAATCCTTGTTTATAAAATCCTTCACTCAAACCACCACATCCAGCAAATAAATCAATAAAATTAAAATTTTTATTCACAATCGTCACTCTCCACTTCCATAACATCACAAATATCACATTTTAGTGCATCGCATATTTTAAGGATTACTTCTAAACTTACATTCTCATTTTTCCCCATTTTAGCCATTGATGATGAACTAATATTTGCCAATGCGCATAAGTCTTTCTTTTTTAAATCTTTATCAATTAAAAGTTTCCATAGCTTTTTGTATGTAATATGCATCCTTTATCCTCCATCAAAACATACTCTATGTGCATAAATATATTATATGATAACATAAGGATTTTTACAAGATAAATTATGTGTTCTCAAATTTTTTCTTTATTGGTAAATGTTTATTTTTCACCGGTAAGAAATTAGCATTTTGAAATTATGACCATTAATCTATATATGTTAATTTCTTTTTGTTTTTCTAGTTAATCTTGCTTCCACAACAAAAAAGGACATAGGATTTCTCCCACGCCCTCACATCTATCTGACTTTATCTTCCCTTACCTTCGCTGTTTCCTTATGTGCCGCTTCCTACTTCACCTCATCCACATCTCTAGCCTCAAATGCATCGGCATTATACTGATACTCCTGCGGTTCAGCAACCATTGGAGAGTATACTACCTCTGCTTCCACACTCTCTGCTTCTGCCCGCTCTGGCTCTGTCTGTTCCTTCTCATTCTCCGTATGATTTTCCTTATCAAGCTGCACATTCATAGCCAGATTATCCAGCTTATCAATCAAAGCATCAAGATGTAGCTCCATTGATACAAGTATCTTTTTCACCGCTTTCATAGGTGCAAGCACCGCCTTTGTGATGGAATGTTTCTGCTCTTTCTGAGAATAATCTACCTCCGGATTGTCAGAAAAAGTACGAAATGCATTGGCTGCTGTCTAACCTGCTTCACGAAATCCTTTTGCAAGAAGTGCTGTCTTTACTATATCCTTATCCGTTGTCTTGATTGCACCTCTTACATTCTCTCGGATATCAAGAAATCTTTTCTTAATTTCTAAGAGTTCAGACACCCTATATAATGCAGTTCTTCCCTTTGCCTTTGCTTCATCAACTATGCTCTTTGCTGTAG
>ERZ773143.3096-NODE-3096-length-10830-cov-2.880000_pt1 | contig 10830 bp, 7 predicted proteins | sample MGYA00580852_ERZ773143 | MGnify/ENA primary metagenome ERZ773143 (study PRJEB29015, sample SAMEA2737853) | human gut metagenome | biome: human gut; feature: human-associated habitat; material: faeces | place: China | collected 2012 ... | reverse complement strand
TGAGAGAATGAATGCATTCAAAATGCAATCGTCCATTCTTCTCGAAAAATACGGAAACGGTGCGGCGCAGCACTACCAGTACGAAAACGCTATCAGCACATACCTTTGGCTACGCTATCCGGACAAGTATTATATCTACAAATTTGGTGAGGTAAAAACGGTCTCCAGCGAACTGGAGTCGGACTATCGGTTCAAAAAGGGCGCCTATGCGGACAATATCCGTAATTTCCTGCGGCTCTATGATGAGATCAGTGCCGCACTGAAAGAGGACACTGAACTGGTGAATCTGTTCCAGTCGCAGCTGACGGATACCTGTTATCCCGATCCCGAACTGAAAACGCTGACCATTGATGTCGGTTTCTATATCAGCCGCCTCTATTCGCAGGAAAATGCGGAAAAAGCGGAAGCGGCAGCGTGGTTTCCGAGCGATTACACACCCGGATTGACCGAAGAGGACTGGCTTGCCCTGCTTGGCGATGACAAGGTGTTCACAACGGGAAGCCTTGAAATCATGAAACGCATGAAGGATTACGGCGGACAGGCGACCTGCACACAGCTTGCGGTCAAATACGGTGAAACAAAAAATTTCTATTTAACGGGTTCAACCGCACTTGCCAAAAGAGTCGTTGAAAAAACGGGTTGTCCGGTTTTAACCGACGATAAAAATGAAAACTCAAAGTGGTGGCCTGTTCTGTACATCGGACGATATGCAACGAAGGACGAGCAAGGCAGCTATATCTGGAAATTGCGTGATGAACTGTCCGCCGCTCTTGACAAAACCGATTTGAGCGGTATTGAACTGTATGTCGCTGCCGCTCCGGGCGAAGAAGATCGTGGATATTGGTGGCTGAATGCCAATCCGAAAATCTGGAGCTACTCCGATATTGCTGTCGGCGAGGTGCAGTCCTACACGCTATACAACGAGAACGGAAACAAGCGCCGCATATTCCAAAACTTCTTGGATGCGAAAGCCGGAGATATGATCATCGGCTACGAATCCAATCCGGTAAAACAGATCGTTGCCATTGGTCGTGTCAGCGCAGAGCAGGACGGCGAAAAGCTGTTTTTTGAAAAAGTAGAAGGACTGACCTCTCCTATTGATTATGCTACGCTAAAAGAATGCCCTGAACTGGAACGCATGGAGTATTTTCAAAATCCCCAAGGCAGCCTTTTCAAGCTCACCAGAGGTGAATATGACTTCATTCTCGATATGATTCGGGAAGAGAATCCGGTATCCACGGATGCAGCTATAGATGCGTACACAAAAAGTGATTTTCTGGATGAGGTCTATATGACCGAAAAACGCTACGAGAACCTTGTGGCTGTTCTCCGCAACAAGAAGAACATCATTCTGCAGGGTGCCCCCGGTGTTGGCAAGACCTTCGCTGCCAGACGGTTGGCATGGTCTATGATGGGTGAAAAAGACGACAACCGCATTGAGTTCGTTCAGTTCCACCAGAATTATTCTTACGAGGACTTTATGATGGGCTATAAGCCTGTTGAGGATGGATTTGAATTGAAATACGGTATCTTCTATCGGTTTTGCCAGAAGGCTGCAAACCAGCCGGACAAGGAATTCTTTTTCATCATTGACGAAATCAACCGTGGCAACATGAGCAAGATATTCGGCGAACTGCTGATGCTGATTGAGAGGGACTACAGGGGTACCAAGGCGACGCTGGCGTATAACGGGCTGTCTTTCTCTGTCCCCAGAAATCTGTATATCATCGGCATGATGAACACGGCAGACCGTAGCCTTGCGATGATTGACTACGCTCTGCGCCGTCGATTCAGCTTCTTTGAGGTGGAGCCGGGATTTGATTCCGAAGGCTTTATCCATTACCAGAACGGCTTGAACAACGAAACACTGAATGAGCTGATATCCAAGGTAAAAGACCTGAATCATGAAATCGCGCTCGATAAATCGCTGGGCAAGGGATTCTGCATTGGACACAGCTATTTCTGCGGCAGAGATGTTTGTACGGATGAGTGGCTGCACTCCATTGTTAATTATGATATTCTGCCGATGCTCAGTGAATACTGGTTTGATGATCCGAACAAGCTCCAGCGTTGGGAAAATATTCTGCAGGGTGTGTTTCAATGATTAAGGATAAGAGCATCTTCATCAAAAACATATACTATATGCTTTCGTATGCCTTCACGACGCTCAATCAAGGCGGATATGAGGATGTTGCTACCGAAGAGTTTGAAAACATACACAATCTGTTTGCAGCCATCCTCGCCAAGGGCATAGGTCGGCAGTTGAAGCAGGGCCTATATCGTGAGTATCTGAATCGCAAAGAAGATGTAGCCGTTGTTCGTGGCAAAATCGATATGCCTGGAACCATACAGAACCGCCTCGCCAGAAAGCGGGTATTGACCTGCGAGTATGATGAGCTTTCAGAAAACAACCTTCTGAATCAGATTCTGAAAACGACGGCTATGCTTCTGCTCCGCCACGCAAGAGTGAGTCAGGAGTATAAGAGCGATTTAAAGAAGGAAATGTTGTTCTTTTCGAATGTTGACACCATAGACCCGTCTACAATACGTTGGTCTGCCATTCGATTCCAGCGGAACAATAACACCTATCGTATGCTCATCAGTCTTTGTCAGCTGATTCTTGAAGGAATGCTGCTGACAACGGACTCCGGCGAATATCGGTTAGCTTCTTTTATTGACGAACAGCGCATGAATCGCCTTTATGAGAAGTTCATCCTTGAGTATTACGCCAAGGAGTGCCCGCAGGTGACCGCAACGGCATCTCAAATTCCGTGGGCATTAGATGATGGCATCGGCACAATGCTTCCGGTAATGCAGAGTGACATCATGCTGACCCAAGGAAGCACTGTGTTGATTATAGATGCCAAGTATTACACGCATACGACACAGGCTCAGTACGATGTTCACACCCTGCACTCCGGGAATCTGTATCAGATTTTCACTTATGTGAAAAACAAGGATACCGATTTCGGAACTCAACCGCATACGGTTTCCGGTATGCTCCTGTATGCCGCAACGGACGAAGCCATTCAGCCGAACAACAGCTACCGAATGAGCGGAAACAAAATCAGCGTAAAAACGCTTGACCTGAATAGAGATTTCTCGGAAATTGCCGCACAACTGAATGCAATTGTAGATGAACATTTTTCAGATTGAACCTTCTAATCCATTCTATTGCCGTTACATAGCTGAAATAAGCGTTGCACATTTCAAAGAAAGGTAAATCTTTTAATAAAAGGGCAGTGCCGTGTGCATTTGGTATCAAAATAGGTCTTTACTTTCAAAAAAGGTGGTTTTTTAACCGCCTTTTTCTTTTTGCCAAATTTTCTTAAAGTACTCTAAAATGGCTTAAACACTGGGGTTATGAGCTGTTGCTCAGTTAATTTGAGTAAATTTGAAAACACTTGAATTAAGATAAAGTGCTGTCAAAATTGCTGTCAATCGCAGTCAAAAGTGCTGTCAAAAACGCAGTCAGTAAGCGGCTTAATGAACACTCAAAATTTCAAAAGTGCAGTCATTTTTAAAAATTGCACGCAAAATACTAAAAACAGCCTAAATTCGCTTATCGTTTGTCCGACTGAAAAAATATTTTTGGAGGTCAACATTATGACAAATACTAAAATTACTTACTCTCAACAAGGCGACTATCTTTTACCAGACCTAAAACTCCCCCAACAATCGAAATGCGAAATCGGCGTTTTCGGACTGCGGCATAAAAATTATTTGCTCCGATACCACAAGATAAGATATTATAATCTGCTGACTTCAGGCAAACTTGTGGAGTATCTATCCGATATTGATAATCAGGCGAATGAACTGTTTACAACGCTTATAAAGCAACTATCCGAAAAAGAAAATGTGACCGAACAGCTAAAAGCTGAAAACCAAGCAGAATGGATACGCAGGATGAACTCAATCCGCAACAGAGCATTGGAAATTGTCAACAAAGAATTGATTTACAAATAAGCCAATATAAATCGTCATAATTTGAAATGTCATAAAATTATTGACTTACTTCTATTGAAAAGTCGTTGATATTGTGCTATAATTCTATTGAAAAGTCAGATTTGAGGTGATTGCGTGTTATTCCGAAAGATTGAAACGTTGATAGAAGAACATCTGAAAAGCGATACCAAGAAGATTTTGCTGATTGACGGAGCTCGTCAGGTCGGCAAAACATACATCATCCGTTATGTGGGGCAAAAGTTGTTTGAAAACTTTATTGAGCTGAATATGGTGGAGGATTCGCTGGGTGAACGCCCTTTCGACGAGGTAAAGACTGTTGACGATTTTTATCTTCAGGTCAGTATGCTTGCGGGTAATAAGATGAAACAGAAAGAAAATACGCTGATTTTTATTGATGAAATTCAGGCGTATCCTCATCTGCTCACGCTTTTGAAATTTCTTTCTCAAGACGGAAAGTTTACCTTTATTGCAAGCGGCTCACTGCTAGGTGTCACATTGTCGCAGACGACCTCAATCCCTATGGGTAGCATCCGCAAGGTACGGATGTTTCCGCTGGATTTTGAAGAATTCCTCTATGCAAACGGACTTAATGAATTTGCCATATCGGCAATGCGTAAAAAGTTTGAGTGTGAAGAATCACTTGATGAGCCTACACACAATAAAATGATGGACTTGTTCCGAAAGTATTTGCTTGTGGGCGGTCTTCCGGACGCTGTGAACTCGTATCTGAATGACCATAACATTCAGCTTGTCCGTGACATTCAAAGCGAAATTCACGACTATTATGCCGCTGACGCTTCCAAGTATGACGAGGAGAAAAAACTGAAAATCCGGCGCATCTATGACATTATTCCGTCAAATATGGAAAACAAGAAAAAGCGTGTGGTGGCGCAAAACATTGAAAACAAAAGAGGTAAGACTTTCGGAGATTGCAGCGACGAGTTTGAATATCTCATCAGTGCCGGTATTGCCCTTAATGTTCAGGCGATTTCCAATCCTGTTTTTCCGCTGATTGAATCTACCGGCAAAAATCTGCTGAAATTGTATTTGAACGATGTGGGAATTCTCGCGGGAATTTTGTACGGAAACAATATCCGTGCTGTTTTAGATGATGAAAAGAGCGTTAATCTCGGTTCAGTCTATGAAAGCGTTGTCGCTAGCGAGCTAATTGCTCACGGCTATAAGCTATTCTATTACGATAACCGCAGTAAGGGTGAGGTTGACTATCTTATTGATGATTACAACAGCCTGTCCGCCGTGCCTATAGAGGTAAAGTCCGGCAAGAATTACACCGTTCACAGTGCACTGAATAATTTTGTTCAGAATGAGGATTATCATATCAAAAAGGCGTATGTCCTCTCAAACGAAAGAACCGTTACGCACAACGGAAAGATAACATATCTCCCGATTTATTATATTATGTTTTTTCAAAACACACCTAATACAAAAGATTTGAATTTTTAAAATTCAAAGTAACAAAAACCTCCTTTGTGATGCAGTAACCGCACCCAAGGAGGTTTTATAATGCAAACATTATTTGAATAAATGAATATAGCATACATAGTACAATACAATTATAGCTCATAAATATATCTCTGCACCAATGGCGAAAAAGCGGATGACCACCAATATTCAAAAACAAGTAACCGAAGTGGAAAATTAAGAGGTAGTGTTAGTTTGAAGAAACGCTTTCTATATCGCACCAACAGTGTTCGATTATCCAATATGCTTTTTTGCAAAAACTGACTTCTCAAGGAAAATGTACTGTCTCAGCAGATTAAGGTTATGCTTAAATGCTTGAAACAACAACAGACACAGCGAACAAACTCACGTGCCTTTTACTATTTTGAAATAATCTGAATAATAGAATATCGTTTTACAAAACAATCATTAGTTTTGCTCATCTGGTATTCCTAATATGTTATTATATATTAGTTTTGATAAAAATTCAGTTCTACTTACGGGATTGAAAGTCTTTCCCTTATATCTTTGCACAAAACCTTTTGGACACATTAGAGCCGATTCGTTATAAATATTGTATTTGTCCTCAAGAGACTTATTTTTACACCGTCTGTTTAAATTCTCTTCCAATAAAAATAAATTTCCTATTTGTGCATTTTCTATTCCATTAGAATCAGGTAAAATGTGTTCTATAGTAACTTCCAAATTAACATCACGGTTTGAAATGTATTTCTCAATTAAATTCAAAACAAGTTGACAACGATCTTTGCATTTTGAATCACTATATATTGGCCAACAGTGTGAATAGCCAATGTTTTTAAAGCTATTAGTAAAAGCTTCTAAAGTTGGTAATTTACTACGCATATTTTTGAGAAATTCCTCAAGATTATCATCTGAGAAATTTGTTTCTAATACATAAGCATATTTGTAAACTGTATCGCTTAGCATATTTGAATTTTCTTGCCCGATTATTTTGTAACAAATATAAAAGTTGTATATAAAATTTAAAATCTCGAGGTATCTATTTTCGGTTATTATTTCTAAAGATAATAGATGTCTTAAACTTAATAGGAGTGGACGAAAAACCACAACTCGTTTTGTTTTGAAAAACATAAATACTTCTTTTTCCTTAGGCAAGCAATTAGTTTGGTTAATGAACGCAGTATAGTAATCAGATTTTAATTTTATATCATCTAATAGTTTGTCAACATTCCTACCACGGGTAGCATTTTGCAATGATTTATATACACTTATTGATTGCTTTTTATCGTTATTGTAATTGTATTTATGAAGAGCATAGTGTCTTAAGAAGTCATCAATGCTACTGCCTAAATTATTTTCAATCTCTTCCCAAATGCGTTTGGCATCATCTCTTCTTTCTTTAGGCTGAAGATATCTCATTATGTAGTTTTTCAGCAGTTCGTGATCTTCCAGATCTAAACCACGGGCATTAAGTATTTCAAATATAGTATAGGAATCCTCATCTGTAGAAGAAATAATATTAACATATCCTATTCCGATCAATGCATCTCGTGTAGCGAGCAATTTTTCATCATCTAAATTTTGAAGCTTTCCTGCAAAAAATTTGAAAGCATTTATTATGGATTTGTCTTTTGCTTGGGAAACGGTGCACAGGTTGGCAAATGCCGTAATACTATATGAGGATAAATCTTTCTGTGAACAATCTTTCAATTTATTTACTATTTTTGGCAAAGATAGATGATATTCAGGATAAACAATTACTCTATCTTTTGCTTTTATATCTTTTGCAATGAGATACTTTAATGTACCATTAAAATCGTCTAACATTCCTCTTTTTTTTAGCATAAACATAATAGAAGCAAGAAAAATTGTGAGTGTTAAAATTCTTTGCTGACCGTCAATTATTGTGTATTTTTGTAAACCTTCATCTTTTCCTTCATCTTTTAGAACAATACTTCCTATAAAGTGGGATTGTGAAATACCATCCACTACTAATTCAACATCGTCATATATGTCTGCCCAGTTTTGTGTGTTCCAAACATATCTACGCTGATTCCTTGGTATACAGTAAATAGCGTCATTTAGTAATTTATCTACTGATTTTTCTTTTGCTTCAAAAGACATTTTTATACTCCTTTGTTTTTAAATATGATTTATTTCGAGAGATACTGGTGCTAAAAAATAACTCGTGTTTTATTAACATTGTTTTAGCTTTTCGCATAGTGTCAGGATTTCTTCCAGCTTTGCAACGATGCGCTTTTGCTCGGTAAGGGGTGGGAGAGGTATAGCTAGATTTTCCACCTGATGTAAATAAAATCCTTTTTGTGCTGTACCAGTCGAATTACTAACCATATACTGTTGAATATATGGCGAATCAAAAACAAGTTTCAAATAACGATTATGAATTAATGTAGAAATAACGGATACGCTTCGTTGAAAAGTAATATTAAAGTTGCCTTCATATACGCAACTTCTACCCAAAGTACCAACAGTTGTAAGGAATATATCTCCTTTTTCTACTTTTGTTCGTTCATTTTCCTTATAGAATATCTCTTTTGTTAAGTATCGAACTTTTTCTAAATTAACTAATGTATTATTGTTTATATTTTGGGCTGATAACATTAAATACTCTGTCCTGATTTTTGTGCCTGAAGGTGGGTTATGGTCACCATCTACGATTTTTACGCAGATATCTCGTAATCTAATCCATATCCAATCTACAGGAATGTCAAACGGAATCTCATCCTCTGTAATTTCCGGCAGGGGTTTTTCTTTTTTGATTTTGCCCGCTTTAATAAGTTTCTTCTTTTCTTCCTGAATCTGCTTATACAGTTCTTCGGCGGTGCCTTCTTCGGGGCGCTGTTCAACCAGTTTCCCCTGAATAGCCATTTGAAGAATTGATTTCTGCATATCCGCAGGGAAACGTTTGTTGAATTCCTCCAGCCTGTTCCATGCCTTTTCATAGCGGTCGATATACGGCAACAGTTCCTCAATCTTCGCTACAATGCGCTGTTGCTCGGCAAGAGGTGGGAGTGGAATCAACTTTGGAGAAATCATAGGTACTGTAAGCTGTTTTACAGCAGAACCTATACCATATTCAGCAGAGGCTTGGATTGCCACTTTGATATATTCTAAATAAGTATGTTCAAGCGGGATAATAACAAGGAGCCTGACAATTGGCAAAAAAGGTTCAGTTCTTATCTCTGCATATCCTATTGTGCCTCTACCAGAAACCGTTAAACTTCGTTCTAAAATTTCAGCCTTATTGGTATATCCATATATGCCTTTGTTAGTTTCACCGTTTGATATTACAGGAACTGTATATTCTGTTGACTTGTTTTTTGAAAAAGCACTTGGTTTGTCACCGCCGGCAGAAATACTCTTAACAATGGTGCCTAACCTTACCCATATCCAATTCTCCGGAATATCAAACGGAATTTCATCCACCGTAATCTCCGGCAAGGACTTTCCTTTTTTTATTTTTCCATCTTTAATAAGTTTCTGCTTTTCTGCCTGAATCTGCTTATACAGTTCTTCGCCTGAGCCTTCTTCTGGGCGTTGTTCTACCAACTTTCCCTGAATAGCCAATTGTAAAATACTTGCTTTCAATTCCTGCGGCGTCATTTCTGACCACCTCCGAGAATGGCGGTTATGTCAGCCAGCACACGGTCAATTTCTGCGTTCAGCGACGCCCGTTCCTCCTGATAACGCTGAATAAGATCCATTGGATCAAGTATTTCTTCTTCAATATGGGGATAACCACAAAGGTCAAGGTTATAATTCGTAATTACTAAACCATTGGAATCTCTTAACTCAATATCACCATTTTCTGTTTTGTAAGCAGTATATTTTTTAGCTTTGTCAAAACCGTCTATGCTGATTTCCTGACGGTTGTTCCACCACCCGATAACAGGCTCAAAATGCTCCAGCTTCATCGGTTTGGTTTTTGAGAAATGCTTATATCCCTCGGGCATATCAAGACGGTAAAACCAGGTTTCTTCGGTAGGCTTGGTGCGGTCAAAAAACAGAATGTTGGTAGTGATAGATGTATATGGCGCAAAAACACTGCTCGGCATACGCACAACGGTATGCAGATTAAATTCGGATAGCAGTTTCTTTTTTATATTTATCTTCGCATTATCTGTGCCGAACAGAAAGCCGTCAGGCAGGATAACAGCGGCACGACCGTTCTTTTTAAGGCGGTACATAATCACCGACATAAAGAGGTCGGCGGTTTCACTGCTTGCAAGGTCAGAGGGAAAATGATTTTTTACTTCTGCCTTTTCCGAGCCGCCGTAAGGAGGATTCATCAGAATAATGTCAAACTGATCGTCCTCGGTGTAGTCCAATACATCGTGGAGCAAGGAGTTCGAGTGGAAAACCTGCGGAACATCAAGATCGTGCAAAAGCATATTTGTAATGCAGAGCATATACGGAAACTGCTTTTTCTCGATACCGTAGATAGAATTATTGTATTTTTCTTTATCCTCGGTGGTTGTGACTTGCTTGTCCAGTTCTTTCAGCCAGCTTGTGATAAATCCGCCGGTGCCGCAGGCAAAATCCGCCATTTTTTCGCCGATTTTCGGCTGAATCATCTTTGACATAAAATCGGTTACAGCACGGGGTGTGTAAAATTCACCGGCAGAACCAGCGCTTTGCAGTTCTTTCAGAATGGATTCATAAATCTCGCCGAAAGCGTGGCTTTCCTCATAATCGCTGAGATCCAGTTCATCAATGACATTGATAACCTGACGGAGTAATACACCGTCTTTCATATAGTTGTTTGCGTCGGCAAAGGTGGTTTGCACAATAGCCTTTTTTATGGGAGTAGATGCGGTAACAGGCAGATTTTTGAGAGTCGGAAACAGCGTGTTGTTTACAAAATTAAGTAATGTATCTCCAGTCATGGCTGAGCCGGAACGGTCGTCTGCCGCCCAAGCTGACCAACGACATTCTTCGGGAATGATGGATACATAGTTTTCTTCATCCATATCCCAGTCCTGTTCTTTTGCGTCATATACTTTTAAAAAGAGCATCCATGCAATCTGCTCAATACGCTGGGCATCACCGTTGATACCTGCGTCATTGCGCATAATGTCACGAAGTCTTTTTACAAATCCCGATAGATTGCTCATTAAAATTAACCTGCCTTATATAGTTCTTCTTCCAATGCTTTTACAGCTTGAATGTAGCCTGCTTTTCCGCCGAAATAGGTGGCGATTTTTGAGGGCTTTCCGAATTTCTTAAACGGATCAAGCTGTAAAATCTCGGTTTTCTCAATTTCGTAAATACCTGTGTTCATATATTTATCGAGGAGGGCTTCCAGCACTTCTCTTGCAACACCGCTGTATTTGCTCAGAAAATCAGAAAAGAGCTCCATCCATAACTGGTTACAAAATTACTATAAGTTTAAAATATTCA
>ERZ773143.3095-NODE-3095-length-10831-cov-3.047791_pt1 | contig 10831 bp, 8 predicted proteins | sample MGYA00580852_ERZ773143 | MGnify/ENA primary metagenome ERZ773143 (study PRJEB29015, sample SAMEA2737853) | human gut metagenome | biome: human gut; feature: human-associated habitat; material: faeces | place: China | collected 2012 ... | reverse complement strand
CCCCTGAAAGCCCCGATGAAGAGCTGACTCCCTTCCTCTGGGGCATTATCAAAGAAATAGTAAAGACCGCGATTGAAAACGGCCAAAATTTAGTGGTGGAAGGTTGCTATATTCCCTTTGACTGGAAGAAGGATTTTACGCAGGCCTGCCGGGAACGGATACGGTATGTATGCCTTATTTTTTCAGAAAATTATATTCAAAGGCATTATCATGATATCCTGAACCATGAGAATGCGATTGAACGGCGCGTAGAGAGTTCTCCCGTTACGCGGGAAGAGTTGCTGCGTGAAAACAGGGGCAATCTTGAAAAATGCAGGTTCTATGGCTGTGACTATCTGTTGATTGACGAGTCTTATAACGTGGAGATCATGTTGTAGAGAACAGAGGCTTTCCATTGTCCGGGGAAGGAAAGAGAAGGTTATGCCAAATTGCTTTGTTTATAGGCGCAGGCGGTAAGAGAGAGGTTCTTCCCCCCTTCCCCTGTATTTTTTCCAGAACTGCTCGTGTCAGAGCACCTTGGAAAAAAACTCCTGCAGCCTGGGATTGGCAGGGCGGTCGATAACGCGGTCCGGAGGCCCTTCTTCCACAATTTTCCCTTTATCCATGAACAGGACGCGGGAAGCAACCTCCCGCGCGAACCCTATTTCATGGGTAACCACTACCATCGTCAGTCCTACCTGCACCAGCTCCTTCATCAGGGAGAGCACTTCTCCCTCCATTTCCGGGTCCAGGGCTGATGTCGGCTCGTCAAACAGGATGATGTCCGGGTCCATCGCCAGCGACCGCACGATGGCAATGCGCTGCTTCTGTCCGCCAGAAAGCTGCGCGGGATACGCGCCCGCCTTATCCGCCAGACCGATGCGCTTTAACAGCTCCATCGCGCGCGTATTCGCTTCCTCTTTTGTCATCTTGCCGAGTTTTACCGGGGCAAGCATGATATTTTCCAGAATCGTCATGTTCGGAAACAGATTGAACTGCTGAAACACCATGCCGATCTTCTCCCGGACATGATTGATGTCCACCGACGGATCCGTCAGATCGGTTCCCTCAAACAGCACATGTCCCGCCGTCGGAATCTCCAGCAGATTTAAGGAGCGCAAAAACGTGGATTTACCACAGCCGGACGGTCCGATCAGCGCCAGCACATCGCCCTTTTTGATCGTCGTCGAGATTCCTTTTAACACTTCATGACCGTCAAAAGACTTGTGAAGCTCTTTTACTTCCAGAATTACCGTATTATCGCTCATTGCTTCTCAATCTCCTTTCCAACAGTCCGACTGCCTTGCTCAGTCCCATGACAATCAGGAAATAAATGGCCGCGACCGCAATTAACGGCATGAACGCCTCGTACGTCACGCTTCGGATGATGTCTCCGCCCTTGGTCAGATCCATCAGCCCGATGTAACCGCTGATCGAAGTCTCCTTCAACAGACTGATAAACTCATTGCAGAGTGCCGGCAGAATATTTTTGACTGCCTGCGGCAGGATGATGCTTAACATCGTCTGCTTATAATTTAATCCAAGGCTTCTTCCCGCCTCAAACTGTCCGATGTCCACCGCCATAATACCGGACCGGACGATTTCCGCCACGTAGGCCGCCGAGTTCAGTCCGAACGCAATGACTGCCACGAACAGTTTTCCCGTATTGACGCTCTGGAAAATGACATAATAAATAATCAGAAGCTGAATCATGACCGGCGTACCACGCACAACGGCAAGGTATGCCTTGCAGAGTGCATTTAAGATCGTAAGCCCGCCGTTTCTGTCGTGGTTGGTTCTTACAATCGCGATCAAAAATCCAAACACAATACCGATCATTACCGCAAACACGGTGATGATGAGTGTATTTAAAAGTCCCTTTAACAAATAGGTATATCGGCTGTCCTTGATAAAGTTATCATAAAACTTCTCTGCTATCCCTGTCTTCTCTGCTGTGACAGATGTATCTCTCACGATGATGACCTGCTTGGATTTTGCATAGGTATCCGTGAAATTCACATTCTTTTTGCGTTCCTCCGTCACCGTAAAACCCGATGCACCGATGTCGACTTTTCCGGTGGACACCGCAGGAATCACGGAATCAAACGCCATGTCCTCGATCTTTAACTCCATGCCGAGTTTGTCGCAGACCGCCTGCATAATATCCATGTCGATTCCGGTGATCTTTCCCTCTTCATAGTATTCATACGGCGGAAACTCCGCATTCGTACCAACGGTAAGCGTGCCGTTCGTGCGTTCCACATCCAGAATTTCATACGGATACTTTCCAATCTCCTCGTCCGTTCCGGTATAATTCTTCGCAATGTTATCGAGAACACCCTCGTCCTTCAGTTCGCGCAGCGTCTCATTGACCTGATCCACAAGTGCCTCGTTACCCTTTGCGATTACGAACGCATAGTCCTCCTCAACAAAGTTCTCCTCGAGAATCTTAAGCCCTTCGTTCTGCTCCACAAATGCCAGCGCCGGCAATTCGTCAATAATCACGCAGTCTAACTTTCCCTGCTTTAATGCCTGCACGGCATCCGCGCCCTTATTGTAACGCTCTACTACCGTGCCCGAGCCGTCCGTCTCATAGTCGCTGACCATGATATCTCCGGTCGTGCCGAGCTGTACACCGATATGCTTTCCCGGAAGATCCGCAACCGACGTAACAGAACCGTCGCCGGATGCCTGTCCCGCCTCCGTGTCGCTGCCTATCGCCGTCGCCGCGGCAACCTGTGTGCCGTAACCTAACAGCGTCGAAAAAAAGACCGCTCCGGCAAGCAGTATGCCGGATAATTTGATTGCTGTGTTTTTCATCGTACTATCTACCTCATGCTTCCTTATCTCTCACATAGATACTGCATAAATATACATCCGGCAGTCAGTATAACACAGAACGCCCCGCTTGGGAAGAGATTCATTCAATCTCGCAGATCCGGTAGAGATAACTTCTTCCCTGCTTTCCAATCCGCTCCACAATCAATAGATCCGTCAGGAGCAGGAGCACCGTCTGTGCCAGCCGCACCGGAATCTTCGCGCATGCCGCAAAATCCTTTGCAGTAAACTCCTCCGGAATCTCATAGGGGATGAACTGCATGTAGTCCTCCCTCCGGTCCACACGCACTTCCTCCACGAAGGTAAGCGGTATCCGGTCGAAGCGGTCGCTTCCCTTCTTTTTGTCCCGGCTCCAGCCGTTTAACAGACGGTATTCCTCCATGTCAATGAGATCCAGCCGTAGTCTCAGATTCGGATCTTTCAGAAACGGCCGGATCTTATACAATTCGATGAATGCCTGGTATGCATTTCCCTTCTTGGGCGATTTGCGCCCGGGAGAGATCTCCCCCGTCTCCTCATCCATCCAGTGAAGCCACTTCACATGCGGAATCGGATAGACGATGGTCACCGGGTACAACGGCAGAAATGCGGCAAGTTTCCGCCGCATATTCTGGAACGACCGCGTCTGAATCTCGATCACTGCCTCCCCGTCAAAAATATCCGCAACAAAATTCTCAATCGGGATCTCATGCATATCCTCATCCGGTGCATAATAATTCTTGAGCACTGCATGTACCGTCTTCTCCGAGAGTGTGCCGATTCCAAGCCTCTGCCGCTCGATTCCAATGACTCTGCCCCTGGCACGCTCAAAACGTTCTGTATCAATGCACATATCTCATCCTCGCTGCTGTGCTTTTTCCGGAATGATCTGCCGCTTATTTCGGGTGCTTCATATCCTTTAAGATATCAAAGCAGTCAAACGTGCGGAAATAGTCCTCCGGCGTCTCGGCACGACGGATCAGCTGTGTCGATCCGTCTTCCTTCAGCAGCACCTCCGCTGACTTTAATTTTCCGTTATAGTTGTATCCCATGGAAAAACCATGCGCACCGGTATCATGAATCACCAGAAGATCTCCCATGTCGATCTTCGGCAGCATCCGGTCAATCGCAAACTTATCGCAATTCTCGCAAAGTGAGCCTGTCACATCATACTTGTGGTCGCACGGCGCATCCTCCTTGCCCATCACCGTAATATGGTGATATGCCCCGTAAATTGCCGGGCGCATCAGGTTCACGGCACACGCGTCCACACCGATGTACTCCTTGTGGGTATGCTTCTCATGGATGGCCGTTGTCACCAGGCAGCCGTACGGTCCCAGCATAAAACGTCCCATCTCCGTGTAGATTGCGACATCGCCAAGTCCCGCCGGAACTAAGATCTCCTCATATGCCACCCGGACGCCCTCTCCGATGACACGGATGTCGTTCGGCGTCTGATCCGGTGTGTACGGAATACCGACACCGCCGGAGAGATTGATAAAACGGATATCGCATCCCGTCTTATCGCGCAGTTCCACAACCAGTTCAAACAGTTCTCTCGCAAGCTTCGGGTAATATTCGTTTGTCACGGTATTGCTGGCAAGAAACGCATGTACGCCAAAATGCTTGGCTCCCTTCTCCTTTAAGATCTTGAATCCCTCAATGATCTGCTCGTGGGTAAAACCGTACTTTGCATCGCCCGGATTATCCATGATGCCGTTGCTCATCTTAAAGACGCCTCCCGGATTGTACCGGCAGCTGATCGTCTCCGGAATCCTGCCGATCGTTTTTTCCAGAAAATCAATGTGTGTAAAATCGTCGAGATTAATGATCGCACCAAGCTCATTGGCAAATGCAAATTCCTCCGCCGGCGTATCATTGGAGGAAAACATGATGTGTTTTCCATCGAAGCCCTGGGAATCCGCAAGCATCAGCTCTGTCAGCGACGCACAGTCACATCCGCAGTCATATTCTTTTAAAATGTCAAGAATGAACGGGTTCGGCGTTGCCTTTACCGCAAAATACTCCCGGAATCCCGGGTTCCATGCAAATGCTTCCTTCACTGCCTTCGCATTTTCGCGGATTCCTTTTTCATCGTAGAGATGAAAAGGCGTTGGGTATTTTTTTACGATTTCCTCTAACTGTTCTTTGGTTACAAATGGTTTCTTCTTCATACGGTTCTTCCTTTCTTCCTAGAATACGACTTGTATCAAAAACATATAAAGTGCCGTTCCGGCACCAATGCTGAGCAGATTGTTGCGCTTCCATACATGAAGCATGATGACCGCCGCCACGGCAATAAATTCCGGCAGGCCGAAAGGCGCCGCAAGCACCGACACGTTTTTCAGGCAGTAGATCACCAGCATTCCGATGACCGCCGGGGGTAGCACTCTCCCCAGATACCGGATGATCGGCGGAATCTCTTTTCCTTTCGGGAAAAACAGAAACGGAATCAGCCTGGTAAAAAATATCGTTCCCGCCACGGTAAATATGATCGCAAGCGATCTTCCAACACTTACTGGCACTCCGGCTCGCCTCCTTCCTTTCCGTCCTCCGGAATCATTTTATCGAATATTTTTTTGCAGGAAAGCAGGATGACCATGACGCATATCATGGTCGGAAGGATAAAATTGTCCGCTCCGAACACCAGCCTGCACACCAGTCCACATACCAGCCCGATCACCACGCTCGGACGGTTCTGCTTCTCCATCCACTGTTCCACCATGATTACCACAAACAATGCCGTCATTGCAAAGTCAATGCCCTCCGCGGAGAACGGAAGTACATTTCCAAGCAGGGCGCCGATGCCCGAACCGATAATCCAGTAACTCTGGTCAAGCACGGCAATCGCAAATAAGAACTGCTCCTCCTTCACATCCTTCGGCACTTTTGTGACAAAGAAAAGTGAGTAGGTCTCATCCGTCAGGGAAAAGATCATGTAAAGCCGCTTTTTCCCCATCTCGGAAAAACGTTCCAACAGTGACAATCCATAAAAAATATGGCGGATATTCACCATAAATTCCATGAAAATCACATTGAAAAGGCTGACGCCCGGCGCGAAGAAGTTGACTGCCAGATACTGTCCGCTGCCCGCATAGATCACCAGGCTCATGAGCATTGCCCACAAGAAGTTGTAACCTTTTTCCTGTATCATCACTCCGAACGCCATCCCGATAAACAGATAGCCGGTGAGCACCGGCACCGTGTAGGGAAATGCTGCCCGGAATGCACGCAAATATGTTCCTTTCTGTTCGACTTGCTTGGTTTTCATTTTTTTCTTTCCTAATCCCGTAAATTATGCTATACTTTTTCTAGTTATACATTCAGTGAAGTTGTTTTCAAGGGAGTTACCAATGAGTATTACGATCTTAAATTATCACGATCAGGCATTTGTGGATCAGATCAACGCCGAGGCTGCTGCCCGCGCCGAAGCGGAGAGAGCTGCCGCCGAAGCTGCCAAAGCACAGGCTGCGGGATCTGACTTTTCTTCTGTTTTAACGAATGCCACCGACGCCTACTCCGGCAGCACGACCTGCTCCGAAGACCTTTCCGCCATCTTTGATGAAGCGGCGAACACCTACGGCGTCTCCTCCACTCTTTTAAAATCAATCGCAAGAGCAGAGTCCAATTTTAATACAAGCGCTGTCAGCAGCGCCGGTGCCGTCGGTATCATGCAGCTGATGCCTGCCACCGCAGCATCTCTCGGTGTCACAGATTCCTACGACGCCTACCAGAATATCATGGGCGGTGCGAATCTGATCTCCCAGCTGCTTGCCAGGTACAACGGCGATACCTCTCTTGCGCTTGCGGCATACAACGCCGGCAGTGCAAATGTCGATAAATACGGCGGTATTCCACCGTTTAGCGAGACACAGAATTATGTCCAGAAGGTTCTCTCCTATATGGGAAGCGATACGAACACCGTCGCATCCGCATCCACTTCAGAGACTTCCGAAGATATTGCAACGACGGTAAGCAATTTTATCGCCGCAAACAACATCAGCCAGGACACGGTAGAGAAGCTGCTTACGCTTCTTGAGGTGTTAAACGCTTAACAATTACATTTCATGCAACCGTAACACATGAGAATCCTGCCTGCAGGATTCTTTTTTCTGTAACTGGAAACTTCCGTTCCTATTACAGAATATCATCCCTCTGCCTGCGTCCCTGTAATCGTCTCGATCTGCTCTTCCAGATAGCCGTTGAACTCCGTCATAAAACGGCTCACCGTCCTCACATCCTCGACGGAATAGCGCGCCAGAAATTCCATATCGCGCTTCTCCCATCGCTGATGCCGCTTCGCATGCTCATCAAACAAAAGCCTGCCCTGATCCGTGAGCTTGAAATATACTTCCTTTTTGTTCGTCTCCAGCGTATATTTTTCGATCAGCCCTTTGGCAAGAAGCTTCTTGGTCATCTTGCTGATCGCGCCGCGCGTCATCCCCATGTGCTCCGCCACCTTCGTGACGTTCGGCAGTTCCAGTCTTCCGATATAGTCGATACAGTGTGTTTCCGAATAACCGTATTCATCCAGACACTGGTTTTCCGTCAGTTTGGAAAGCATATCCTGCCGCTCCAGCATGAGCGCGATTTCTTTTAACAGCTCTTCCCGATCTTTCATGCAGACTCTTCCTTTTTCTAACATGGTATTTTGTTCCCAGTTCCTACTGTATCTCATTATTGTTTCCGTGTCAACAATATATTTCTTTTACCTGCCGCTGATGATGCCGTAGCACTCCGGGCGTCTGTCGCGGAACAGCCCCCATTCCAGCCGTCTGGCATCCAGTTCGTCCAGGTCATATTCCTGCACCAGTATCTCTTCCTCGTCGCGCCCTGCGCCCGTTAGAATTTCTCCGGTCTCATCGGTCAGGAAAGACGATCCGTAAAAAACAAGCGCCGAACGCTGACCACCGTTTTCCTCACAGGGTTCTACCGTCTCCTCCCCGATCCGGTTTGCTGCAATAACCGGCATCAGATTGGCTGCCGCATGTCCCTGCATGCAGCGTCTCCAGTGCGGCATACTGTCGCACTCTAAGATCGGCTCCGATCCGATCGCCGTCGGATAGAAAAGCAGCTCCGCCCCCGCAAGTGCCATGCAGCGCGCGCTCTCCGGGAACCACTGATCCCAGCAGATCCCCACGCCGATTCTGCCGTAGCGCGTAGAAAATACCTGAAATCCGGTATCCCCCGGCGTAAAATAGAACTTTTCCTGATAATAGTGATCGTCCGGAATATGTGTCTTGCGGTAAACGCCGAGCACCGTTCCGTCCGCGTCGATGCAGGCGATGGAATTGTACAAGTTATTCACATCCCGCTCATAAAAACTGATCGGAAGCACCACGCCAAGTTCCGCGGCAAGCCGCATGCCCATGCGCACCGCATCGTTCTCCATCACAGTCTTCGCATAATGATAAAAGTCATACCGGCGCTGCTGGCAAAAATATTCCCTCTCAAAAAGTTCCGGCAGAAGGATCACATTTGCTCCCTCTGCCGCCGCCTTTCGCACCATGGCTTCCGCCTTTTTTAAATTCTCCTCCACAGATGCCGCACAGCGCATCTGAATTGCCGCCACTTTCACTCTGTTCATGCTCTTTTCCTCTTTTTGTCTCTGTCCACTTTACCGCTGCTGCATTTTTACTGCTGCGTTTTGCTGCTGCATTTTTGCCGCCGGGATCTGCTGTGTAATACAGTGGATATTCCCGCCGCCGACTAAAATCGCACGCGCCTGCACCGGGATAATCTTCCACCCCGGATTCCACTGCGCAAACAGTGCGGCCGCGCGCCTGTCGCTCTCCTCATTCTCTCCGCCAAACGCCGGAAGGATGACTGCCTCGTTGGAAAAATAAAAGTTCACGTAGGATGCCGCAAGACGCTCTCCCGCCTCCCGCTCATCCTCCCCTTCGGCAAACGAATAACCTGCCAGTTCCTCCTCTGTAATGCAGACCGGATGATCGGGAATCGGAAGCTTGTGAATGACAAGCTTTCTCCCGCGCGCATCCGTCTCGCCCTCCAGGTACGCAAGCGTCTGCTGTGAAAGCGGATACTGCGGATCTGTTTCATCGTCCGTCCAGGCAAGCACCACCTCGCCCGGGCGCAGGAACGCGCAGACGTTATCCACATGTTCATTCGTCTCATCCTGATAGATTCCACGCGGAAGCCACAATACTTTTTCTATGCCAAGATAAATTCTAAGCTGTTCCTCAATCTCCCCGCGCGCAAGCGCCGGATTGCGCCCTGCACTCAGAAGACACGTCTCTGTCACCAGAAGCGTTCCCTCGCCGTCGCTGTGAATCGATCCGCCCTCCAGCACAAACGGGGCGGCATCGTAACACGCATAGCCGAACTTTGCAGAAAACGCCTTCGCAAACGCATCGTCCAACGCCCAGGATGCATACAGTCCGTCCACCGCACCGCCCCAGGCGTTAAATGACCAGTTCACTGCCCGCACCCTGCCGGCGCCGTCTTTCACAAAAGTCGGCGCCACATCCCTTGCCCAGGCATCGTCTGTCTCCATCTCAAAGACCGTCACCCGCTTTTTCCAAGGCGCATCCTCTCCGGTCAGCATCTCTCTTGCCGAGTCAATGGCATCCCGCCCGGCTGCCACATATACGTTTTCACTCTGCGCAATCGCTGCAATCACATCCCGGAATGCAATCCGCGCATCGCGTGCGCCGTAAATCCAGGAACCCGGGCGCGACGGCCAGATCAGAATGCAGCCGTCATGCGGTTCGTACTCCCCCGGCATAAAAAATCCGTCCGCCTGCGGCGTTGTCATTCTCTCTTTTGGATCTTCTGCACACTTTTGCTTCTTTTTCTCCATTTCCTCTACCATCTTCCAGGTCATCTTCCCTTGTCCCGGATGTCTTTCAAAACCGGTTATGACAACCGCCCTTTGAAATCTTCATAGCCGAACTGCTTTAACATCTCAACCTCCCCGTCTTCCCGGAGCATTGCGATCGACGGAAGCGGAATTCCATTAAAGGTATTATTCTTCACCATCGAGTAGATTGCCATGTCCTCAAACACCAGACGGTCGCCGATCTGAATCTCGTGTGTGAAACTGTAGTCCCCGATGACGTCCCCCGCCAGACAGGTGAGCGAGGACAGCCGATAGGTGTATTTCTGCTCCCCCGCCGCAAATCCGTCCCGAAGCGGTGGACGATACGGCATCTCAAGAACGTCCGGCATATGACACGCCGCGGACGCATCCAGAATCAGAATATCCATCCCGTTGTGTACAATATCGCACACTTCCGTTACCAGATATCCCGCATTTAAGGCAACCGCCTCGCCGGGCTCCAGATACACGGCAAGTCCGTAGGTCTCCCTGATATAGCCGATAAGCTTCTTTAAACGCTCTATCTGGTAACCCGGTCTGGTAATATGATGTCCTCCGCCCAGATTCAGCCACCGGACCTGTTTTAAATAAGAAGCAAACTGCTCCTCAAACGCCAAAAACGTGCATTCCAGATCATCCGCGTCCTGCTCGCAGAGCGTGTGAAAATGGAGTCCCTCCACATCCTCCGGCAGTTCATAGCTTCCATCCTCCTGCCGTCTCATGCCAAGTCCGGCAAGTCCTTTCTCAAACGCCTCTCTTGTCATGCCGAGTCTGGAACCGGGCGCGCAGGGATCATAGATCGCATGTCCCTCCTGCGTGGAATACTCCGGATTGATCCGAAGTCCGATGCTGACACGGTGACTTGTATCACTGACAGCATTCCGCGCTGCCACCTTCTTCCTGTGCCTGACATACTGCGCAAAGGAATTAAAAATCACATGGTCGCAGAGCGTGACCAGTTCCTCCATATCGCTGTCCTTGTACGCCGGAGCAAACACATGGTTCTCACGCCCCATCTCCTCTGCGCCGAGACGCGCCTCGTAGAGTCCGCTCGCTGTGGTACCGCTGATGTATTGTCCGATCAACGGATAGAGCGCATATGCGGAAAACGCTTTCTGCGCCAGCAGGACATGGCATCCCGTATCCTGCTCCAGATTATGCAATATTATTAAATTCTCTTTTAATTTTTTCTGATCC
>ERZ773143.3091-NODE-3091-length-10842-cov-4.337536_pt1 | contig 10842 bp, 10 predicted proteins | sample MGYA00580852_ERZ773143 | MGnify/ENA primary metagenome ERZ773143 (study PRJEB29015, sample SAMEA2737853) | human gut metagenome | biome: human gut; feature: human-associated habitat; material: faeces | place: China | collected 2012 ... | reverse complement strand
TCATAGGAGAAATAAGCTGATATATATTTAAGCTCCTATTTTTATAGGTAGGGGGTATTATATATAAGTACCTATACTTTATTGCGTGCTTATGTATTACTATGCACTATAATAGAAAGGAGAGTATTATACTGCCATATAAAGATATGCTAAGTAGTAATATCAAAAAATGAGTATTGTTTATTTTTTTACCTTGTTTATTATGACTAACTTTGAGTATTCTTAAAAATCAAGAACTACCTGTTTGGCAATGGTTCAACTCCTTGAATTATATGTAAATCAAACAGGTCATATTTGCATTTTCCCACACTTCCATTGGGAAAATTAACTCCCATATTTAAAATTGCGAACTGCTATATCCCTTGTATTAGACAAGAATTTAGAAGTTCCACAAAAAAAGCCGCAGTTGAGCACATTTGTAAGTGTACTCGCTTGCGGCTATTTTTGTTTTTAGTTGGGTAGTAGAATATTTTATCTACCAAATATCTTTAAATAGTTCCTTGTTGTGCTATGTTCATTGTACTTCTTTGCCAAAAGCTTAAAATTATTTGTGATACTCACTTCTTGTATTTAAAAATACAACCGTCAAAAACATCCCATCTAATATAGGTATCTAAAGACACAATATTCACCCGTTCTAATCGTGAACAATCTTTGAAAGCCTTTGTATCTATAAGCCTTACTGTACTAGGAATAGTTATTTGCTCTAAAGATTTGCAATATTCAAAAGCCCTTTCATTTATAATTTCAATATTATATGGCAAATCTAGTTGGTTTAAATTCTCGCAATGAGAGAATACTCCATGAGGAAGTCTTCTCAAAGCTCCTTGAAAATAAACCTTCTGTAAATTTAAGCAAAAATAAAAAGCATGTTCTTTGATAGCGCTTACTGTTTGAGGAATTATAACTTCATGTAAATGTTCACAGTGGCAAAAAGCATAGCCTCCAATAGTAATGAGGTTTTGGGGCAAACTTATAGATTCTAGCTCTCTGCAACCATTGTATCTATTATTAGTTGATTATCAATACTATACGCTCTAAACGGTAGAAAAGTGACTGTGTGGATTCTATATAGATACGAAATGGCTAAAATTTAACGTATTTAACTTTCAGTTACATCAAAATTACATAGATATGGATTGGATGGAGTCGTTTGAACCGACTCCATAATATGATAAAACCGAAACAAAGAAGACCATGTAAGTGAGTGAATTATCAGCAGCCATTCCACATGTTATTACCTCCATAATGGTTCCGTTTCCCATCCCTGTGGAAAGCCGAGAGCTTTTAAGTCAATTTCGGGAAACCGAATGAACAACCATGTTAGTTTGGACTGCATATCATTATTGGGGGATATAACATTAAGAAAGTACTTGATGATGCAAAGATCAAAGTAAGCACGCATGGAATCTGTTGGCAGTGTTATCCATTCTCCTTCTGGATTATTGGGAATTGCTGGCTGAATAGCATTCTGCTTGTTCCATACTCTTGAATGATGACCACAGGCATTTCGAGTAACAGCAATAACCGTGAGCCATGACTCAAACACATTGATAGGCAACCCAAAACGTTTGGCAATACGCTTGCGTATGCGATTTTGTTTAATGTTGCGATAAATGGCATTGACGTTTCCAATAGTAAGCAGTTCTCCTAAAATCCACGATGGTGGGTAAGGTTCTGAATAGGTTCGTTTGAAATGGAGAATGAACTCCTCCTTGGATTTGCTATATTCCTTGGATATAGTTCGCATTGTTTCATTAAACTTTGAACTATCCAAGAAATAAGAAGAGTCAGTAAGCCAGAAAGGATTGCCTGTCATATCTGCTGTTATTTGCATCACCGCACGTCTGATAGCAATTTCAATCTTTTCTATTTCATTGAACATGAGCAGTCTCAGTTTCTTGTCAAAGCGATAAAGCATCATCACCTTTTTGAATGTTGAACCTTCCTTATACAAATGTGCAGTTTTGGGCATCTTCAACAAAGGGTACATATAAGCAGACAATCTGTAATAACCAATATTGTCAAGGTATTGTATGGCTTTGTTTCTATCACAAATTTGTAAACCTCGAGATTCAAGCAAATCAACGAGATTTTCTGAAGATTCAAACCGTTTTGTAAAGGGAATAAGACTCGCCATATTCAAATGTGTATAAACAAAAAAACGCCTCGCACGATTTGAGCATTGTTAAGAGGCTTGGCGAGGACTGACGCTGCAAAGATACGAATAATCATTGATAATACAAACTTTTTAGCAAGAAAAATCACGAGAAAGTGGATTTCTTTGACATATTTATATTTAATAATGTTAAATCAGACCTTAAAATCATACTTTGTCAACCAAACAAAGTGGTTTTCAAAGTAAAAGTGTTATCTTTGTATCGTCTATACCCATACCGAAAGCCTCAATGGGCAGAGGTTGGGCAGGCATACATAATGGTAAAAGGCGTTTTTGTACGCTTTTGTTTTGACAGTCCGTGAATCTCGCAAATTCAACTGTAAGTCAAAAACAAAGCAATGCAGAACGTCTCATGAGGTGTATTATATACAGCCCTTATTGGCTTCGGATGTATCTTGCATTCGTTGGTAGGTAGGGTAGATTATATACTTACACTGGCGTGGGGCTTTCAGCGTTGCTCGTTTCGACTTACAGGGCAATGCGAGAGCCTACGGATTGTGGAACGAGTGACAGAATGGCTCTGCGCTTTTTCTTATGTATCAGCAACATATAATACAAACATTCCTGCTGGAGCTCACAGGTTTTATTCGTTTTGCGTATGAATAATGAAATGCAGTGGAGTTCAGCGACCCCAGGTTTATTGGTCATATTGATAGACCAATCAGGTTCAATGCTTTTTCCTATGGAAAGCCCTAATGAGAAAGAAACCCGCACTACTTTTGCCACAAAAGCAGTAAATCGAGTTATCGATACCATTATCCAAAAGAATTTTGATGGTAAGGCACCTAAGAATCGTTGTTTCATAAGTGTTATTGGTTATAATCACAAAGTAAGAAATCTCATTGCAGGTTATTTGAAAGACTTGGACGAGAGCCCTATTCGTGTTGACAAAGTCAAACAAAAAATTAGCGATGGCGCAGGTGGCATTTTAGAAATAGACAAAAGTATGCCTGTTTGGGTAGAACCAATAAAAGAAGATGGTGCCACCAACATGAAAGGGGCTTTTGAAATGGCAAAAGAGATTATCGAGAAATGGATATCTGACAAGCCTAACAATCCTGCTCCTGTTATCATAAACATTTCAGATGGTGTCCCTTACTTTAACCATCAGGGTGAAGAAGAATGCAAGGAGCAAACCATTGAGGTAGTGAATCAGATAAAGGCCATTGATACAGCCGATGGCAAGGTGCAAATTTTCAATGCTATGATTGGAAATGGAACTAAAGCTATGTTCCCAGCCTCTAAGGATGAAATCAGCACAGATGAAGGTAAATTCCTGTATGACATTTCTACAGAAATACCTGATTCATACAAAGGTGCTGCAGAAAAGAATGGTTTTTCTTATAAGAGTGGGGCACGAGGTCTAATCTGCCAATGCGATGGCGTGGAGCTGGTTGGACTTATTGATTTTGGTTCCAGCAAAGGACAAGGAGACAGATAACACTTATTACATTTGTAAAACGATTGTAGCTTGCGAAATTTTCGCGAGTATGAGTTTTATTGTCCAAAAATAAAAGGTTGAAGATGAAAATAAGAGCTTTCATAACCCATAAATTAAAAGAGAATTATTCAGAATGTCAAGACAGATTCTGCATCAACAGCGACAGTCATACGATTGCCGTCTCTGACGGTATGTCACAATCCGTATTCCCTGACTATTGGGCTGAAATCCTGTCTTCTTTCTATGCAACGAATGGACACTGTACAGACGAAGACAGGAAAAAGCTATGTAATGTTTGGCTAAATAAAGTTGTCGATTTTATTAGCGCAGAAATACACAATGGTAAGAATCCTTGGAGACTTCAAAACTGCATTGAGGCTCAAAATGGAGCAGGTGCGACCCTGTGTGGCGTAAAATTCATAGATGCAGAAAACTGGGTTGGTCATGTGCTTGGTGATACTTGTATCATAGAGGTTGACACAACAGGGAAAGAACCTATCAATATACTCACTTCAGAAAGCAAAGCTTTTGATAGCTACCCTGATTATTATGAGAGTTTTCCAAACAAGGTTGGTCGAGGACAAATCAAAGAATTTAGCGGAAAATTATCAGAGGGGCATTGTCTATTATTGGTTTCTGATCCGTTTTCAGAATTTCTTTCTAACAATAAGGAACATCGTAGTCAATGGTTAACGAGAATATTGGAACTCAAAGGGCATGAAGAATATTGCTCGTTGGTAGATGATTGGCGACAAGAAGGACTTCATAATGATGACAGCACTTTGTGCATTATAGAACCTGACGGCTCTATGAATTTCAACATAGAGCAAGAAGATGATATACATTCACTTATAGAATCCGAAAAGCCAACGGAAGTCAGAAACAAATCGTTGTCAACAAAAGAAAATTCAGCAACAAATGTTCTACCAGATGAAGAGGAAAAGGCAGATAACGTAAATATTTCGAGCGAACAAGGAAAAACGACAGAACCTTCCACTCTTGAAGACAAGAAACAAAAGATCAAACAGGACTTTGAAAAGTTTGCTTCTGGCCGTTGCGAGTCAATTATTGATAATTCAAAACGACTTAACTCCTATCCTACTAAAAGGAAAAAACAATTTACAAAAAGTTCGTCAATAGGAGCTAATGATGTACGAAGATTCTGTAATGAGTTAGTAGAAAAGTATAACGAATGTATAAATAAGCTTTTTCAGATGTTAATCAAAGAATAATATGCCATCACTTCCTTCTTGTTCAGACTATTCTACATCGATAGTTGTAGGTAGCCTTGTAAAAGCGTCACAATTAGCTGGTGGAAAGCCAGAAATGTATAACGGCAAACCTATAAAGTATGCTGGAGGGTATTGCATTGTTTTTCCTTATATAGCCTCTGGCAAGAAATATGCTGTAAGATGCTGGCATGCAAATTTAGAAGGAGCAAAAGAGCGAACAAAGATAATTTCATCATCATTGCATTCTCTTAATATGCCTTATTTCGTTGGTTTCGAATATGCAGAGAATGGCATAGCTACCCCATTGGGGGTACAGCCAGTAGTTATAATGGATTGGGTGGAAGCAAAACCTTTGAAAGATTACATAGAGGAGCATTTGTTTGATTCCGAGGCTCTTAATCGCTTGGCTGATACATTCTTAAACATGACGCAGCAACTTCATGAACATTCTGTTTCACATGGTGATTTGCAACATGGAAATATTATGGTCAAATCAGATGGAAGTTTAGTTCTCGTAGATTATGATTCTATGTATGTACCAGAACTTGATGGTTGGACCGATGAAATTAGCGGTTTGCCTGGTTATCAGCATCCTGCAAGATGGACAAACAAATATCTTACGCCAAAGGCAGACTTTTTTTCAGAAATGGTCATATATACTTCTATCGTTGCCTTGGCTGAATTGCCGCAATTATGGCAAGATTTAAAAGTCCGAGACACAGATACGCTTTTGTTTAGTGCTGATGATATTAACTCCAAAGGTAAAAGCCCGATTTTTGAGATTTTGGACTCGATAGACGCTTGTTCAGACCTGATAAGTCAAATAAGAGAAGCTTTACAATGTAATTCCATTGATGACATTACTCCATTAGAAGTCAGTGGAATTTCAATTGCGGATAGTTTGAGTGAACTATGGGGAGACAATGGGTATAGACCAAAGCCTTCGTATGAAAAGGCAGACGTAGTTAAGGTGACAAGTAAATGGTAGATAAGGATGATAGACAACGACATCATAAATAGCGTACAAGTACCACAACTTGTAAAAGACAGTTTTTTCCAAAATGGCATTTTGGAAAAAGACCATAGAGACCGTCCTATTCACTATAGTGGCGGTTTTGCTATAGTTTTTGTATTTATCGTTGATGGAAAAAAATGGGCGTTTAGATGTTGGCGGAATCAACCAGAAAAGGATATTGCACATAGACTATTGGCCTTGTCTGAAGAGTTTAAGAAAATAAACTTGCAATATTTCTGTGATTTTACCTTTGAACCGAAAGGAATTGTAGTGAACGGTTCTCTTTATCCAACAACGAGAATGCGCTGGATTGAAGGTCAAAAACTCAATGAATACATTTATCAGCATAAATCAGACAAAGAAATTCTTAAAAAATTGGCTGATGATTTTAAGACCATGTGCAACAACTTGCATGAGAAAAGAATTGCGCACGGTGATTTGCAACATGGGAATATCTTGGTTGACGAGAAAGGTAATATTTATCTCATTGATTACGACTCAATGTTTGTTCCTTCATTAGAGAAAGAAAGGGACATCATCAAGGGAAAGCCTGACTATCAGCACCCAAATCGCAGCAGAAATGAATATGCTAATTGTAAGTTGGATTATTTCTCGGAATTAGTAATATATATCAGCCTATTAGCCATATCTGAGGAACCTACATTGGCAGATAAATATGATATAGAAAACGCAGAAAGACTATTGTTTCAAAAAGACGATTTTTCTGATATAAGAAATTCAAACATATACAAAGATATAAACAACTTGTCTCAGCAATTAAGAGAACTGTCAGGAATACTTGTTTGGTATTTGGAGCAAGATAACATACTTGATTTAGCTCCATTTGGGTTTATTGAAGGTTTGAAAGGTTTAGATGTTGCCTATGGAGAAAAAGCCATTTGCATGAACTGCGGAACGTTCTTTACGGTAAATGAAGAAACAAAGTTTTGTATAAATTGTGGTAAACGATTGTTGGATTATAAATTGAGATAGAGATGAACATTAAGAAATGTCCCAAATGTGGCAGAGAAAATCCGATAGCTGCAAATTTTTGCAGACATTGTGGCTATAAGTTCTCGGAAGCATCCAAACAAGGGAACTTGATTCAGCCTATCATAAACGATTTGGTTGTAATGACAGATACCTATACTATAGGTAGCTTTGTTGATATTATGTGGGATGTTGCAAATGCCACTTATATATCATTGAATGGCGTCAATGTCACGAATCATGATTCCTACGAATATGAAGTAAAAGGTGATGAGGATTTGGTGCTTGTCGCTTCAAATGATTATATGCAAATCCAAAGGGTCGTCAAACTATCACCGATACCTTTGCCAAAAATAGTTAAGTTCGTTCCTTCACGTAGGAAAATCAGAGAGGGAGAAAAAATAGATCTACATATAGATTACAAGAATTCCAAAAGGGCTTTCTTGTTGTCAAATCTTTCAGAAAAGATAGATGTATCTACAAGAAAGGTTATAAACGTAACCCCAAAGTCAGGAGAAATATACACATTGATATGTTACTCCATAGACCCAAAAGTCTCAGTAACAAAAGATTTGGATTTGACTGTTGTTAATGACATATATTTTGAAGATTTTTCTTCAGACAAAAGCAGGACGATGGAGAGTGTTCCTATAACGCTTTCTTGGAAAGTCAGGAATGCACAAAATTTGATATTATATCCAGATGGCATTGATGTGACAGGAAAGACTTCGATAGAATTGCGACCCTCAAGAACTACAACATATAGATTAGAAGCCACAAATGGATTGAATATCAAATCTGAAATGTTGTCTATATCCGTAACACCAATTCCAAAGCTCAACTACAAAATGCCTGAGTTCCCTTCTTTCAGAAACATTAGACTTGATAAATTGGGGATGAAAGAAATGGTTGCCAACATACACGAAATTGATATAGATGAGTGGCTTAAAGCTCCTTTGGAAGCAACCAATGAGTCTATTTTTAAACGAGTAAGAAAGTATCTGACATCAATAATATCATAGAAGAAATGGATTATGTTTTGATTAGAATTATTCCTGGGGCAAAGGCTATTTGGAGAAGCTTGCGCCTTGCCTTGTTTATTGTGGCTATGTTCTCATTAGGTGGGAGTTGGTTGCTAAGTTATGCAGCAAGTTACCATTGGCTGACATATATAGCATTTGTAAGTATGTTTGTCAATATGTTTTATATCATATTGATAATGTATGCAACACGGTTGACTATCAGAATGAACCAAATGATGACCACATATATATTGGCATACATTTTACTCATAATATCGTCAACACCAACATTGTTAATGTTTCTCTGTGGCTTAGACTACTCTTTGTTTGAAATATTGAGTTGGTATATATTGTTGGATATAAACAAATTGATGCTTCCAATTGCAACTATCGTGTTCCTTAGTGTAACATATTGGTTGCCAGTAAGAGAGATTAAGAAAATTCAAAAAAAATACGAACATTATATAAGTATTAAAAATAACAATGGAAAATAAAAATACTTTTCAACGCATATTATGGACAATAGCTGGTGCTGAAATTCCTATATTGGAAAAATGTAGGACTGACCACAAAAAGTTCGGAGCAATGGGAGCTACCATTGCAATGACTTCATTCATTGCATTTCTGTCAGGAACTTCTGCTGCATGGTTCTTTACCCAAAGTGGAACAGAAACATCAGGAAAGATTGGTTGGGCTATGGCTTTTGGTATAGTTTGGGCGACTCTTATCTTTTGCATCGATAGAAGTTTGGTTATCACTATGAAAAAGAATCCTGAGAAAACGTCAAAAACATGGTGGGTGATTCCATTCGTGTCACGTGCTTTACTTGCTCTGATTATAGCATTCATGGTTTCAATACCTTTGGAACTTGTTGTTTTTGAGGATTTCATCTCTGAACAAGAGTATCTTTGGAACGAGAATAAGTCAAATGTGTTATCTAAAAATTCAAGAGCCAATCGTGCAAGTCAAGAAGCGCAAGAACATATAGATGAAGGTAACAACAGTCTGAAAAGACTTGACGGTCAAAAGCAATCGTTAGAGGGAGATGTCGAGACCTTAAGACAAGAATTGGCTGCAGAGAAAGCTAAACTTAACAATCCTAATACTTCGGCTTACAGGCAAGCCTATAATGGACAGAAGACCGCCAATGCTCGTATTGCCACTTTGCGTGGGCAATTGCAACATGCTGATCAATGGCAAAAGAATAACATAAGATATAATATAGGGGAGTGGCAAAAGAAACGCAACTCGTGTTCTGTCATTATGAAATCGGAAATTGCAAAATGGAATAAACCCATTCATGAGAGCATCGCTGATTTGAATGAGCAGATTGCAAATAAAGAAGAAGAGGTAAAGCAGAAAATAAAAGAATTAGACAATACTCAAAGCCAAGTAATTGCAGACCAATCAAGGCGTGCAGCTCTCATACAGCAAAGAGATTCACTTGTTAATGCTCATGATGAAACTATGAAGCAAGGCAATCACTTCATCCAAAATTTTGAGATCTTGGAATATGCTGTGGGAAGAAAGAATATAGATTGTAGCGCATGCCATGGTAAGGGAAAAATAAAGAAAGCGAACTCTTCTGGATATATGCAAGATGTACAATGTGCAACCTGCCATGGAACGGGACATACAACAACAGACTTGCCTACAGAATGGTATTTTCTTTGGTTGATTCGCTTGCTGTTCTTTATCATAGAATTGTTGCCTACGGTCGTTAAAATCGTAATGCCTATAGGAGCTTATGACCGTATGGTTTATGCAGAAGAGAAAGATATGGAGAAGTATCTTAATTCTTCAACTTATCTTGATCGTATTCGTAATATGCATGATATGGAACTAAAAAATCATGAGGAGCAACTTCAGGTACAGAAGGAGGCTGAGCAAGAAATCCGCAAAAAACTTATTGCGGAAATGAAAGATGCTCAATGGGAAATAGCTGAGACTGCTGTTAAGAAATGGAAAGAAACAGAACTTCAAAAATTAGGAGCTTCCTCAGAACAGAAGAATCAAGAATCTTCTCAACAAGACGATGCGCGTAGAACAGAATATGTTGTGTAAAAATATAGTGTAATATGGAAAAGAAATCTTCATTTATAATACCTGGGCTTTCCTTTTCTTGGAAAAGGGCTTTGGGTATTACGCAAGCAAAACGAAACTTCAGTAGAAAAACTGGCATTCCTACTTCAAAAAGTGGACTTGAAAGAAAAATAGGAAGTATTATTCTCAAAAAAATATTTGGGTAATACTCAAAATGGCAAAGTGTGGTGATACAGACCCATTCTTTGCCATTTTCCTATTGGAGTAAAAAACTACTCTCTAAACTACAATAAAGTTCCAGATCTTCTTTTCTTAGAATTTACACCCAGTCCTACTTTCTGTGTTCCATCCCAATTCGTCAGTTGGTCAGCACATCCATTTGAGCCACCAAGCGAAACATATGTGTCTGCGCTACATGACATATGATCAACAAAAGCAAGGAAGTTGTCTATGACGTTATCTGTGAATTGAACCTCATTCGTTGCAAAAAGTTTAGTCCAACTGGTAACACATTCCTGTTGAAAGTTGGTAAAACCACTCCAAGACATATCAAACAAGAACTTGTCGGTTGCTGTTTCAATGCTTTTTTGAGAATCCAAATCAATCAGATTTTTCGCTGCTGTTGCCATAATACCATAGTAGATGGAGGCTGCTTCTTTATCATCAAAGTTGACTCTGCCTGTTCGGGTAAAAGAAGACAATGCTTCATGTCCTTCACTTATGAATTTGTCAAGGGTACCCATATATCTGCCTTGCCGAGCCATGCTTTCACGTTTGGCTTCGGCTTCTTGCCGAGCCTTTTCTTTTGCATCTTCCTTCTTTCGTACTTCCACCCGTCTCCATGCATCAGTCATTTCTGGCTCCAGCCAAATGGCATTCCAACGAGCCTTCAAATCATTGTACATTTCCATAAGTGTAGT
>ERZ773143.3085-NODE-3085-length-10855-cov-4.017222_pt1 | contig 10855 bp, 8 predicted proteins | sample MGYA00580852_ERZ773143 | MGnify/ENA primary metagenome ERZ773143 (study PRJEB29015, sample SAMEA2737853) | human gut metagenome | biome: human gut; feature: human-associated habitat; material: faeces | place: China | collected 2012 ... | reverse complement strand
GCATGGGGGCATCCCTGATTTTTTTGCTCGAACCGGATTCGGAGCTTCGCTATATTGGCTCCCGTTATGGCAACACCGGATTTTCATTATCAGGATCCTTTTCCCATGGAAAAGGACGACACCCAATACCGTCTCATCACGTCAGACTATGTGAGCGTAGGCGACTTTGAAGGACATCCCATGCTGAAAGTGGAACCGGAGGGGCTGCGCCTGCTGGCAGCGGAAGCCTTCCATGACGTGGCCTTTTTCCTGCGCCCCGCCCACCTGAAGCAGGTGGCCGCCATTCTGGACGATCCGGAAGCCAGCGACAATGATAAAAGCGTGGCCCTGACGATGCTCCGCAACGCGGAAGTGGCGTCCGCCGGCATCCTGCCCTTCTGCCAGGACACGGGCACCGCCACCATCGTAGGCAAGAAGGGCCAGCAGGTATGGACCGGCTGTGACGACTGCGAACAGCTTTCCCACGGCGTTTACGACGCCTATACCCAGAACAACCTGCGCTATTCCCAGACGGTGGCGCTGGATATGTACACGGAGAAAAACACCGGCACCAACCTTCCCGCCCAAATTGACCTGGAAGCGGTGGAGGGCATGAAATACTCCTTCCTGTTCGTCGCCAAGGGCGGCGGCTCCGCCAACAAAACTTACCTTTACCAGGAAACGAAGGCCCTGCTCAACCCGGCCACGCTGAAAAAGTTCCTGGTGGAAAAGATGAGTACTCTGGGCACGGCGGCCTGCCCTCCCTATCACATCGCTTTCGTCATTGGCGGAACCTCTGCGGAAAAATGCCTGAAGACCGTGAAGATGGCTTCCACGAAGTACTACGACAATCTGCCGACTACGGGGAACGAACACGGCCGCGCCTTCCGTGACCTGGAACTGGAAAAGGAACTGCATGAAGAAGCGTGCAAACTGGGCCTGGGCGCCCAGTTCGGCGGCAAGTACCTCGTGCACGACGTGCGCGTGATCCGTGCCCCGCGCCATGCGGCTTCATGCCCCGTGGCCATCGGCGTGAGCTGTTCGGCAGACCGTAACATCAAGGCCAAGATCACGCCGGAGGGCATCTTCCTCGAGCAGCTGGAGAAGAATCCCGCGCGTTTCCTGCCCAAGGAGGCGCCAGGCATGTCGCCCGCCGTGGACATCGACCTCGACGAAGGCATGGACAAGGTGCGTGAAATCCTTTCGAAATACCCGATCAAGACGCGTCTGAACCTGAAAGGCACGCTCATCGTGGCCCGCGACATCGCCCATGCGCGCATCAAGCAGATGATCGACGAGGGCAAGCCGATGCCCGAATATTTCAAGAAACATCCGGTATACTATGCCGGGCCTGCCAAGACCCCGGACGGCATGGCCTCGGGATCGTTCGGCCCCACGACGGCCGGGCGTATGGATCCCTACGTCGACCTGTTCCAGTCGCTGGGCGGTTCGCTGGTGATGGTGGCAAAGGGCAACCGCACGCAGCAGGTGACCGACGCCTGCAAGAAGTACGGCGGTTTCTACCTCGGTTCGATCGGCGGCCCGGCGGCGATCCTGGCCAAGAACTCCATCAAATCGGTCGAGGTCGTGGACTTCCCCGAGCTGGGTATGGAGGCCGTCCGCAAGATCTACGTCGAGGATTTCCCGGCGTTCATCATCGTCGATGACAAAGGCAACGATTTTTTTGCCGATTTCAAGCATTAAAAACCGGCCCGCGGATATACTAACGGGCAAAAGTTTACGTTGTAAAATCTGAAAGAAGGTTTTATTGTAGAGCTCAATGAGAGATTTCATTGCGAAAATATCCCTGACGGCACTCTTCGTGCTGGCGATCTTCTCGGCATCGGCTGCCGAGAAGGTCACTTTTGAGGCTAATTCTCCGCTGACGGTCGCTGTCGGCGAGCCGTTCCGCGTGGAGTTCGCACTGAACGCGCAGCCCGAGCCGGGCTCGTTCAAAGCTCCTTCGTTCGAAGGGTTCGACGTGATCGCCGGCCCGGCCGAAGCGCAGGGACAGTCGATCCAGATCGTGAACAATTCGATGACGCGCGTGGTCAATTACACGATCACCTATGTGCTCGTGCCGCAGGGCGCTGGGAACGTCACCGTCGGTGCGGCCGAGGTGACGGTCGAGGGGACTACCTACCGTACCAAGCCGCTGGCGATCGAGGTGGTGGATGAGGGCAAGGCGCCGGGAGGCGGCGGTTCCGCCGCCGGCGGGCAGCCGCAGCGCCGCGAGGAAGCCTCCTCCGAGAGTGCGGCGCAGAGCCGGGTCGCCAAGGACGACATCCTGTTGCGGGCCATCGTGTCGCGGACTTCGGTTTTCAAAGGCGAGCCGCTGCGCGTGACCTTCAAACTCTACGAGCGGGTTCCTATAGTGGGGTATAACGATGTGAAATTCCCTTCGTTCAACGGCTTCTGGGCGCAGGAACTCAATACGGAGAACGCCCGCCGCGAACGCGAAACCTTCAACGGAAAAGTCTACGAGACGCTCGTTGCCAAGGAGTACCTGCTCTATCCGCAGCAGGCCGGTACGCTCGTCATCGAGCCTGCCGAGATCACCGCCGTGGCGCAGGTCGTCATCCAGAGCCGGCGCAGCCTCGATCCCTTCTTCGGGGGCGGGCACGATTTCGTGAACGTACCCCGCAAGGTGCAGAGCCCGCGGATAAACGTCACGGTCAAACCGCTGCCGGCGGGCGCTCCTGCCAGCTTCAGCGGCGCCGTAGGCAGTTTTGCGATGGATGCGGTGCTGCCGCCTGACCGGCTGGCAGCCAATTCTGCGGCGACCTATACGGTGAAGATCTCCGGTACGGGCAACCTCACGTTCGTGCAGGCACCCAAGCTGACGCTGCCCGCCTCGTTCGAGCAGTATAACGTCAAGACGACCGAGTCGATCAACGCCTCGGCGGCCGGGATTTCCGGCTACCGCCAGTTCGAATACCCCTTTATCGCACGCGCCGAAGGCACGTACGAAGTCGAGCCCGTCGAATTCAGCTATTTCGATCCGGCGCGCATGCAGTACATGACGCTGCGCTCGCGTCCGCTCGAACTGGAGATCACGCCCGATGCCAAGGGCGGCGGGGGCGACGCCTATGTCGTGCAGGGACGCGGCATGTCCAAGGAGGAGGTCAAGATGCTCGGCCAGGACATCCGTTTCATCAAGCTGGGCAACGCGCAGTTGCGCCCAGTGCGCGAGCCGTTCCTTTTCGGTGCGGTCTACTGGGTGCTGCTCTTCGGAATCCTGGCCTTCTTCACGGCGGTCTACGTGGCGCTGCGCAAGCAGATCCGCGAGTCGCAGAACGCCGCGCTGGTGCGCGGAAAGCGTGCCAACAAGGTCGCCGTGCAGCGTTTCCGGGTCGCTAAACGCTATATGGAGGAGCAAAACCGCCATGCCTTCTACGAGGAGATGCTCCGGGCTCTGTGGGGGTACATGGGTGACAAGTTCAACATCCCGGTGGCCAACCTCACCAAGGAGAACGTCCGCGAGGAACTGCACAAGCGCGGCGTGTCGGTCGAGGAATCGCAGCGCTTCACGTCCATCATCACCAAGTGCGACGAGGCGCAGTATTCGCCTGCTGCATCGGCACAGATGAGCGAGGTGTACGCCGAGGGCGTGGACATCATTTCCCGGATCGAAGCGGTGATAAAAAGATAAGAACGCCATGAAACGAATGATCTTGTGTTTTCTGTTGTCGCTGGCCCTGGCCGCGGTATCCTTTGCGCAGGAGCCTGCCGACAGCTTGCAACGGGTTTCCCGGGAAGCCCCTGCCGAGGCGCAGGCCCCCGGGGAGCAGACTGCGGAGCAGTTGTGGAACAAAGCCAATACGGCCTATATCAACGGCGATTTCCATGCGGCCGCCGATACCTATGAAGAGTTGCTTTCGCGCGGGGTGAGCTCCATGAAACTCTATTATAACCTGGGCAATGCCTATTTCAAGGACGACCGTATCGGCAAGGCCATCCTCTATTACAACCGGGCGTTGCGCCTTGCGCCGGGCAACGACGACATCCGTTACAACCTCAGCGTCGCCGAGGCCCGCACCAAAGACAACATCGAGGATATCCCCGAGTTCTTCTTCGTCACGTGGATGCGCGACATCCGCCACATGATGGGATGCACGGCGTGGAGCCTGCTTTCGCTCGCATTGCTGGCCTGTATGCTGGGGTTGTTTCTGGTCTACCTGCTGGCACAGCGCATTTCGCTGCGCAAGGCGGGTTTCTACGGCACGGTCGTCGCGGCGCTGCTGTTCATGCTGACCACGTGGTTCGCCGTGGGGGAACGCCGTGAGATGCTCGACGACACCTCGGCCGTGGTGATGACCGCCTCCACGGCGGTGAAGAGTTCGCCCGACAAGTCGTCGACCGACCTCTTCGTGCTGCACGAGGGTACGGTCGTGACGATCACCGACCGCCTCGACGGGTGGTGCGAGGTCGTAATCGCCGACGGCAAGAAGGGTTGGGTCGAAGGACGCAAAATCGAAATCATCTGAATGTCGAGGCTTTTACAGGACGTTGTCGGCGAGCTGTCGAAACTCCCGGGCATAGGGCGCCGTACGGCACTGCGCCTGGCCATCCACATCCTTCGGATGGAGCGCGAATCGGTCGCCGAAATGACGGAAAGCATCGACCGTTTCCGCAACGAGGTCAAATATTGCACGCAGTGCAACAACCTCTCCGACGAGGATGTCTGCCCGATCTGCGCCGACGACGAGCGCGACCATACGACGATCTGCGTCGTCGAACAGGTGGCCGACGTGCTGTCGGTCGAGAACACGCGGCAGTACAAGGGGTTGTACCATGTGCTGGGCGGCGTTATTTCGCCCATGCAGGGTATTTCGCCCTCCGACCTGAAGATCGACCTGCTGACCGAACGCATCGCCCGCGGCGGCGTGAAGGAGGTGATCCTCGCCATCTCCACCTCGGTCGAGGGCGAAACCACGCTCTTCTACCTGATGAACCGCCTCCGGCAGTTCCCGGAATTGAAAGTCACCTCCATTGCCCGCGGCATCGGCTTCGGTGACGAACTGGAATATGTCGACGAGCTGACCATCACGCACGCCCTGCTGAACCGCCGCGAGGTCGAATGACCTGCGGCCGGGGCGCACTGTGGGGCGGATCCCCGGTTGCGGCACGACATATGCCGGAATACGGCCGGAACTGTCGCCCGTTTTTTTGCAAGCAAGACCCGGGTACAGGATTGTACCAATGTAAAATATTTCTCATATGGAATTTCTGACAAACGACAAGCTCACGATCGTGGGCGCGGCCGGCATGATCGGCTCGAACATGGCCCAGACGGCGCTGATGATGCGCCTTACGCCCAACATCTGCCTTTACGATCCCTATGCTCCGGCGCTCGAGGGCGTGGCCGAGGAGCTTTACCACTGTGCGTTCGAAGGGGTGAACATCACCTGGACGAGCGATGTCAAGGAGGCGCTCTCGGGAGCGGCCTATGTCGTTTCGTCGGGCGGCGCGGCCCGCAAGGCCGGCATGACGCGCGAAGACCTGCTCAAGGGCAATGCCGAGATCGCCGCACAGTTCGGCAAGGACATCAAGGCTTACTGCCCCGACGTGAAACACGTCGTTGTGGTCTTCAACCCGGCCGACATCACGGGGCTGGTGACGCTCATCTATGCGGGTATCCGCCCGTCGCAGCTTTCGACCCTCGCGGCGCTGGACTCCACGCGCCTGCGGAGCGAACTGGCCAAATATTTCAGGATTTCGCCCGACGAGATCCGCAACTGCCGCACCTACGGCGGCCACGGCGAGCAGATGGCGGTCTTCGCTTCGACGACGCTCGTTGCCGGACGCCCCCTGTCGGAGCTGATCGGCCGCGAGATGCCCGAAGGCGACTGGCACGACCTGCAACAGCGGGTGATCCAGGGCGGCAAGCACATCATCGACCTGCGCGGACGTTCGTCGTTCCAGAGCCCGGCCTACCTGTCGATCTGCATGATTGCCGCGGCGATGGGCGGCAGGCCGTTCGGCTATCCGGCCGGCGTGTTCGTACACAACGACCGGTTCAAGCATATCCTGATGGCGATGGAGACCGAAATCACGAAGGACGGTATCAGCTACAAAAACGTGCAGGGTACGGCCGAGGAGAACAAGGCTCTTGCCGACAGCTACGGGCACCTCTGCAAACTGCGCGACGAGGTGATCTCGATGGGGATCATCCCGCCCGTCGAAAAGTGGCGCGGCCTGAACCCGCACCTGAAATAGGCGGCGGATGCATCTTGTTACGGCAGGGGCCGGTTCATTTGAACCGGCCCCTGTTTCCGATTTTCTCCGACCGCTGTTTCAGGGTTTGGCCTGGAATACGGCTTTCAGCTCGCCGTCGCCGAGCAGCAGCAGCATCGGCCCGTCCATATCGTAGTGCGTGGTGGCTTCGAGCGCCTTGGTGAAGGCGTCCTCCTGTTCCATGCCCGGGCAGGCCATCATCGTCGAGGCGATCGGCCCGATCCTGAGCGCGCCCTTGTCGGTGGTTTCGTATTTGCCCATCAGGCGGTTGCAGGCCCCGACCCCCGCAAAGCGGTTCTCTTCGGCGAGGAACATTACATAGAACTTGCCCTCTTCGGGTTTGACGGCCCTGCCGTCCAACTGTATGAGCTGCCATTCGGTGCCGATGAGCGGCCGGCGGTTTTTCTTCTGGTAGGAACGGCATTTGCAGCAACCCGCGGCGAGTGCCGCTACGGCTGCGATAACTGCGATTCTCAGCAAAATCTTCATAGCATATTCTTAAATGTGTTGTGCAAATATACGGAATATATCTTATCTTTGTGTGGAATTTGAAAAACACCCCGCTATGAAGAAGATTATCGCATCGCCCCACGCCCCCAAGGCCGTGGGCCCTTATTCGCAGGCCGTGGAGGCCGGCGGAGCGCTCTATGTTTCGGGACAGCTCCCCATCGACGGCGCGACCCAAAAGATGGCCGAAGGCATCGAGGCCCAGACGCGGCAGTCGCTCACCAACCTGCGCCATATCCTCGAAGAGGCCGGCTATACGCTCGGCGACGTGGCCAAGACGACCGTCCTGTTGCAGGACATCGGCGACTTTGCCGCGATGAATGCCGTTTACGCCGGGTTCTTCACCTCGGGAATGCCCGCGCGCGTATGCTACCAGGTCGCCGCACTCCCGATGGGGGCGCTGGTCGAGATCGACGCCGTCGCGGCGAAATAGCCGTTGCCGGACATCCCGTCCGCAGCAAATGTGCGCCCCATAAATGTGGGGCGCATGTTTTGCCTTTTTGTAAATAATTTGTGGATAAGTTTGGTGCCGTGCATTGGGTTATTCCATAGAAAAGAATGAATTTTGTAGAACCGGGTTTCGCCCGGATCGACGCTAAAAATCTGAAATAAAAGCAATAACAGTTATGTCTAAAGCCGTAAAACCCGAAGCGCCGCAGAAAGTCGATTACAACGATGCGGTTGCCGAGTCGAAAAAGTATTTCGACGGGGACGACCTTGCCGCGACGGTATGGGTCAGCAAATATGCCCTGAAAGACTCTTTCGGCAATATCTATGAAACGTCACCCCGACAGATGCACGAGCGTATCGCAGCCGAGATCGAGCGCATCGAGCGCAAGTATCCCAATCCGATGTCGCGCGAGGAGGTCTTCGGCCTGCTGGATCATTTCCGGTATGTGATTCCCCAGGGTGGCCCGATGACGGGTATCGGCAACAATTTCCAGGTGGCCTCGCTCTCGAACTGTTTCGTGATCGGGCACAAGCATCCGGCCGACTCCTACGGCGGCATCTTCCGCATGGACGAGGAGCAGGTGCAACTGATGAAACGCCGCGGGGGCGTGGGGCATGACCTCTCGCACATCCGTCCCACGGGCAGCCCGGTGCTCAACTCGGCGCTCACGTCGACGGGTATCGTGCCTTTCATGGAGCGCTATTCCAACTCGACGCGCGAGGTGGCGCAGGACGGCCGCCGCGGTGCGCTGATGCTCTCGCTGTCGATCAAGCACCCCGATGCCGAGCGTTTCATCGACGCCAAGGTCGACACGGGCAAGGTCACGGGCGCCAACGTTTCGATCAAGATCGACGACGAGTTCATGCGTGCCGCCATCGCCGGCAAGAAATACCACCAGCAATTCCCGATCAATTCGGACAACCCCCGATACGAGCAGGATATCGACGCCCGGAAGCTCTGGGACAAGATCATCCACAATGCCTGGAAGTCGGCCGAGCCGGGCGTACTGTTCTGGGATACGATCATCCGCGAAAGCGTGCCCGACTGCTATGCCGACGAGGGCTTCGTGACGGTTTCGACCAACCCCTGCGGTGAAATCCCGCTCTGCCCCTACGATTCGTGCCGCCTGCTGGCGCTCAATCTGCTGAGCTATGTGGACAACCCGTTCAAGAAGGATGCGAAGTTCAATTTCGACAAGTTCCGGTCGCACGTGGCCATGGCCATGCGCATGATGGACGACATCATCGACCTCGAACTGGAAAAAGTCGAGCAGATCATCGAGAAGATCGCCGCCGACCCCGAGGACGAGGACGTGCGCCGCGTGGAACTGGAGCTGTGGAAGAAGATCCTCGGCATGGCGCAGAAGGGCCGCCGTACGGGCCTCGGCATCACGGCCGAAGGCGACATGCTCGCCGCACTGGGACTGGTATACGGTTCCGAGGAGGCGATCGCATTCGCCGTCGAGGTGCAGAAGACGCTGGCTGTCGAGGCTTACCGGGCTTCGGTGAAGATGGCCGCCGAGCGCGGTGCCTTCCCGGTCTACGACGCAGCCAAGGAGAAGGACAATCCGATGATCGCCCGCATCCGCGAGGCCGACCCGGAACTCTACGCCGAGATGGAGAAGGTCGGCCGCCGCAACATCGCCATGCTGACCATCGCCCCCACGGGTACCACGTCGCTCATGTCGCAGACCACGTCGGGCATCGAGCCGGTGTTCCGCACGGTCTACAAGCGCCGCCGCAAGATCAACCCCTCCGACAAGGACACGCATGTGGACTATGAGGATGAAACGGGCGAAAAGTTCCAGGAATACAACGTCTACCACCACAACTTCGTGAAGTGGCTCGAGGCGAACGGATACGACACGTCGAAGCTCGCGACGATCTCCGACGAGGAGCTCGGGGAGTGGGTGGCCGCTTCGCCCTACCACGGGGCTACGGCCAACGACATCGACTGGGTGGCCAAGGTCAAGATGCAGGGTGCGATCCAGAAATGGGTCGACCACTCGATCTCGGTGACCGTCAACTTGCCGAACAATGTTTCGGAGGGGCTCGTAGCGCAGGTTTACCGCACGGCCTGGGAATGCGGCTGCAAGGGCGTCACGGTTTACCGCGATGGCTGCCGCGACGGTGTGCTGCTCGAAAAGGGCTCCAAAAAGAAGCAGAAGTGCGAGGAGCATCCCGGGCAGGTGCCCAAGCGTCCCAAGTCGATCCCGGCCGACATCGTGCGTTTCAAGAACGGCACCGAGGACTGGATCGCCTTCGTGGGCCTGCAGGACGGCCGCCCCTACGAGGTCTTCACCGGTAAGATCGAGGAGGATGCCATGTATATCCCCCGCAAGATCGACAAGGGCTATATTATAAAGGTACGCGAGGAGGACGGCACCAAGCGTTACGACTTCCAGTATACTGACCGCTACGGCTATACGAATACCATCGGCGGTATCTCGCGTCTGTTCGACGAGGAGTTCTGGAACTATGCCAAACTGATCTCGGGTGTCTTGCGCCACGGTATGCCGATCGAGAAGACTGTCTCGCTGATCGAATCGCTCCACCTGAACAGCGAGTCGATCAACACATGGAAGACGGGCGTCTGCCGCGCCCTGAAGCAGTATATCGTCGACGGCACCAAGTCGAAAGGCAAGTGCCCGAGCTGCGGACAGGAGAATATGGCCTACCAGAACGGCTGTCTTACGTGCATGTCGTGCGGTTATTCGAAGTGCGGTTGATTCCGTAAGGATTTAATCCTGAGCTTAAAAGGCTGGAAACATACGTTTCCAGCCTTTTTTGTGCGGTTTCGGCGCTGTTTTTGTGCTATGGCCTGTCAATTAACGGTTTCGGGAAAAGAGAAACTTTATTATTGGGATTAAATATTATTGACCATGAAAAAACTTATTCTATTGTTGGCAGCCGTGGCATTGGCTACGTCTGTGTGGGCGCAGGATACGCCCAAAAAACCGAGCTTTGCCGGTTTCGTGTCGAACGGTTTCTGGGATAACTGGGAAATTACGCTTGGAGGCGGTGCCGGTACGGCCCTTTCCAACGGTACCAACCAGGGGAGTTTCGGCGACCGTATCAATTTCGAGGCCAACTTCGGCCTTACCAAATGGTTCCATCCGGTGACCGGTATGCGCCTCCAGTTGCAGGGCGGCCGGTTCGCCAATTTCGACGATGTGCTGGGCAAGGCGAAATGGCCCTATTTGTTCGTGCATGCCGATTTCATGCTCAACTTCTCCAACTGGGCAGGGGGTTACCGTGAAGACCGAGCCTACTATGCCGTGCCGTTCGCCGGTTTCGGATATATGGCCTCGAACTTCACCGACAAGAGCCACGAGAACAACGGTTCGGGTACGCACCAGTCGTTCGCGTTCACTTTGGGCTGGCTCAACAAGTTCCGCATTTCGCCGTCGTTCGATTTCAATATCGAACTCAAAGGGCTGATAGCGCCTTCGCGGGTCAGCCCCGTTGCGATGGACGGCTCCTACCTGTTCGGCTTCAGCGCTACGGCAGGTTTCACCTACCGCTTTAACAAGCGCGGCTGGCAGCGCGGTGTTGCGGGCTATACCGTTGCGGACATCCAGGCTTTCCAGGACGCCGTAGCCGCCAGCATGGCCGCTGCCGCCGCCATGGAGGTCGAGAATGCCCAGCTGGCACAGCAGCTTGCCGCCTCGCAGGCCGAGCT
>ERZ773143.3079-NODE-3079-length-10866-cov-35.491444_pt1 | contig 10866 bp, 8 predicted proteins | sample MGYA00580852_ERZ773143 | MGnify/ENA primary metagenome ERZ773143 (study PRJEB29015, sample SAMEA2737853) | human gut metagenome | biome: human gut; feature: human-associated habitat; material: faeces | place: China | collected 2012 ... | reverse complement strand
ATATGGATGGGGAGTTACTTACTCCCATCCGCTCCATGCTGGAAATATTGGAAGGCTTCAAGGAGCAACCGAGAACAATGGCAGATATGAAACAACTTACAGTACCAAATGAGGAATAATAGATATTTTGTATAAAGGAAGTGACTGCTATGAGCGAAGAAACATTATTTGAAAAGTTAGGTGTGAAATACATAAAAAAAGACGGCATTTTTTATCCGTTGATTACATCCGGTGGAGAGGAGAAAAACACAGATGTTGGGAAATACGGGCACATGTGGATTGATTACATACGGACGGAGTATCCACAACGATACAAAAGTCTGGTGCGGTTTGGAGAATTGTGCGACAAAGCCGCAGAGGTAAATGAGGTTGCTTATGAGTTGCTGGAGGATATTGAAAAGGAATGGCTGAGCGAACATAAGCCGAAGCAAACAAATTCTTTCGTGGAAATGTACCGGCTACGAACACAGGCAAGAATGATAGCAGAGGAGGTAGTGTTGCATGATGTGGTGAACTGTTTTCGTTAAGAACTGTATATGGTAAATGATATGCCGCATATCTGCGGCTTGGTAGCTCCCTCCTCAAGGGAGCTTTATCCGGCTCGCAGAGCCGTACAGCCACTCCGGCGAGGAGCGCAAAACCCGCTTGCGGGTCTGCATTTTTGATGGCGAAGCTGTCAAAAGTGCTTTTGCGTTACTTTTGACAAAAGTAACAAAACCTTCCCAAAGAAATTTGCTATCTCGTGCCGTATCCGGCATTTGTTACGGATAAGAAAGAAATGCATACATACATAACGAAAGAGGAGAATTTTGACAATGGAAAGAACAATCAGTTTTATGAATGGGAAGGGTTCCATCGGACACAGCACAAGAAGCTTTATCGCTGACAATGTGGATGCCAGTCGAACAAAGAATAATATTACACTTATCCACGAGGATATTAAGCAGGTCTATCATAAATTGTTTGACAAGGCATTGGACGAATACAATGCAAAGCAGAAACGCAAGGACAGACAGATTAAAAGCTATTATGAAAAGATATCCCGGAGTAAGCAGGAAAAATTATTTTATGAGGTAATTGTTCAGATTGGCAATAAGGATGACACCGGAGTGGGTAGTTCGGCAGCTGAGGTTGCAACATGGGTGTTGAAGGATTATGTAAAAATGTTCCAGCTTCGTAATCCGCAGTTATATGTGATTGGCGCTTATATTCATCTGGATGAGGAAACACCGCATTTGCATTTGAATTTTGTTCCATGGGTATCCGGCTGTAAGAGAGGACTGGAAACGAAGACAAGCCTTAAGGCGGCACTTGCTACCAGAGGATTTGCAAGCGAGGGCAAAGGGAACACCGAATGGAAGCAGTGGGCAGAGGCAGAGAAGGATGATATTGCCCTTATTATGCGTCGGTATGGGATTGATTGGAAGAAGAAAAACACGCACAATCCACATTTATCCGTATTGGATTATAAGAAGCAGGAGCGGGCAAAGGAAGTGGCTGTTCTTGAGGAGGAACTGGAAGGCGCACAGGTTGTTCTTGAATTAAAAGAGGAAAGGATTAAATCTCTGGAAAAGGAAATTGAGAATAAGCGTGTCAGTATTCGAAAAGAACAATCCGAAGCTCAAAAGATGTTGGATGATACCAAGGCTGAAACTCAGAAATTGCAGTCAGAGGAAACGGATTTATGTCTGAAGAATTCTGAATTGCGGTTAGAGTATTCTGAAAATGTAGATAAGCTCACAGATAAACAAAAGGAAATCGAGGCAGCTCAAAAAGAGGCTGACAAGTGGATGGTGATGTCGGATACCGCAAAATGGTAGACGGAACAGGCACAGATTAAACTGGAGGAGGCAGAAAGGCTTAAGAAGGAACTTCTGAAAACCGTAGATGGCGATGATTATCTGAAGGAGCAGGTGATAGAACTGAGGTATTAGAATCAGGTGCTCCGGGAGGAGAACCAGAGTTTGAAGGATAAGCTGGAAAAGGCGTATGAGTTTATGAAACAGTTTGTGATTGGCGGGATGAATCTGCTGGAAAAGTTTTTGGAATGGATTGGGGAGAAAGTAAAGGATGTTGGGAGAGGAAAAAGGTAGATGTTTTATCTGTTATATTATTAGAAGGACTATATTGAATGGGTTACTATAATATTAATTTTTAGTAAATAAGTTATTTATAGGTCAGTGTTAAGAAATTTGTATAATCATAAAAATGGTAAATCAAAGTTATATGGACATAATTTGAAAATGAAAAAAGATACGCAAATATTAAAGAATGTGTGATATAATAACTATGTATATCTTGAAATCTAGTCGTCCTTTTTTGTATTATGGTTGCAAAAAACGAACATATGTTCTACAATATAAATAAAGGAGGTATTATTTATGGTACAAAATATACAGAGTTGCAATTTTTTAGAAACAAATAGTCTATTTAAGGCGTGTTTTTTTGACAAAAAAAAGCATATTACTGAATACGTGTTGGATATTGAAAATATAGAGAAATATATTGAACGTATCAATAAGAGCAAGTTGGTCGTATTTTGTGTCCAAGACGAAAATAAAAATGTACTTATAAGTGCCTTATCAAATTTAAATATTTTGCGTAAACATTATTCGCCAATAGTAGAGGTGGGAGATAGTAAGGTGTTCTTTTTTCCACAATTAAATTATAGTGATATATATTTATTGAAGGCATTGTTTCAACAAAAATATGTAAATGATACAATTAGTATTAATTTAGGTGAAAACAAAAGAATATAGTAATATACATTCGAATGATTCAAAGGAATCACAGGAAAATGGAGGTTATTAGGATGAGTTTTAAAGTAATATCAATGTTTTCAGGGGCCGGTGGGTTAGATATGGGCTTCCATAATAAGGGATTTCAAATACTTTGGGCCAATGATTTTTCACAAGATGCTTGCGATACATATGACAAGTGGGCAAATTATTATGAGGATGGAACTAGAAAACCTGATGAGGAATGTACTATTATAAACTGTGGAGATATTTCGAAAATAGATTTAAATACAGTATTACCAGGTGTAAGTGTTGATGTGGTTTTAGGAGGGTTTCCATGCCAAGGCTTTTCGCTTGCAGGACCCAGACAGGTTGATGATTCGAGAAATGTATTATATAGACATTTTGTGGAAATGGTTAGAATTAAAAAACCTAAAGTAATTGTTGCAGAGAATGTTATAGGAATTAAGACACTAGGAGATGGAGCTGTTTTTGATAAGATTATTGAAGACTTTTCTGAATTGGGATATACGATGTCAGCGCCAACTGTAAATGCAAAAAATTATGGCGTTCCGCAAGATAGAATGAGAGTTATTTTTATTGGTATTAAGAATGAGATATGTAATGGTGGTGCATACATATTTCCTGGTGGAGATCCTAAAACAGTTACTTTAGGAGAAGTATTGAAAGATTTAGGTCCAGTAGATATGAATGATGTGTGTCAAGCAGCATTTTCTTCTAGATATATGTCAAGAAACAGACAAAGGGATTATGATGATGTTTCGTTTACAATTCCAGCAATGGCAAAACAAGTCCCGCTAAGTCCTGATTCTGATGGAATGGAGTTTGAAGATGTAGATAAGTTTAGATTTGTTGGTAATTATAGAAGATTAAGTTACAAAGAAGCAGCAGCAATACAAACATTTCCGGTAGGGATGCACTTTTGTGGCGATTTAGATAGTAAATATAGACAGATTGGAAATGCAGTTCCTGTAAAATTAGCGGAGGCAATTGCCATAGAGGTTAGTAAAATATTAACTACAGACAATTTGTTTCCTCTTTTAAATATGGAAAATCCGCAAGCGGAAATATATGGACCGACTGCGGATAAAAGAATAACAAATACTGTTTTAAGTGGTAAGGCATTTGAATATGCTACATTAATTGAGATATATCGTGAATTAACAGAAAATGGATGGGACTCCAAAGATATTGAAATAATTAAAGATAAGAATTATAAGAATATTGAAAAAGCATATCAGGTTTTGCAAGGTTCGGATGAAGATTTGGATGATGATGTTGAAATGGAGTTAATACATATTGAAACCATGGAAAACAATTACAACAGGGCAGCGAGAGTAGCAGCAATGTATCTGAGAATGGTTGAGCCAATTTTAACTTTAGATGAAAGAGTCTATGGGGTATTGCGTGCTATGCCAGATAGTGCGGGTACCAAGGGAGATGTAAGAGATATTGATTTTGAAATATTTGAAGATAAAAATCATAAAAAATCCATTGCTGATATAGGAATAAGTTGTAAAAATAATCATGAAGCAGTAAAACATCCTAGAATTACAGAAGATCCAGACTTTGCAAAAGTGTGGACAGAGGGACGTTTTACTTGTAGTGATGCATTTGTTGACGGAATGAAACATATTTTTAATAAAATAGATGAATATGCAGAACTATATAAAAAATGGTCAGCCGTAGAGGATAAAATGGATACAATATATTACCCAATAATTAAACTGTTTGTTACAGAAATAAAGCGACTGGGAATTGTTGATGAAAATGATAGTATTGAGAAACAAGAAAATGCGAGAATGTTCACAAAAGCATTCTTTGAATATATGTTCGGTACGCAGGATTTTTATAAGTTTATAAAGGAAGATGGTTCAAAAGCTACCAAAGTGTATCCATATAATATGCATGGCTCTTTGATGCGTTCCTTTAATGGAAATAAAAATATGCAGGCAGTACAGACGATTACAATGCCAGAGGAAATAGTTGAAGTTCGTATAAAACCAAAGAGCAAGACGACAATAGAAATCTATTTTGATCAGTGGATTATTTCGATGAGATTACATAATGCTGATACAAATATAACTAGAACATCTCTTAAATTTGATGTTCAAATAAAAGCCCAGCCAAGGAAAGTAATGGGAACAATTTTACCTTGGGATAAATAGTAAATGGAATAAGAACGGGAGATGAAGTAAATGATATTATTGGATTTTGAAAAGGAAATAATAAATAGTCAAAAAGGAGTGACATTGGAAGTGTCAGATGCTGCAATAAATGAAAAATATGAAAAAGGAGAAGCTCGAATTATTACAGAACAAGGAGCTGTAAAACTTTCTCTTGTAAACCAAGTTTTTAATTCGGAAAATTATGAATTGCAACCTAAATATCAGCGGAGGATTACTTGGAATTCAAAAAAACGTTCAAAGTTAATAGAATCATTTATAATGAATATTCCAGTACCTCCCGTATTTATATATGAAACTGATTTTAATAGATATCAAGTGATGGATGGATTACAGAGAATTACAGCAATTATCGATTTTTATAAAGACTGTTATGAATTAGAAGAACTGACGCAATGGCCCGAACTTAATGGGAAAAAATATAGTCAACTACCTAGGAAGGTCAAAGAGGGAATAGATAGAAGACAACTATCTGTTATCACTCTTTTAAAAGAATCTAGTAAAACCTTGATACAAGAGGAAGAAATGAAAAAAATGGTGTTTGAACGTTTGAATACCGGAGGTGTAACATTAGAAGATCAAGAAATAAGAAATGCACTTTATAATGGACCGTTTAATGAATTATGTATTTTACTTTCTAGCAACAATATATTTAGAAAATTATGGTTGATTAATCCGGATGATATTGATGTTTCTGATGAAGAATTAGATAATTATGATGATGCTTTGAAATACGCAAAAAATAAGCTATATAAAAGAATGTATGATGTTGAATTGGTATTACGTTACTTTGCAATGCGTCATATTGATGAGTATAGTGGAAAATTAAGTGAATTTATGGATTTATGTTTGAGACAGGGTAATCAATATACGGATGAACAGCTTAAGATTTTGAAAAAAATTTTTGAGGAAACAATTGAAAAAGCAAATAAGTTATTTGGTGAAAAAGCATTTTGCCAATATGTAAAGAGAAGAGGCTCATTTTCATGGACATCTCCACAAAAAATGATATATGATTCGATGATGCTTGCACTTAGTCAAATTGAAATTAATAACAGAGAGCTTAATTTTAATAGGAATGTTGAAAAGCTAGAGAATTTTTATAAGGAAAATGAAGAAGCATTCGATGGCAAAAGACAATCTAAAAGTGATATTAAGCGGAGGACTGAACTATTTATTAGTTTTATTACAGAAAAAGTATTAGGGTAAAATCAATGATAAACTTACGATTCTATTTTGATGAATATAAAAGGCAACTTGCAGAGATAAGGATATTTATTCAAAGCGTGGAATTACAGAAAGATGTAATTAGTGAGATAGAGTTTTATGAAAAGCAGGGGGAGAAGAAATTAAATTTATCGTTACAGTATAGTAAAATCATTAAGCAGGTTGTGGAAACTCCAATACAATACAATGCAGTGATAATTAGCATATATGGTTGTTTTGAACAGTATATAGACAATGTATTTAATGAATATTGCCTAGCTATATATGGAGTTATTGATAACTATGATAATTTGCCAGAAAAGATGAAAGAAAAACATATAAAAAAACTAGGTGATTTTCTTTCAAACCCACAACGATACAAGAATTGCGAGTTGACAGATAAACAAGCGGTAAAAAATGCTGTTGCAGCTTTTAATAATCCTAAAGAAGGATTTGGAAATAATCAAAAATTGATTTTGTCTCATGGTAGTAATCTTAAAATAGAACAGATACTTGAACTTGCAAATGACTTAGGAATAAAAAATTTTGAAAATAGCATAGTTTCTAATTATCTATTTAAGTCATATTTTTTTAAACGTGAAATCTTCAATGAAGAAACGTATAATAGATTAATATCAAATGGTTCAAAACCATTGTTTGAAATGCTTGATAGATTAGTAGAAGAAAGAAATAATGTTGCACATGGATGGGTTGAAACCAGAATAAAGTTATCTGATATTGCGAGTGAATATATTGATTATATGGAGTGCCTTGCTGAATCGATTTTAGAAGCTTTAATTAAGTCAATTTATATTATACAATATGAAAATGACAAAATGTGTTTGCTCGGAAAACCATTGAAGGTTATTGATCATCATATAATATGTATTAATAATCAAGAAATAGTATTACATAAAGAAGATTGTTTGCTTGCAGTTAAAGGAAGTAAAAGAAAAATATTAACAATAAAATCGATTCAGAAAGATGGGGTAGATATTGAAAATATTGAAGAAAAAAATGTTGATATAGGTGTAGGATTTGAGAAAAGAGTAGATCTTAATGTAGATGAAAAATATGAGTTTTACTGCGAAAATAATCTTTAATGCGTGAACGGTAAAAAAGTACTTTTTGGTATAATATTAGTTTTCAAAAATTTACTGACAACAAAATGACAATATAATCCTTTGAAAATCTATGCAATAGATAGAAATTATCCAAAACTCCAGAAATTTTGCCGTTATAACCATCAAAAAACACCACAAAACAACTTTACAAAGAAGAGTTTGAATAGTAAACAGAGCTTCATAAATGGCGTAAACAAGCCATTTATGGGGCTTTTTCTTTTATCGTGATACCTATATGATACCTGTTTTGATAGTACCACAGATATTAATGAGTACTAAACAGAAGTGTCCAGAAATATAATTATGTATTATTAAGCTGAAATATGCGTAGATATGTCAATAGTCTGAGCATTTATTTAAAGAATATGTTATGATAATAATATAATGTTTGGCTTTACTCATAATATCATTAAAATTTTATATAGTTATTATGGCATAAAGTCATAGTGTTTGATGAAGTATGAAAGGGGATGTATATGATTTATAAAGGTATTATATTTAAAGCGGAACCATTTTCATACAATCTGGAATTTGATGATAGAATTACTCTTGTTGGTGGAGATAGTGATACAGGTAAGACATTTCTTTATGGAATGTTGGAAGATTAATGATGATGTTAGGAGATTCATTAATTTTGAGTTATCAAATCAGTATATGCTTTTCTTACAAAATTGTGATGGACCTAATATATCTGATAAGAGTTTTAAAGTGCTTAAGTTTGATAACTACAGAATAACACTGGCAGAGGAGTTGTGATTTTATGTATTGCAATGGAGATGATGGAATATGAACAGCTTTCAGAAAAAGATTGTGGTGCGTAATGTGAAATGAGCAGATCCAATCAGTTTTACATTATGCTGGAACTACTGAATGAGGAAGCAATAACTATAGATGACTTGGAAGATTTTAGCGATGATTTGAAAGAGACAATGAAACATTTTTTTAATAGATAAAACAGGGAGGTATGCCAATATGCGTGATTCAATAGAAAACATATCACAACTTCAGAAAAAGTTGAATGACCTGCAACTGGAAAATCAGATATTGAAAAATATATTGGATAAAGCAGGATTGTCATACCATAAAGAATTATCAGAATTTAGACAAAATGATTATAAAGAAGTTTATGATCCGGAACAAGGCAAAAGAATCATTCATCCGAATGCAATAACAGAAAATATGGCAAACAAGTTTTTTGGCATGTTTTGGGGCAGACAGGACGTTTACGCAAAACGTAGTGTTAATAAAGAAACCGGAAAGGTAGCATATTATCCTCAGTGTAATAATTTTTGGACAAGTGTATGTCATAAGAAGATGAAAGATGGCGTTAACTGTAAGGATTGCAAGAGTCGTTCTTATAAGACGATAACGAAGAAAGACATATTAAATCATTTACAAGGAAATGCTTATAATGCATCTGATGTAATAGGTGTTTACCCACTTCTTAGCAATGGAACATGCAGGTTTATGGCATTAGATTTTGATAATCAGGATAAAGGAGCAGAAGAAAAAGATTTCGCAAATGTTGATGATACATGGATTGAAGAAGTTGAGGCAATGAGAGAAATCTGTGTATTAAATGGAATAGATCCATTAGTAGAACGTTCGAGGTCTGGCAAAGGTGCACATATATGGATATTCTTTGATAAACCGATAGCTGCTTCATTGGTAAGAAAATTTGGATTTGCATTGCTTGATAAGGGTGCAGAACAGGTTAATTTAAAATCTTTTAAATATTATGACAGAATGCTGCCGGCACAGGATTCGTTATCAGATAATAGTTCACTTGGCAATCTGATTGCATTGCCGTTGCAGGGGAAGGCTTTGCAGGATGGAAATAGTGCGTTTATTGATGGTAAATGGAATGCTTATTCTGATCAATGGAGAATATTATTTAGCAAGCCAAGATTATCGCAGGAATTTTTAGAAGAAAAAATAAAAGAATGGACAAATCCTATTGAGGATATTGCTGCAAACGCTGACGAAAGTGATAGGGAAATGCCATGGAACAGAATGCAGAATTTTAATAAAAATGATGTAGATGGGAAGATACATATTACATTATCAAATGGAATATATGTGGATAATACGAATTTGAAAGCGTCTATGCAGAATAGAATCCGCAGAATGGCAGCAATCAGTAATCCAATTTTCTATAAAAATCAGGCAATAGGAACATCAAATTATGATACTCCAAGATGGATTTATCTAGGAAAAGACCATCTGAGTGGATATATCCAGATACCAAGAGGTTTGCAGGACGAATTGCTGGACAGGGCTAAGCGAGCAGATATTGATTGTGAAATCGAAGATGAGCGTCAGCAGGGAAGAAATATTAATGTGGATTTTATAGGTGAATTGCGTTCTGAACAGGATAAGGCATTAAAAGAGCTGGTGAAATACGGTAACGGAATACTTCATGCTGCAACTGCATTTGGTAAAACTGTGGTTAGCAGTGCAATAATTGCTCAAAAGAAAGTGAGTACATTGATTATACTGGAGTCTTCTGCGCTGATAGAGCAGTGGAAAGAGGCATTGGGAAAATTCTTAAATATTAATGAGGAACTTCCGACCTATGAAACTAAGACAGGGAGAGTACGGAAAAGAAAAAGTTTGATTGGAACTCTGCAGGGAGCACATGATTCAATGACTGGAATCATAGATATTGCAATGGCAGGTTCACTGTGCAAAAAAGGAGAGAATCATAAGCTGTTGAATGAATACGGACTCGTGCTGGTTGATGAGTGCCATCATTCTGCTTCTGAAACAATAGCCAATGTTTTAAAAGAAGTGAAAGCAAAGTATGTATATGGTGTGACAGCAACTCCGAAAAGAGGGGATGGACTGGAAAAAATCAATTATATGCTAATCGGTCCTATAAGGTATAGCTATACGGCAAAAGAAAAAGCTAAGGAGCAGGGAATACAGCATTTAGTTTATCCACGCTTTACCAGGACTGTATCACCAAGGGGTGTGATTACCGAAAAGATGCATCCTAATGAAGCATATGAGATTATTCACAATAATGATGTGAGGGATGAGCAGATTATTGAGGATGTGAAGAACTGTGTATCAGCAGGTCGTACTCCGGTTGTTTTGTCACGATACAAAGATCATTCAGAAAAATTGTACGAGCAATTAAAAAGCTATGCTGATTATGTGTTTCTTATGACTGGTAATAATTCTAAAAAGGAACATAGGAAAATCCTCGAGCAGATGCGTCAGGTTAATAATGATAAGTCTATGATATTAGTAGCAACAGGCTCTCTGGTAGGAGAAGGCTTTGATTTTCCAAGACTGGATACACTTTTTATGGCAACACCTGTATCATTTCGTGGGGTAGTTGAACAATATGCCGGACGATTGAATCGTGATTATGCAGGTAAAGAAAATGTGATAATATATGATTATGTGGATAATCATATTCCAATGTTCGATAATATGTATATGAAGCGGCTGAAAGCATATAAACAGATTGGCTACGAGCTTTCTAGTGGCTTGAAAGCCGATAAACAGATGGTTAATGCAATATATGAGGGAGATAATTATAGAGAAACTTTCCATAAGGATCTACTTGATGCCAATAAAAAT
>ERZ773143.3077-NODE-3077-length-10871-cov-2.723650_pt1 | contig 10871 bp, 8 predicted proteins | sample MGYA00580852_ERZ773143 | MGnify/ENA primary metagenome ERZ773143 (study PRJEB29015, sample SAMEA2737853) | human gut metagenome | biome: human gut; feature: human-associated habitat; material: faeces | place: China | collected 2012 ... | reverse complement strand
CACGCTGCATGTGATTGATAATTTCGGGACGATCCGAGAGTTAGCATAGGGGAGGGCAGTGTGATGAAAAACGGAATGATTAGAATCGGTATGTTTGAGGCTTATCTGGAGCGAATGCTGATCCGGGGAATCAGGGCTGCTTACATCAGTTATTTTACCCGGACGTTACAGGAGGCAAAGGCGATAGCAAGTACGATGTGCACCACCGAGCAGAACACAATCTGGCTGAACAAAAACGGACAGGAGAAGCGGTATAACGTGTTTGGCAGCTATAAAGCTTACTATGTGCCGATCATGCGCGGAAAAGAGCGGTTTTATCATGGAGTAATCTTAAATGCAGCGATTGGAAACGATTTGTTCGTTTCAAAAGAAGAAACTGCAGGAGAAGAACTTTATGAAATTCTGATGAAAAAATATCCGCTGCCACTGCTTAAGTGGTGGGGAAAACCAATCCTTTCATATGCACTGAGAGAGGGTCTGATCAATGCTTATTCCAATCGGCTTCATACGGAATGCGTTGAGACGGAATATTCTCTACAGGGAACGGATGACCTGAAAGAAATGCAGATATATGATCTTGTAACCTTTGATTATGAGGCTTTAAAGTCTGCTATCCAGGTCCTGTTTGAGCAAAAACAGATCTGGATCTCAAAGAAAGAGCAGCGCTCGATCAACTTTAACAGCATGGATGAGTATTTTCGACAGTACGGATCGACGCTCGTGGAAAATCTTGAAAATCTGCTGAGCCCGGAAAGCGAACTGAAAGGTGAGGTGGATGCATTTACCCTAAACTCTATCCGACTTTACCCTCAGCAGGCAGCCATGGTGAATGGTGTTACCACGCACCTCTTAAATGGCGCAACTTTTTCCATCATCTGTGAGGGGATGGGCACAGGAAAGACAGCGCAGGCTGCTGCAATCTGCGAAAGCTATTTTGTGCAGAAGGAAATGCGACGCAGCCATAGAGCACTCAAGGATATTTATATGGATGAGTCCCTGGTAAAATACAGGAATCTCGTCATGTGTCCTGGTCATCTCCTTGAAAAATGGAAAGGGGAGATCGAACGCCAGATTCCATATGCAAAGGCAACGATCATAACCGATTTTTCCCAGTTGCTGGAGATTAGAAAGCGCGGGAGTCTGAGGGTTGGAAAAGAATTTTATATCCTCTCGAAAGATTTTGCAAAGCTTTCCTACAGTTTGAAGCCGGTACCGAAAAAGGAAATTGCTAAGATGGCGTATATGAAGAAATGCAGGAATCCAGACTGCGGAGTAGAAAATATGCCAGTCCGAAAATGCGTTTCCTGCGGCGGTAAAGATTTTGAAAAAGGGACAACTAAGATCGAGACAATCTACGGAATGAAATGCCCGTATTGTGGAGAGGTGCTTGCTGCCTATACAGCGTCAGGCGGTATCTGCGGGCTTACTGCTAACGACTTTGCGTATAAAACAGGGCGGAATTCAAACTGCATCTGGTGCGGAGAATCCTTGTGGATGCCACATGTGAAAAACATCGGTGCAAAGATAATCAGCCCCTGGTACCGGGCAACCTGTTATAGAAACAGGGCCCAAAAAGGAAAGACTACGGTCTGGGTACATAAAGAATATGCAAGAAAGTATTACGCAGAGAATGAGATGGAACCAATATCTGTTTCAGAAAGAGATGGGGTAAGAAAGTATTCGCCTGCTTCGTTCATAAAAAAATACATGAAAGGGTATTTTGACATCGCAGTTTTTGATGAGTGCCATGTGTGTAAGGATGGAGACAGTGCCCAGGGAAATGCAATGCACTGCCTGATCAAGGCAACAAAGAAACAGCTTGCACTGACTGGAACCATCGCCGGCGGAAAAGCAGAGGATCTTTATTATCTGATTTACCGGCTGGCACCGTGGAAAATGACGTCGAAGGGTTACCGCTGGACAGATGTTGCAAATTTTTCCAAGCAATACGGAAAAGTGGAGCAGCGCTATGAATATGCGGGTTCTTCCTCAGATGAGGAGCTTGCGGAGAAAGTATCTGCCCGCGGCCGGAGTTTATCGTCACCAAAGACAAAGCCGGGAATCAGCCCTACGATCTTTACAGACTTTTTGCTGGATTGTGCCGTTTTTCTTGATCTTTCGGACATGTCATCCTATTTACCGGATCTAAAGGAGATGGTTGTGACCGTTCCGATGGCAAGAGACGTGGCCAGGGATTATTCCATCCTGGTGTCAAGACTGACTGCGTATGCCAAAAGAAGAGAAAGCGGTGGATTTGCGTTACTCAGCCAGGCATTACAGTATGGGCTTTTTTATCCGGATATGCCATATGGCAACGAAGAGATCCGTAATCCGGTCGATGGGGATATTCTGATCAGAGCCGCCCAGCACGATGAATACCGTTCGGGAGAAAAACTGCTTCCGAAAGAAGAAAAACTCATTGAACTGATAAAATCTGAACTTTCGGAAGGCAGAAAATCCGTAGTATTTGCTGAATGCTCTGGAAAAAATGATTGGAACGTCATACACCGGCTCAGAGATATTTTGGAAGCCGCGGGGATCTTTGCCGTCGTTGTGGAAGCGGAGAGCCCGGGAGCATTAAAGCGGGAAAACTGGATCCGTGAGCGGGCAAAGGATGGCGTGGAAGTATTTATCACCAATCCAAAGCTCATCGAGACAGGAGTTGATCTGTGCTGGACGGAAGGCGGGAAGAGGTACAACTATCCGACCCTGATCTTTTATCAGCTGGGGTACAGCCTTTTTACTGTCTGGCAGGCTTCCAGGCGTCACTACCGGATGAACCAGACCATGGAATGCAGAACGTACTATATGGCTTACGAAGGAACCGCACAGGCGAAAGTGATTGAGCTGATCGCGGAGAAGCAGGTAGCAACGGCAGCTATTCAGGGAAAGTTCTCCGTGGAAGGAATTTCTGCCATGGCAGAGGGTGTCGACGCGAGAGTCGCACTGGCGTCAAGCCTGGCAGATCGGGATGTAAAGTCTGGCAATGCCCTGCAAAAGATGTTTGATGTGCTTCACAGCTCGGACAAACAGGCTGAGTCGTATGTGACGATGCAGGTATATGAAGAGCTGCTTGGAAAAGAAGAAGTAGAGCGACGCAGAAAAGCAAAAGAAGATGAGATGTTTGAAAATCTGTTCGGCCAGTGGGATGAAGATTTTATGGATCTACAGGAGCCGGAAAACGAAGAACCGGCAGTGGTAGTGCCACAAAAGCAGCCCATGGTAGGTATGGCAAATATTTTTTCGTTGTTTGATTTCTAAAAAGGAGGACGTTATGAACCGATGCAAAAATGATAAGGCAGATGAGACACGCATGATCCGCTTCATTGATCCGAATTACCGGGAAATGTTTCAAATCCCGGATGATGCGTATGTAGAGGTGAAGTATCCGAACAGCACAGTCATTGTGGCCTGCAGATATATGGATGAGTATCATCTGCGTTTTGGAAGTGAAGTTTACCATATCTGCGAACTGGCAGAACGTCTGGAACGATGCCAGGCAACGTGTACTCCGGAGCCGGAGATTACGGAAGATGAGTGTGCCTGGAAGCTGGGTAATAAGGGCTATTTATATGTACAGGTATCAGAAGATGGCTATGATTACCAGTTATACCATTCCGATTTTTCAGAGTGGGATGGCGGCCAGGTGGATACGGATGGCACCATGAATGAAGCCAAAAGGATGATTTTGGAAATGTATGAAATGGATACGCAGACGCATGAGCGTATCTCAACAGATGAACTGGAAAATTCAGTAGAAGAGAAAGGGGAAACATATGAGTAAGATGATGATCGTTGCGGCTACCAGCGAAAAGATGTTGGAACTGATGGATAAGATCACGATTGAAGAGGGGGTTATCAGCTTTCTGGCCAGTAATAAGGCAACGGCAAAAGGTTATCCGTGCATGTTTTCCGTAGAGGGAAAAACGACCACTGCCAGCGTGAAGTTCGAGGCCAAGATCAAAGGACTTGATGAAAAGGGCGAGATGATGCCGGTTGAGAAAATTTCGGTTTATCTGCCGGCGCGGTTTGCTGGTTCGGTCAGAGCTGTTGCGGAGCAGACCGACATTGTATATATGCAGTTTGAGGAAAAGCAGGTGACACTGCTTTCCCAAAAGCCGGCAATTCAGATCCCGGTAAGATTCGTGGAAGAACCGACCAAGGTGAAAAATCCGAAAACGGATGCATTTAGCATGAGTATTCCGTTGGAGAAAATCTCACAGTATTTACCCCACATGGCAACTACAAAAAGTGGGATCGGCTTCCTTCCGGTATTATCCGGAGAGGGCCCGATTTTGAAAATGGCATCCACGGATCGCCAGAACACGATCTTAACGGTGGATTTATCTCCAACGATGGTCCGTTTTGAAAGTAAAGACCGGTCTGAGGTAAAAGAGGAAGATTATAAACCTTATGTAGATGCAATTTCGACCTATCTGACGATCCAAGCGGGAACACTGATCAGGATTCTGGCATGCAACAAAAGCTATAATCAGCTCGGTATTTCATTCCAGTTTGATGAGGAGCATAAAAACATCATTGGTATCGCTCTTAAGTGGCCGGATGCGATTTATCAGCTTCGCTTGAATATACAGAGCGCTGTTGATAAGCGGATGTATGAAGCGGCTTTCAGAAATACGGAAACCGTGCAGTATGAATTTCAGGCCAACAGCAACAGTTTAAGACGCGCGCTTAGCGTTATGAATGCAGGTGCCCAGAAGGTTGATACGGTAAAAGTTTCATTTGAAGGACAGATGATGAGCATCTCTGACATGAAGAATGATAACTTTGTATCAGCTATTGATGTCAAGACGACTGCGGAAAGCGGAGAGTGCTTTTACGAGAAGCTGTCCCTGTTTATGAATTTTCTGAAACCGTATACGGAAGATGTGAAAATTTATAAGGGCTGGTGCATCTGGACCAAGGATGATGAAAACCATTTCATTCATCTGGTAACGCTGCATACAGGACCGGGCAATCAGTCGACAAAAGGGGAAGAAGATCAGGAAGAGGAAACACAGGAAGAAGAAACGGAAGAAAGTTTCGAAGAAGATTCCAACGAGTAATTTGTTTATGGGAAGACTGCTGCAACTGCGGCAGTTTCCCATGAATTTCTGGTTGTTCTGCATATATCCAGTATCCCAACCAAGTTAGGGTAATGGATATGGGCAGAAACTGTTCATAACCAATAGAAAAGATGAAGGAGGACATCAGGAATGTTCAGAAGATGGAAAGAAAATAGAAGGAAGGCACTTCTGGCCATGCAGGCTGCAGTCTTAAGTAGAATGATGACGATCTGCTCTTATGCGGAGACGGTCCAGGATGCAAACTGGATGAAAGAAGATGCGACAAGCGGAGGACTTTTTACGGAAGCAATCACGAAGGTGCAGGATGTGTTCCGAAGCGGCTACTCTTTTGCGATTGTGGTGGCTGTGGGACTTTTTGTACTGCTCTTTATCTATGCAGGCGTAAAACTGTCATTTGGTGATACCTCTGACGCAAAGCAAACAAAGCAGAAGATATTCCGGATCTTCGTGGGCATGATCTGCGCGTTTGGGGCAATCTTCTTTGTAAGTCTGGTTTATAAGGCGGCTGGCGATGCGTTCCAGTAGAAAAAAACGGCCAGGTGCATGGATCGGAATTGTTTTAGCGAGTTCCTTTTTGCTGGTAGGTGCGATGAAAATGAGTGCTTATGCGGAACCGGCAGAATCAACCGAAACGGCAGAAATCACAGAGTCTTCAACCGGCGCGGGACTGTCGGATATGGATTTTGGAATGGGAGATGGGCAGATTGAGCTGGATCCATACGATCAGGTATCCGACTTTGGGTTTAGTGACAGCGAAGCGTTACAGAGCCCGATCGCTTCCTTTTACAGTTTATGCCTGTATTTGTCCATAGGCGGTATGGTTCTGTCATTGATCGTAGCAGGAATTAAGCTGGCGGCAAATGATACCGGCCATGGGAAACATCAATTTCTTGACGTGGTTGGAGCGAAAGTGATCGTGTTTTTTAGCATTAGCTGCTTAGTGGGACTTATCAATTTGTTTTTGGGCATGCTGCAGCATTAGAAACGGAGGAATGGCATGGATCAGCTGACAGAACTTAGACCACCGGATTTTACGGATGTGACAAAATGGTGGATCTTTTCAAACAAATCATTACTGGTGTGCCTGGGCGGCGGGGTGATTGCCTATCTTCTTTTTAAAATCACGGCAATGCTCCACCTGGCTTTTCTGGGCGTGTGGTTTGGCGTGATGCTTGAGGCAGGACTTTTTATCGGGGTCACATTTCCGGTCCCTGATTTTGGAAGTTCCCTGCTGGCATTTGGCGGACGTACTGCAGATGAGCTTATCATCAGCCTGATTGCGCATCGGTTAAATCGCAGAACTTATTACAAAGACACGGAATGGGAGGAAGAATTCTAGATGGAAAGTATCAATCATCTTACCAGGCTTACGGCTGCGTTTTTAGGACTGACCATTCTGGTTCTGGGAATAGCTGCTATCTGGCTTATCCGGATGAGAAAAAAGAACTTAAAGACAAAAAAGGCAGAAACAGAAGAAAGAGGGTTGTTTTCCCAGACGGATGAACTGGTACCGATTGATGAGATCGGGCCGGGGGTCATCGTGACAAATGGTGGGAAGAAATTTGTTGTGGTACTAAAATGCGGTGGCAGCGACTTTTACACAAAGCCGATTGGGGAAAAAGTAAGGGTCAAAAATAATTATGCTGCCTTTATTTCAGAATTTACGTCCAGGGTTACATACCGCATATATGGGGAAGACATTAACATGGATGGCACTGTCCGGGAATATGAGAAGATCTTAACCGGTCTTCAGGACATGCTTTTTGAGACGAATGAAGATTATAAAGCTCTCCGGAAAGAATTTGAAACGGTAAAGAGTGATTTTGATTCCGCAGAAACCCGGGAGCGTTCCAAACAACTGCTCCTGCTCCAGAAAAAGATAAAAGCATACAGTTGGCGCATCCGTCATGTGGAAAGCCAGTTAGCCTATATCGCGAAAGTGTCAGGACCGGATGCAGCTAGGCAGAACCTTATTCAGACATATGTACTTTCCTGGAGCGCTCCGCCGGACCTGGCAACGGTCCTAACGAAAGAGGAACTGTATCAGGAAGCTACAAAACATTTAAAAGAAGATATCAAAAAGCTGCTTCACAACCTGGCAGAATGTGATGTAAAAGCGGTGCCATGCAGTAAAGCGGAACTCTTTAATATACTCCATACGCATTATCACCCGATTACTGGAAACAGGTTCCGCTATGATGATCTGTTGGAGTCCAACTGGGACAGCCGGATCATGCCGTACCGGGAGGACACGGATTTAGAGGAATCCTTTACGGACGAACTGATTGATGAAATGTTATACGGAGGACTGCAAAATGGTTGATTTTCTTATGATGTTCAGTCTGTGCATCTGCGTTTTGTCGGGCGTGACGTTACTGATCGTACATATCTGGTCTAAGAAAAAGCAGAAAAAAGAAGAGGCGGAAGAGAAAACAGGAGGTACTGTTTTTCATAGCGGGACGAAGAATGTGCCAAAGCCCATAAAAGAGCGTGCCGGGATTTTACAGGTGCTTGCGCCGGATGGCGTAAATACCATGCCGGTATCTTACATGACGCTGGATGATAACGGGATTGAACTTTATTATGCCGGTCTCTATATCGACAAGCTTCCAGTGGAGGGACGGTTTGCCCATAGCTTTGCCGGGATCTTCAATATGGACTATGTGGAGTCCACGGTCATCATAGACCCGCTCTTAGAGGAATCCCAGAAAAAGATCAATCGTCGGATCCGGTCACTGGATATGGAACGGTCCGGGGAACGGGACAGAAACAGGCTCAGAATTTTGGATGGAAAGATTGCGGATGCAGAGCGGTGGGCCAGACAGATCGACTCTGACCAGTCAACCCTGTTTGAAACATATTTTCTATTCCTGATCCGCGCGGAAAGCTTAAAACTCTTAACAGAGCGGATTTCAGAGTTTATTTCCAGGGGAAAGGGGATCGGTTTCCGTTCCTGCTATGCGATGCACAAGGAAGCTTTTTTTACATCCCTCCCGCTCAATGAGATCTTTGAAGCAAAAATATCTGTCGGGAAAAATCTGAGTGTGAGTAAAAAGCCGATCAAGGGACATATTTTAAGCCAGGCCTATTTATCCCTGATTTTTAACCATACCACAAGTGAATATTTCCATGAAAAGGGCTGCGTGTTTGGCCGATCTATCTACTCTGGAATGCCGGTTACGTTTGACCCGTTTGATAAGACTCATTTTTCCTACGGAGCCGTGATCGCGGGGCAGTCCGGATACGGAAAGTCGGCCACCGTGAAGCAGCTGTTTTCCAGACAGGTGGATTTCGGCGTGCATATTGCGAATATTGACTATGAACCTCTCCCTGGCGATGGAAAGAGAGGTGAGTATTCCATAGTGGCGGAAGCTGTAGGCGGAGTCAATTATCTGATCTCCAATTATTCCGACTCCCAACTTAATTTTTTCGAGATCAGCGATGAGTATGAATATAACCGGGCAACCGGAGAGGAGATACCAACGCTGTATCTGGAAGAAAAGATCGTGGACATGACGAATATCCTGATGGTACTGGCAACCAGTTTTACGACCAATGGCATGGTTGGTGAATTTGAGCCGACGGAATATTCCCGCATTAAATCCATTATTTCAAAGAATGTAAGGAAAATCTATGCTGACTGTGGCCTTCGGGATAAGGATGCAGCGTCTCTTTATGAAACGGTGCCAGCATCCGGAGGATCCTTTGGGTCAGGGCGGAGAAAGAAGCGGCTGCCCCAGATGCATGATTTTTATCGTGCAATATTATTGGATGCGCGGGAGAATGTGGACAACTTCAAAGAAAACGCGTTCTCCCTCCTGTTGGATATATTTGAGGATCGCGTGCGTGAAATGTATTACTGTCCTCATTGCATGAAGGAATTCACAAGAGAAGAGCTGTCCACATTAAAAAGAACCGAGAGAGGTGCCCATGTCTGTAATAATCATGAAGAAGGCAAGATCTATTATCTGCGGGAAATTCATGGCAGTCAGGCATACCTAGATTGCCAGTCCACGCTTTCTATTGATATGTCGCTGCCGTTTCATAATTTTGATCTGTCGCAGATCACAGATGAGACGGAGCGTATTAACATGATCATGGTCGTGCAGTCTTATATTGAAGAAAACTTTATCAAGAAAAACTCTACCAATCCGAATAAGGCCCGGAAACTCATAGTGTCCACCGATGAGGCACACCGTATCCTGAAATTTGAAGGAGCACGCATGTTTGAGAATGCCCTATACCGCGTAGCGCGTAAACGTCATACAGCTCCATGGCTAATCCTCCAGTCCGTAAAGGACTTTGCAAAATACCAGGATACAGAGGAAATCTTAAAATCCACGGAGACCTTTATGCTGTTTCGCCATAACTATCTGGATGGGCAGTACATCAAAGATACTACAAACCTTACCCAGTCCCAGGTAGATACGGTACTTAATCTGGGCGGTACATCCGAGGCGAAAAAATATGGAGAGCTATGTCTGGTTGACATTCCTACGAAGCGCGCAGTGTTCATCCAGGCGGATTATCTAAAAGACAGCGAGTTTGATGTAGTGGAAACAGACGTAGAAAAGATTGCAGAACACGCAAGGATGAAACAGGGGGCATGAAGCAAATGAAACATATGCAGAACATCAGCAGAAAAACAATCCAGCTGCTGCTTCTTATATTTGTACTTACATTCTGCATGGCACCGGTATCTTCTTATGCGGATGGGCCGTGGACGGACCGTGCGGACCAGAGTATTTATGATTCCGCCGGGGACGCACCTGATTCCAGTACACCGGACATGCTGGACGGAGGAATTTTCGCCGAACTGCTGGGGGAGTTTTGTATAGGAATTGGTGACGGGCTGAATTTTTTGCTGACTTCTTTTGGGTGTGACTTAAACGCGATCATATTCGGAAGAGTGGGAGGTGCCTCTGCCCGTACTGGGGACGTGGCGCTGTTTTCCTTTGACATGGGGACCGGCAACATATATGGCCTGGTGGGTATGGCGATGTATGGGTACCTGCGGAACCTGGTTTTTACGCTTATGGTGCCAGTATTCTTATACTACCTGGTTGGTTTCCTCTACTCAAATGGCAATCCGCGGGTCAAGGAACGGCTGCTGGGCATGACAAAACTATTTGTTGCCAGCAGCATCGGTTTTATTCTGTTCCCGCAGCTTTTGGGAATTGCTTTATACCTGAGAGATGCCATGCTCCATGCGCTCATGACTGGAAGCCAGTCGATGATCCTTAAGGTGGCGGACAGTGTTGGCTCCGGCGTCAACACGGGGGATAATTCCTATGCCTTTTTCTTTGGTTCGGGAGGAGACTACAACCTGATCAGCCAGTTCCGTGCAATGGCAAAGCCCAACGGTAAGGTCGTGTTTATTAATTCGATATTATATGTAGGCGCGGTCGTTTATCAGGCGTACCTGGCAGTCTGCTATATTTCCGCTGCCGTCTGCATGGTGGTTTTGGTGCTGTTGTTCCCGTTTGCTGCATTGTTTGAAATGGTCGAGCGGGGAACGATATCCAACTGGATGCGGCAGGTGCTGGGAATTTTGCTAAACCCTGTGATTGATTCCTGCCTGCTGCTCATCCCCATGTTTTTTATGATCATCGGGACGGCCCAGGAAAGCAAAGGTTATGCCCTGATTGCACTCATTATCTGTGGCTGTATCATACCGGCGCGGGGGGTCATCCGTGGGTTTCTTCATATCGGAAATGGAATGGGAATGGAGCTTGCCGGGTTTGGAACCATTATGGGGGCCACAAGCCTGATGCGATCCATTGG
>ERZ773143.3076-NODE-3076-length-10872-cov-3.646945_pt1 | contig 10872 bp, 9 predicted proteins | sample MGYA00580852_ERZ773143 | MGnify/ENA primary metagenome ERZ773143 (study PRJEB29015, sample SAMEA2737853) | human gut metagenome | biome: human gut; feature: human-associated habitat; material: faeces | place: China | collected 2012 ... | reverse complement strand
AAGCATTTGTTCTTTGTTCTAAGAAACACTAAACATCACTCCCTAAGCTGCATTCATCGAACATGCCATAGCCCGCAGCTGTATACAGAAAGCTATCGGTCTTGATTGGCAAGCTTCAGGCAGCATCAACCTCTGACAGTTTGGGATTGCGAACCTTAGGAATGGCTGTTAGTACTTCTTGGCAGCAAGGAAGAAATGCAGGCAAGCCTGAGCCGTTGTCTGAGCCGCAGGCGAGTTTCAGGCGCAGGGCTTGCAATAGAAGCATTTCTGCCGCAGGTGCTTAGAAGTCCTTACAGCCTTGACGTGTTCGCAGACTAAACTGTCAGAGGTTGATGCGTGAGGGAGGGCAAGTGAGTCGAACTGCCATGAACTGCGGCGGGACTATAGAGTAAAAGGGATTGAATTAGGCAGGGATTTGTGAGATGCTATAGGGGGGGCAGGTGGAAGTTATGTGTGAGAGAAAAATTGTAATTGGGGGACGTGGGTGTCAGGTATATGGGGATGAGACAGCGAAGAACGTGATCTTCTGGTTTACAGGAGAACATGAGAAAGATACGATAGAAGAAGTGTATCAGCAGTTAAAGGAAACGACACAGGTGTCATTTTGCCTGATTACATGTGAAATAGAAGACTGGAATGCACAGCTTTCACCATGGAGTGCGCCGGCTGTATATGGAAAAGAAGGCTTTGCAGGAGAGGGAGCAGAGACCTTGGAATGGCTGGAGAAGGAATGTCTTCCGGGTCTTGAAAACATATATCAGATGAAGCTGGAAGAGAAAAGACTATTGATAGGCGGATATTCATTGTCTGGATTATTTGCAATGTGGGCTTTTTACGAACTGGGGATATTTACAGGAGCAGCGGCATGTTCTGCTTCCTTCTGGTTCCCAGGTTGGATGGAGTATACGAAACAGCATATGGTACGCAAGAAGAGCAGAATCTACTTGAGCCTTGGAATCAAGGAAGAGAAGACCAGAAATCCCGTTATGGCAACAGTAGGGGAGGCTGCCAGAGGCATGTATCAGCAGCTGTCTGAAGATATGAACGTTGAGAAAGTGACTCTCGAATGGAATCCCGGTAATCATTTTACACAGCCTGCCAAGCGGACAATGAAGGGATTTGCATGGCTGTTATCATAAACTGCTTGATATGTAGTATTGAATACTATATAATATGGGTTAGGGAAATTGCGTGATTTTCCTAACCCATATATGGAAAGGCATGGTTATAACGATGCATATTGACACAAATGATTTATTACAAAGTATATTAGCTAGTTTTGACAGAATTGATTATGTGAAGTCACAGGATATACCCAATATTGACCTTTATATGGATCAGGTGACTACGTTCATGGATAAGAACCTGAGAAAATCTTCCAGATATCCTGAGAACGATAAAGTCATGACCAAGACCATGATCAATAATTATGCAAAGAATGATCTGTTACCACCACCTATCAAGAAGAAATATTCCAAGGAGCATGTGCTGGTACTGATTTTTATCTACTATTATAAAGGAATCCTGTCTATCAATGATATTCAGACGCTGTTGCAGCCAATTACGACGCAGTTCTTCCAGACAGAGGAAGAATTTGATATTACATCTGTGTATGATGAAGTATTTGGACTGGAGAAAGAACAGATAGATGCGTTGAAGAAGGATGTCATGGAGAAGTATGAATATTCTACGAAGACCTTTGAAGATGCGCCGGAAGAGAGTAAAGAGTTCCTGAAGCTGTTTTCCTTTATATGTTTACTGAGCTTTGACGTATATATGAAGAAACTTCTGATAGAGAAGCTTGTAGATGAGATTAAGGAGAAAGATCCCAAATCTAAAAAAGAAAAATAACTGATAAATATTGAAAATGTCTGCTAATTATTCTATACTATAGGAAACCGAATGGTTGGGAAAGGAGTATGGGAATGATGGTATCAGGAATTACAGGAATCTCCGGAATGAATAGTTATCGTATTTCTTCTATTCATGGAAATCCTTATACATTGAATCCAGTCTCTGAGATAACTGAGCAGACAGAACAATCCGGCAGACCCCTTGTGATTGCAGCAGATAAGAAAGATGAGCTGTATGTCAAGGATTATGGCGAGCTGAAAAATACAGGAAGTACTGCAACCGGCGATTTTGCGGAAATGCTTGGAATCTGGCAGGATATGCAGGCAGGTGGAACACAACAGGTACAGCAGCAACAAAACACATCAACGTCCTACTATAATGATATGATTGGTCTGATGGGTTATCAGAATGCAATAAGAGACCAACTGGGAACATCTTTTATACCTTTTGAATAGTATAAGTGATGATGGGCAATCACTGGAAGCAATGGCTTTCAATGGTTGCTTTTTTTATATCAGGACACACTTTTATCACAATTTCAACAAATTTTCATCACACATTACACATAGAATGAACAATAGCGGTTATTAATCTATAACCGGAAATGTTGAGTAGGAGGACAGAAGACGTGATAGAAGTAGAGAATCTGACAAAGAAGTATGGCAGTCAAGTGGCAGTCGATAATTTGTCCTTTCGTGTAGAGAGGGGTATGATCTACGGCTTCCTGGGACCGAATGGAGCAGGTAAAAGTACGACCATGAATATGATGACCGGATATATTGCGGCCACCAGCGGAACAGTGAAAATTAATGGATACGATATCCTGAAGAATCCGGAGCAGGCTAAGAAAAGCATAGGATATTTGCCGGAGCTTCCACCTGTTTATCCAGATATGACCGTATATGAGTATCTGAGGTTTGTCGCTGAATTAAAGAAAGTAAAGAAAAATGAGAGACAGGTACAGATAGAGGACGTTATGAAGCAGACACAGATAGAGGATGTGAAAGGACGTCTGATCAAGAACCTGTCTAAAGGATATAAACAGAGAGTAGGTCTGGCACAGGCGATTATCGGTTATCCTGAGGTGATTATTCTGGATGAACCTACAGTTGGTCTGGACCCGAAGCAAATCATAGAGATTCGTGAACTGATCAGAGAACTGGCGAAGAAACATACGATTATTCTAAGTTCCCATATCCTGTCAGAGGTAAGTGCAGTCTGCGATCATATCATGATTATTTCCAAAGGTAAGCTTGTGGCAAGTGATACGCCGGAAGGACTGATGACCCTGTTAAAAGGCGGCAGACAAATGAAATTATCAGTGCTTGGTGAACAGAGTAAAGTCGAGGAACTGTTACGGAGCATGGAATCAGTCAAAGATTTCTCTATGCAGCCTCCTAGGGCAGAGGGAATGGTCAGTGTGAATATCAGGACAGAAGATACAGAAGACATCAGAGTAGAGCTGTTCCACAGACTGGCTGCGGCAGATATGCCTATTATGGAATTGAGTCTGTCAGAAAAATCATTAGAGGATGTATTCTTAGAGTTGACAGGCGAGGAGGACAAAGAGAATGAAGGCAATATTTAAAAGAGAGTTTTCGGCTTATATCCATTCAGTAGTAGGACTTTTATTCATGGCAGTCACAGTATTTTTCTTTGGATTATATGGGGCTGTATATAATCTGGCATCAGGATATCCTTATGTATCTTATACATTAAGCGCCATTTTATTTCTGTTTCTGTTGACGATTCCCATCTTGTCCATGAGGATTCTTGCTGATGAAAAGAAGCAGAAGACAGATCAGCTGATACTGACTGCTCCGGTTTCTGTTGGTAAGATCGTATTGGGCAAATATTTTGCAATGGCAGCTATTTTCCTGATTCCTGTAGCCGGAATGTGCATATTCCCACTCTTTTTATCAAGATTTGGAACAGTGCCTATGGCAGAATCTTATGCAGCTATATTGGCTTTTGCATTATATGGACTGACCTGTATGGCAGTAGGTATTCTGGTATCCAGCTTTACAGAAAGTCAGGTCATTGCAGCAGTATTGTCTTTTGCAATTCTGTTCATTACGTATATGATGCAGGGAATTGAGAGCCTGATTTCCCAGACTGGAAATGTTGTAACGAAATTTTTAAGTATTTTTGATTTCCAGACAAGATTCAGCGATATGGTAAATGGCGTATTTGACATTACAAGTGTTATTTATTTTGTAAGCGTCATTGCATTGTTGCTTTTCCTTACAACACAGTCTATTCAGAAGAGAAGATACAGTGTATCTGTACATAATATATCCATGGGTGCGTATAGTTCAATAACGGTTGTTATTGGAATTGCACTTACAGTTGTTGTGAATCTTATCGTTTCACAGTTACCTACGAAATATACAAGCTTTGATATTACAGCGAATCAGTTGTATACCATCACAGACCAGACGAAAGAAATGCTTGGTAATCTGACAGAGGATGTAACGGTATATGTACTTAGCTCTGAGGACAATGCGGATACTACAGTTGCGCAGACTCTCAAGGGATATGAAGAGGAATCCTCACATGTTAAGGTGGAATATATTAATCCTTTGGTAAATCCACAGTTTGCAAGCAGTTATTCTACTACCAATCTGTCACAGAACAGCTTGATCGTAGAGACATCCAAGCGTTATAAAGTGATTTCCTATAGTGATATGTATGAAACGGAAATAGACTATTCAACGTACTCACAGAATGTAACAGGGTATGATGGGGAAGGCCAGCTGACCAGCGCAATTGCATACTGTACGAGCAATGATATGCCGAAAGTATACATGATTACAGGACACAATGAGTATACATTAGACAGTGGTTTTACAACAGCACTGGAGAAGGAAAACATTGATTACGAAACAATCAGCCTGATGGAATATGATGCAATACCGGAGGATGCAGAGTGTATCATCATTCATGCCCCGGAGAAGGATTTCTCAGAAGATGATGCCAATAAGGTGATTGAATATCTGAACAATGGTGGTAAGGCATTGATTACAACAGAGTATGTAGATACACAGATGCCTAATTTTGAGAAGATACTTTCAGAGTTTGGACTGACAATCCAGAGTGGTTACGCAGTAGATACCAATGCAGGTAATTATTATCAGACACCTATTTATCTGCTTCCGAATGTGGAATACAGTGATGAGACTACAGGTCTGACAGAAAGTCATACTTATGTTATGGCACCTTATGCAGAAGGAATTGCTGTTCCTGATGTGGATGTTGAAAATATTACATATACCAAGCTTCTGACTACGTCTGAGAGCTCTCTGTTGAAGACAGATGTTAAGAATGCAGCTTCTTTTGAAAAAGAAGAAGGGGATATTGATGGACCACTGTGTATTGGCGTAAAAGCCGAGAAGACACTGGATAGTGGTTCAGCAGTATTGTATGTCTTTTCCAGTGCACAGTTCTTCACAGACAATGTGGATAATGCGGTATCCGGCAATAATAAGACACTGTTTACTAATATAATGAGTACAATTGCTTCTCATGATGTAAGTGTGTCTGTACCGGTTAAGAGTTACAGTTACGATAATCTGACTGCCTCAACAAAGGACGTTGTATTATTTGAAACAGTAGTTGTAATCCTGATTCCATTAGCCCTGATCATAATCGGATTTGTAATCTGGTTCAAACGAAGAAAGAAATAAGGAGGTAACCTGCATATGGAGAAGCAGAAGAAACAGCTGCTCGGATTGCTGGTGATTCTGATTGTGGCAGTCATTGCTTTTATAGTAGTGAAGAATCTGCCCCAGGAAGAGGAAACAGATACAACAGCAAGCTACGAAGTAACTAATCTGAATGCAGATGATGTGACAAAACTGGTGTATACCAATGAAAATGCTACACTGACTTTGAATAAAGACGGAGATAACTGGATCTGTGATGAAGATCGCAGTGTAGACATTGATGCAGATAAAGTAAGTACTATGGTTGGTAAGGTGGCTTCTCTTACATCAGAGAATAAGATTGAGAATGTAGAAGATATTGCCCGGTATGGTCTGGATGCACCATCTCTTACGATTCTGGTATCGGATGGTACAACATCATATACTATATTAATTGGCGATTATAATGAGACAACATATACATATTATATGTGCCTTGAGAGTGATAAGAGTACAGTATATACGACCGATTCTGCAACAATAACAAGCTTCCAGAATAATACGCTGGAAGATATTACGGCAGAGGAAGAGACTGAAACGGAGACTGAGAGTGAAGCAGAAGAGATAACCGAAACTGATTCAGAGTCAGCGAGTGAATAGTTTTGAAGAAAACTACTGGTCTTTTCCAGTGAAATGGTGTATGATAAAATCCTATTGGAGAAAACTGAATACGGAGGTTATCATGAATCATTTTACGAAAATTGCAAAAATTATTCTGATGGGTGTGTTGGCGCTGGGAATTACATTCGGTCCACAGTCAGCCTGGACAGTGCAGGCGGCAGAAGCTTCAACGCAGCAGACAGTACAGACACCAACCTATCAGGTCTATGTAAATCGTATCGCTAATTGTGTTACAGTATATACAAAGGATGCGGATGGAGAATATACAGTGCCGGTGAGATCTTTTGCCTGTTCCACTGGTAGAGAAGGGATGGAGACTCCGCTTGGAAGCTTCAAAACTTCTGATTATTATACATGGAGACTTATGGTAGATGGAAGCTATGGACAATATGCAATCCGTTTTAACAGAGGTATCTTGTTCCATTCTGTTCCATATTATACCAGTTCAGCAGATAATCTGGAGAAGGATCAGTTCAATCTGTTAGGTTCACAGGCGTCTCTTGGATGTGTCAGAATGGCTGCCAGTGATGTGAAGTGGCTTTATGATAACTGTGAAAAAGGCACCAGTGTTATCGTATATGATGATGAACAGAATCCTGGACCTTTGGGAAAGCCGGTACAGATGCAGATTGATATTTCCCATCCATTCGCCGGATGGGACCCGACAGATCCTGCAGAAGAGAATCCATGGAATACAATCAGACCTTCCCTGTATCTGGTACAGGATATGGGGGATGGTGTACTGTATGTACCTGTAGGTGCGACTGTTGATCAGTTGAAGCAGTATGTTGGATTAAAGAATATACAGGGACAGGCGTATACCCCACAGGACTATCAGTTGTACATAAATGGCAATTATGATCTGAACACACTAGGGGCCTACAGAGTGTGGATCAGTGGTCAGGATGTAGCCGGCACTATGGTACAGCAGGAAATGATACTTGCTGTTGTGAATATGTAAGTAGATAAATGGCTTAGATAGAGGCAGATATGATGAGAGTTTTCCTATCATATCTGCCTTTTATTATATTTATTTATCTGCTATGGCTTTTTGGGCATAAGAGGTATCGACCAGTTCGTTATAGGGAACAAAGGAATCCAGTTCCCCGGCTTCCATCAGTATGTTTTCCAGTAATTCAAAGCTGCTTTGCTCAAAGATCAGGTCTGTTTTCCAAGTGTCCTGACACTGATAGCGGGTGACAATTGTAGTAATGGTATCCAGATCTGTTTCTTTGAATTGGGGCTGGATGATAGAGGCTATCTCCTGGGCAGAGTGGGTGGCAGTGTAATCCATACCTTTCTGCAGGGCATTCGTAAAATGCTGCAATGTATCAGCATGGTCCGCATAATAGCTTTTTCTTGCACAGAAGGCGGTATAAGGGACATAGCCTGAGTCTGTTCCAAGAGAAGCAACGATATAGCCGGTCTGTTGTGCTTCCAGGGAAGTTGCATGAGGCTCGAATTCTACCGTGAAATCAGCATAGCCGGCTTCCCCTTTCTTAGCACCTGCAAAAGCTGCAGCAGTTGAACCAAAGTCAATACTCGTATCGATAGTAAGGTCTGTATCAGGGTTAATGTTGTTTTTCTTCAGAATATATTCAAATACCATCTGTGGCATACCGCCCTTGCGGCCACCAAGTACATAATGCCCTTTTAACATATCCCAGGAAAAGTCGTCGATAGGTTCTCTGCTGATCAGGAAATTGCCGGCTCTTTGTGTAAGCTGGGCAAAGTTGATGGCATAGTCTTTGGCACCCTGTAAATAGGTATAAATAGAAGCTTCTGAACCCATGAAACCAATATCGGCTTCTCCTGTAAGAAGTGCAGTCATGGTTTTATCAGCGCCATAACCGGTCACAAGGTCGAGGTCAATTCCCTCTTCCTCAAAATAACCTTTTTCTATTGCAACATACATAGGAGCATAAAAGATAGAATGTGCCACTTCATTTAATGTTACCTTTTCAATAACACCTGTTTTTAAATTAGAATTCTCATCATTGGAACTACATCCTGCGACTGCAATGCACAAGGTCAGAAGCAGAAGTGAAAGAACTAACTGGCATAGTTTATGAGAGTATTTCATAGAACCACCATAGAAAGAGATTTTAGGTTAGTGTATGCCAAAAGAAAACAGGATGTGCATAGATATTTGATTTTAGGTGTTTGCAATCGAATGTATTTTTGGTATACTGGGTTAAGATGCTTGTAAGCATCAGTCTATTATACAAAATAAAGGGAGAATGTCATGAGTATCTATGATTCACTGAATGAACAACAGAAGAAAGGCGTATTCACTACTCAGGGTCCGGTTCTGATCTTGGCTGGCGCTGGTTCAGGCAAGACAAGCGTACTGACCAGGAGAATTGCTTATCTGATAGAGAATACAGGTGTTAATCCATGGAATATCATGGCAATTACCTTTACCAATAAAGCAGCAGGAGAGATGCGTCAACGTGTTGATGATATTGTGGGATATGGTTCAGAGAGCATCTGGGTAGCAACATTCCATTCCACCTGTGTCAGAATACTTCGAAGACATATTGACAGACTTGGGTATGATACCAGTTTTACAATCTATGACACGGATGACCAGAAGAGTGTCATGAAGGAAGTGTGTAAGAAGCTGGATATTGACACCAAGCAGCTGAAGGAAAAGACAATTCTGGGAGCAATATCTTCTGCAAAAGATAATCTGATCTCACCGCTCGATTATGAAATGTCAGCAATGGGAGATTTTAACAAGCGTAAAATTGCAAATGCATATAAAGAATATCAGATGTTATTAAAAAAGAATAATGCACTGGATTTTGATGATATCATTGTAAAAACGGTAGAGTTGTTCAAAGCATGCCCGGAAGTATTGGAGAATTATCAGAACCGTTTCCTGTATATTATGGTGGACGAGTATCAGGATACGAATACAGCCCAGTTCGAGCTGATACGTCTTCTTGCCCAGAGAAACCGTAATCTGTGTGTTGTAGGTGATGATGACCAGTCTATTTACAAATTCAGAGGAGCGAATATCCGCAATATTCTTGATTTTGAGAAAGTATACCCGGATGCTGAAGTCATTAAGCTGGAGCAGAATTATCGTTCTACGCAGAATATTCTGGATGCTGCTAACAATGTGATCCATAATAATATTGGAAGAAAAGACAAGGCATTGTGGACAGACAGAGGAAGTGGAAACAGAATCCATTTCAGACCTTTTGACAATGCATATGATGAAGCTGAATACATAGCAAGCGATATTAAATCAAAAAAATATCAGGGAACCAGTGATTACGGTCAGTGTGCAGTGCTGTATCGAACCAATGCCCAGTCACGACTTCTGGAAGAAAGTTTCATCAGCGAAGGAATCCCATATGATGTAGTAGGAGGAGTGAACTTCTATGCCAGAAAGGAAATCAAGGATCTGTTAGCCTATCTGAAAACGATTGACAATGGAAAGGATGATCTGGCTGTAAAGAGAATCATCAATGTGCCACGAAGAGGAATCGGAGCAGCAAGTGTGAATAAGGTACAGGATTTTGCAGACCATATGGGTATCAGCTTCTTTGAGGCCATGCAGAGAATAGATGAGATCACATCTATAGGAAAGGCAGGCGAGAAGCTTCGCAACTTTGCTCTTATGATCATGATGTTCCGCACAAAGCTGCAGCATGGTACTTTGGAAGATTTAATAACAGATGTGATTGAAACGACGCAGTATACAAAAGAGCTGGAAGAATCAGATGATGATGACGCAGAAGACCGTCTGCAGAATATTGATGAATTGATCTCCAAGGTGGTCAGCTTTGAACAGGAGCGAGAGGAACTGGGAGAGGAAGCATCCCTGTCAGCTTTTCTGGAAGAAGTGGCGCTGGTTGCCGATATTGATACGGTAGATCCGGATCAGGATTATGTGCTGCTGATGACCCTTCACAGTGCCAAGGGACTGGAATTCCCGTATGTTTACCTTGCAGGCATGGAGGATGGAATGTTCCCGAGCAGCATGTGTATCTTCTCAGATGATCCTACAGATATGGAGGAGGAGCGCAGGCTCTGCTATGTGGGGATCACAAGAGCAATGAAAGAACTGACCTTGACCAGTGCCCGCCAGCGCCTGGTCCGCGGAGAGACACAGTACAACAAAGTATCCAGATTTGTCCGTGAGATTCCGAGGGAGCTGGTAGAGCTTGGAACGACCATTCAGGAACATAAGCCGTCCATGCAGGAGACACCATCCCCTAAGAACAGCTACATGCAGATGCGTCAGACCTTCCGCGCGAAACCGTTTGAAGCACAGAACTTCAAAGTCACCAAGGCGGCATCACTGGATTACGGCGTAGGAGACACCGTCCGTCATATCAAATTTGGCGTTGGTATCGTCAGGGATATCGTAGAAGGCGGCAGAGATTATGAAGTAACCGTAGATTTTGACAAGGTCGGAGTCAAAAAAATGTTTGCAGGATTTGCAAAGTTGAAGAAAATCTGACCTTTTTCTTAAGAATTCTTAATGTTTTCGGACTTTGGTTGCTTACCCGGTCCGAGGATGATATACTGTTTACATGAGAAAGATGAAGGGAGTATATAATGAAGAAAGTTATGAAAGGTATCACCAGGATACTCCCGGCTTATGGAGTCTTTCCACTTATTTTTTCTTTAACTAATGTTACTTTACCACAGCAGGTATATTTCTTCTCGTGTGTTG
>ERZ773143.3073-NODE-3073-length-10876-cov-10.941133_pt1 | contig 10876 bp, 8 predicted proteins | sample MGYA00580852_ERZ773143 | MGnify/ENA primary metagenome ERZ773143 (study PRJEB29015, sample SAMEA2737853) | human gut metagenome | biome: human gut; feature: human-associated habitat; material: faeces | place: China | collected 2012 ... | reverse complement strand
CAGCCAGTTTTATGACCTCGCTGATTGTGTTGCGTGAGCTATGCACGCTTGCAGCGATTTGACGCTGCGTGTACTTAAGGCTATTAAGTCTTAAGATTTCTCGATAATCAACCATAATTATCGAACCTCCTATATGAATAGTCACACGTATCGTGTGCCAACTTCATTATAGGATAAATCTATATGAATGGCTCACCTTCCGTGAAGGTGGCTCTATTCATCCGTAATGGTGGCTCTGAATCCTCGTGCAGATGGTTCTATGTCACCGGAATATACACATAATGAAATCTCCAACAAATGTAAGCGATGAATAACACACCGCCTACCAAAAACAGTAAATGACTACCATTTACTTTAGGTTTTCCCTGCTATCTACATGGCAGGGGAATTCTGTTTTCCGGGACATTGTATTCCACATCAATGATCCCCGAACACTGCTCTTTGATAAATTCACTCCATGGCATCAGCTGTTCTATACCTGCGGACGAGTTCATATAATCCGGCATATACAGCAGTACCATATAGAGATATTGGAAAATATTCAGATTGTTTGCTTTTGCTGTTTCCACAATGCTGTACATTACCGCACTTGCCCCAGCTCCTGCTTCTGATGTATGGAACAGGAAGGCTTTCCGCCCAACGGCATAACTTTTGGCTTTCCGTTCCGCACGGTTGTTTGAAATTTCACACCGGCCATCTATCATATAGTTCATCAAGGTATCATGATGATTTTGGGCATAGTTCACCGCTTTCCCAAGCTTGCTTCCGCCAGTTGGATGCAGTGTGCCAAGCCAGTTCCAGAACTGTTCCCATACAGGCTGTTCCAGAACGGTTCTTTGTTGTTTTCGTTCTTCTGCCTCCAGTTCTTTTAATGTGCGCTCCAGGTAGAAGAGCTTATTGCAATACAGCAGTCCAATTTCTGCCGGGAGCAGCTGTTCCAGCTTCTCTTCATCCGGAAGACCGGTATCCTCGATCGCTTCATCAGAGTTAACATCCAGAAGTTTCAGCTTTTTACGTCTGGCTGCCGGGACTGCTTCAAAGAACTTACGTCTTGCATGTGCAAGGCAGCAGACCAGTATGACATCTTCAAGCCTGTTGTAACCCTGATATCCGTCACACTGTACCATTCCATGGAATCCTTCCAGAAATTCCTGCACACAGGATCCTTTCCGGCTTGGCTGGTAATCATAAAGGACAATCGGTGTAAGACCATCATTTCCGGTTGTATATAACCACATATAAGAGGTCTGTTCCGCCGTACGTCCCTTTTCCCGCAGCACCTGACATATTGTCTCATCTGCATGTACCAGGTCCCGCTTTAAAAGTTCTTCATGCAGCCGGTCATAGATCAGATAGAAATAGTTTTCTGCCGTATAAATGATCCAGTTCGCCATGGTTTCCCGTGGCAGGGTAAATCCCAGCTGGTTCATCAGAAATTCCTGACGATAGTAAGGCATTGCCATGCCGATCTTTTCCATTGCAACATATGCGACCATGGATGGGGAAGCCGGGCTGTGTGGAATCAATGCTGTAGGTATCCTGGATTCAGCAAATGTCCCGTCACCATCTTTTCTGCATTCCGGGCACTGCCATTTTTCCTGATAATAGTGGATTCGTTCCACCTTTGCCGGGGTGATCCGTAGTTCTTCACAGACAAACATTTCCGTCACATACTCCATCTTGGAATTACAATAAGGACAATACTTATCTTCTTCCGGCAGGGGGATGACTTCCTTATGGATCGGAAGATTTCCATACTGGTCTTCACGTGTCGCTTTCGCTTTGCGTGTTGTCCGTTTGTGGCTTTTGACGATTGTTGTCACAGTTTCTTCCGTTTTCTTATCCTGTTTTGTCTTCTCACTGCCTGTACCAAAGATTTTCCGCTGGAATTCATCCAGTGTTTCCCTGAGACCGGCAATTGTATCTTTCAGGTCATTGATGGTTTCGTCTTTTTCATCTAACCGTTCAGAAATCATCTGGATCATAAGGTCCTTCTGATTCATCTCACTGTTAAAAAGTATGTCCTGCCCCTTTGAATCCACGGTGAATCCCTCCCTCTTTTTTCGTTACCTTTATTGTACGAAAAGGAAGGCATGGTTGCAAATGCCGTCCAAAATCAGACTGGCATTATGCCGAAAGCCGGATAGTTCCTTTTTTTCTCAAAATCAGCCAGTTTCCGGGATTTTCCGTAAAGTTATGCACAGCATGATGATGTCATGCTCAACTATCCCCGGACAACGCACCCCATGATTTCACATCTGTGGATATCTTCCGTCAACAGCCTGCTCCGGCTGTAGAAAAATTTTTCAAAATCTACATATTGCACAAATCAGTAATCCCTGTCTTTCGCAGGCTGTATCGCTTTCGGCTGGTCAATGGAAAGCCCTTCCATCAGCCAGCGGAATTCCTGCCTTGTCAGAGGTCTGACTTCTGAAGCATTGCGTGGCCATTGGAATTTTCCATTGTCCAGGCGCTTCTGCAGGAGTACAAATCCATCCCGGTCAAAATAGAGGGCTTTCATCGTATTCTTTTTGCGTCCACAGAACAGAAAGACCGCATTGGAGAACGGATCCATCTGGAAATTGTCACGGATGACTGCCATGAGTCCGTCAAAGGATTTTCTCATATCAGTCCTTCCTGTAACCAGATAGATTTTCTGTACTCTGGACAGATCACCGATCAAAGTTTCCGCAAGACAGATATCGTATGATAGATCACATCCCTGCCTGCATGATTATTGATTGCAACTTTACAGCCGTTTATGATAACTGTCAGTGCTTCGCCTTCTGATGTTGCATCTGTTGACAGCAGTCTGACTGGATTCGATATCGGTATATGCGATTCTTCTGTAATGGAAAGTGGTACGATTTCATGTGTGGCATCCACGATTAGCCTGTCTGTCTCCGGAATCATACATGATTTCTTTCTCAGCCTTGTGACAGTATTATAAAACGTATTGATAGAGATATCATTCTGCTCACACCAGACACGGTCATAAAATCCACTGCTGCGACATTGCTGAATCAATGACAGCCATTCTTCGTCTGTTCTTCTCTTATTACGCATAAGCTGCTCCTCCTGTTAGCTAAAGTAGTTAAACACCGTAAACGGCTACCTTTGCTTAAGAAAAGAAGAATGATACGTCCGCATCCAGATCTGAAAATAGATAAAGTAGTCGTTTACTGTTTATTGACTGTATTATCCCAAATCTTCAATTAAATTTGAATATTCCGGTCTTGGTGTCCGTGCTGTCCGGTGGTTAGGAAACCGATTGGCAATTATTTAGAATACAAGAAATCTCACCAATATAAAGCCGGCTAACGCCCCGCAAAGCGGCTCTGGGCTTGACATTGGCTCAATTTCTTATGAATGGTAGTTAAGCCAATCAAAGGCGGTTTCCGTATCCGGAATGTAGGTTTCCACTGTGCCGGAATCACGGTTTCTTGACGCAAGAATATTCAAAATTTGGAACGGTATGTTATTCATCGCTTACCAACAAATAGTAGTGAATTCCTACTTCCTATCAAAAGTGATGGAGTAAAAAATCTATCTGCTATCATTATTATGAACGATAAAGTGATAAATTCATAGTCACCTCAAAATTTAAGTGCTTACTTTTATTTGCTATGCGAAAAAATAGCCAAAAGCAGAAATATCTGCTCTTAGCTATTTGATAATTCATAACGAAGTTGTTGGGATAATCCTTAACTTATTGACATTGATTTCCTGACAACCCCTTACTTATATTTTATAAATTCGCCTTATATAATACCATCTAATATTTTAAAAATAAACGGTTTCCTTATTTATGTGAACTTCGCCTTAAAAATATTTCACAAGTTCCTTCCTTCATATTGTTCGCTGCCACACCGTAGATACGGTAAAAAATCAATTTACACTTTATTTAACATTACAAAAATTGAAATGCAAGAATTATTAGTTTCAAATGTCATTTCCCCGCCATACTTATTGATCACATTTTTGATATTTTTCATCCCAAATCCATGATTTTCTTGATCGTCCTTACGTGATACAAAATCAATCTCTTCTCCTTCTACAGTGTTGTTTTCTACGGATATTGTTAAAAAAGACTTTATTACCTTTGCCCTAACATTAATATATCTCTTACTTTCTTCTTTAATTGATGCTTCTATAGCATTATCAAGTAGATTTCCAAATAATGTACACAAGTCAAAATCGTCTATCCAATTAGCGAGTTTCAAATTAGCATCAATATCTATAGAAATATTATATTTTAATGCTTTTTTATATTTGTCATTGAGAATAATATCTAAGAATTTGTTTCCTGTATCTATATAAGTTTCAATTTTATTAATTTGGTCAAGCAAAGATTCCCCGTATTGAACAAGATCTAAATTTTCTATACTTCTACTATTTAAAATTAGTAAATGATTTTTCATATCGTGATAAATACGTCTGACATGAATCATATCTTCTTCCCTATTTTTATAGTAATCATACTGAAGTTTAATTTGTGCAATGTTCATTTCTTCTTCTAATTCTATTTTTTTACTTGATAAATACTTTTCAACCATTCCTAAACACATAAAATTTGAATTAATCAATATTAATATACCAATCAAAAAAATAATTGATGTAATAAATAATTTATTATCACTGTTGCTTATTGAATCTTCTAAAAAAACAACTATCACTAATGTAACAATATATGGCAACAATACTGTCCAATTTATCAACTCGTTAACATCAAAGCTCAGACTATTAAATGCTTTTTTCAATATGATAACACCAATCGTCTCAGTAAATAAATGAAATAATAATAAAATTATAGCATCCCTCAACTGTATATTCCATAAATTTACATTAAACAGTAATCCAATATTACTAACTGAGATTGAAATACTAGCTGAAATTATTTGAATAAATAATAGTGTATATAATATTGATACCTTGAATTTACTTGTACTAAAATACATAATTATTATAATAGACATTCCTATAATTAAGTACCTATAAAGAATATGCGCATTTAGCAAAGGTAATAGAAGGAATACTATAAAAATACAGGTTGTTATTATGGATTTAATTTTTTTGTTATCTGGCAAAAATTTTTTATATGCAATAAAAAACAATAATGTATTATACAGTGCCCAAATAGAAATCAGAATTTCTCTTATCATAACTCATATTTTCCTAAGTAATACGACATTTTTTTTAATAATTCCTTTTTCTTACTTCTGCTCAAAGGCATTTTTTCTCCATTTATTAAGGAAATTTCATATCCTTTTATACTTTCTACATACATTAAATTAATTATAACGCTATTATAACATCTGAAAAATAAATAGGGATCTAATTCTTTTTCAAAATTTTGTAATGTTTTATTGCTACATAAATAAGTAGTATCAGCAGTATGTATATTTATAATTCGATTAACAACATCAAAATAATAAATAGAACAACAGTTTATATTGAAATAATCATTATTATTTTTTATTGAAATGAATAGCGCCGAATCTCTTAAAACCTTTTTGGCAACTCTATCTAATTCTGATGAAAATCTTTTGTATGATATTGGTTTTGTTAGATATCCAGATGCTTCTACCTGATATCCTTCAAAAACATACTCTTTTAAAGATGTCAAGAACATTATAATTGTATGCTCATCTTTCTTTCTTATACCTTTTGCTAACTCCATGCCATTTATACCTGGCATATTTATGTCTAAAAATACTATATCAAACTTTAGATTCAAAGAATCTTCTAAATCTAATCCAGATAAATATTTCTTTAAAAAGATTTGAGTTCCCCGCTCTTTCTCATATTTCTTTACAAACATTTCTATATTATCCAAAAATGTACTTTCATCGTCGCAAATAGCAATCTTCAACATACGGTCTCCTCCTTTTGTAATACATATATCTAATTAACACTATCACAAAATACCTGTTAGCCACATTCTGCCACAACTGCCAATAGTATGTCAACTAATTTGTATTAGATTCCATCAGACCACGCCTTACCAGAATAAGCTCTATTCTCTGAGTTTAGTAAGCGCCTCATAGTGGGTGCGTAGACAAGCAACTAAACATTTGAGATAATGTCTTTACCAAGTATAAAAAGTTTAGCCTCAACTTTTAGGACTAGACTAGAGGAGGTAAAGACCATGAGTTCAATTACAACCACTGTCGCACGACAATATCGTCTTCAAGAATGGGCATCCCAGATCAGAGAGTGTCAAAGACGTCCGCAAAATCTTACGGTAAAAGACTGGTGTGTTCAACATCAGATTACAGTTTCGAATTATTACTATCGTTTGCGCCAGGTTCGGGAAGCGTGTCTAGAGGGAATGACTTCTGAAGTTGAACCACAATCGGTTGTTGCTGTTCCAGCAGCATTGATGGAACGTGTGTAAGCGCCTCATAGTGGGTACTGAGGTTATATGTATTATATTATATGTTTGTACTTTATATTCAAATAGTTATAGTTACATACTAATAGTTTATTCTTTTTAATTTTACAAAAGGGTGTGACTGTCTCATCATACAGTCACACCCTAAATTCTATATTTCATTATTTAAAGCAATAAGAAGATTTTGAATGTTTTCTTTAACGTCCAAGCGTTCATCGTAATCAAACATCATATACTTCAACAACCGTTTTTTCTGTTTGCAACTTGGCCGACTATGCGAAACTAATACTTCGGCTGCACATGGACCACTACAGAAATACTTTACTGAACACTCCTGACACCCTTTCATCTCATCAACCAAAAACATTCTTTTAATTTCTATGTCATCTATTTTCTTCTCAATACTATTTTTAATTTGTTCAATACTATTCTTTCGTATATCACCTATTTCACAACTAACATCATCAATGTTACAGCATAAAGACAACTTACCATCTGGCTTTATTGATAGTATATTTCCATATCCACCACAACTTTTTTTAACCTGCACTCCACTCAAAAAAGCATTAACAATGTTATCTTCATAATACTCTTTTTTTAATATATATTCATAAATACCATTGTAAATCCCTTTAATATCAGCTTCAGAAAATAATTCTTCATTATCCAGCGCACGTCCAATTGGTGCAACAATTCTAAATATAAAACTTGCTTGGTATTTGTGTACCAGATCAATTGCTTTATAGATGTAGTCTAACGTATTTCTATCTGCTACAAAAGAAAAATTCAACATACCATTATGACTTTTAATTACTTGAAATATTTTTCCCATTTTATCTAAAAGCACTGGATTTTCAAACAAGTTTTCTATACTTAATTCAAATGTTCCAACATATTTCAAAAACTCAATAACAATATCCTCCGTTAATAAAATTCCATTAGTTTGGTATACAATTCTTTCTTTTCCAGTAACCTCAGATAGACTTTTTAATATCAAACCAATATCTTTTCTAACAGTTGGTTCTCCTCCTGTAACAATAACTTTTTGGGGGTTGATTTCATTTACCTTTGGTATTACATGCTTAAGTATTTCTTCATATGACAATTCTTTATCTGTATTTACAAATGGACTTGACTTCATAGAACAAAACTGACAATTTAAATTACATTTTCTTGTTACTGCAAAATAAATAGAACGAATTTTGTTCATATTTAAACTTTTATCTTTTGAAAATATAGAAAATCTTTCCTGAAGCTCATCACAAAATTTATCAGGATTACACATTTTTTCATTATACAATGCCTCAGCCATTTTCACCCACTTGTGATTTTTTATATTTAACAATATGATTTTATTTTTATGCCTATAAATAGACAAGTTTTTAATAGAATTAGTCATGTTGTACCTCCGTATGACTATATTTACTTTGGTAAAAATTATACATAAATTTTTCTATACTACACAAAGCATAGTTAGGAATTGACATATCATTATTCGATGACAAATTAAGCATTAAACATCCTTTTGCCCCACATACTGAAAATAGTTTGCACGAATTACATTTATTATTTAAAGTATCCACCTTTTTCAAAAAATTAATTTTCTCAATATCGTAACCCGTATAAATATTTCCCAATTTCATTCTACTGTCAAAACAAGATGGACAGGCATAAAAATCTCCATTTATCTTTACATATAATGAAACAATACCAGCTCCACAACTATAAAATTTCTTTTTTTCTTTCACTGAATTTTTCAATTCATCAATAAAACTCCAATGAAACCGTTCCATACCATATTCGTCTATCCGGGTTATATAAAACTCATATGATTTTTTTATTTGATCAAAAATAGTTTCAAGTTCATCATTCGTCCAATCAACACAGAAATCAATAGCCGTGTCAATTATTTTAAAACCAATCTCCACCAAATAACAAAGCGATTCGTAATAATATATATAATTATTCCTTGTAATAACATTTGTAACTTGAGCATACTTACCCGACTTTTTTTCGTATCTCTTTATTAGAGGTATATTGCTTGTAACCTTGTCATGAACACTATATCCTTGAGTAGTAATCCTGTTCATATCATTTATCCGTTTTTTCCCATCAAGACTGATTTTTAAACTAAATTTATTTTCTGCAAGCCAGTCTACAATATTTTCTGTTAGTAAAGTACCATTGGTAGTAAGTGAAAATTGAAGATTATAATTTTCACCTTCATTCATCTTCAAAATATAATCAACTAATTCCTTCACAAATTTATAATCCAATAATGCCTCACCGCCAACAAAATCAAACCATAATGTCCTATCTTTATGTATTTTAACGTTATTAAAAGCTAATCTAATACAATTAATAGCAGTATCATAACTCATTTTAGAATTATCTAACTCTCCTAGATAGCAATACCGGCATTTCAGATTACAAATCTGATTTATCTCTAACGTCATTGCGTACATGCATCAACCTCCTGTTCAAGTTTAAGAAGCCAATCACTCTTTTCAAGATTATAGTCTTTTAAAATCTTTAGATATTTCTTTATTCTGTTATAATCTTTTACAAATAAATATCTAAAGACTGCATTATCATGTTCAAATAAAATTCTTTCCAACTTGCAGGTCTTCGGATCAGTCACATTCAATAATCCGGTTAAGCAATAATTTTTCAATCCGCATTTTGTGCCGCTACAAGTAAACGCTATATCACAAGATTTACATTTTTTTACATTTGGATCAACAGTATTTTTTGCCCTTTCAATAAAACTATGATCACTAAAATCTTCTCCAACATTACCAATATTCCAATACTTATTATTTGCAACATAACCGCAGGGATATATTTCACCCTTGCTATTTATTGTTACATGGCCTTTACTACCAGCCGAGCAATAAACAATTTCGTGTTTTGCCAAAAATGTTGTATATTTATAATCATAAAGATTAATTAGACACTCATCATTTTCAACTATCTCTTTTATGTAGAATTCATCTAACATTTTCATCTGTGCATCATATTGAGTCAAACTATCAGAATCCCAACTATCAAATTCGTTATATGCTATATGAAACTTTTTCACGCCCATATTGTAGAAGTAAATAACATTGTTATATAAATATTTTACATTATTGCATGTAACTGTCATTCTAACCGAGAATGGAATATTCCCATGTATCAGTTTTTTCAAATTATTTATTATTAATGGATATACATTTTTTCCATTTAAAGATTCTCTATTTAGATTATGGGTATTCTCATCACCATCAATACTAATAGATAAACTCACATTATTATTGAGTAATAATTGAATTACTTCATCATCTAAAAAAACTCCATTCGTAGTTAAACTATAATGAAATAAATGTATTATGTCCTTATATTCATTGTTTATTATCTCAAAAACTTTTCTTAACAGTTTTTTATTTAACAATGGTTCACCCCCCAGCAATGTCAGATGAATATCATCATTAACTGGATTGTTAGTTTTTATATAATTTAATGCTAATCTTAATTTTTCTTCTGTAAGAAAGATTGAATTTTTTGAGTCGCCTTCATAGCAGTAACTACATTTAAGATTACAACTATCGGTCAGATATAGTGTACATTCCATGTTTTTCTTGTATGATAATTAGGAAGTTAATTATCACACGTTTCCTTTCTTTTAATATCGTGGTTCAATACAATTCAGATACTATGGACTTTTGATTTGTTTTCTGTAGCTTGACTACTCAACTGGAGTGTATTGCCACTACCTTTATCTGAATTGTTTATTAGCTGGATGTTGCCGGAGTGTTTTTCACTCAGAGTACTTATTTCTATCAAGTCTACGATGATAATCGATGGTGGACATCATGGTATCAGACTTTAAGAAAGGGAGGTACAACCTCATGAAAATTTTTGTAGGCATTGACATTGCCAAACTCAACCATTTCGCCGCTGCGATTTCTTCCGACGGTGAAATACTTCTTGAGCCGTTCAAATTCACAAACGACGCTGATGGCTTCCAACTGCTGGTCTCTAAGCTCGAATCATTCGATAAGAACAGCATCATCATCGGTCTTGAATCGACGGCACACTACGGTGACAACCTTGTTCGATACCTTGTTGCTGAGTTCTACCAAGTGTGTGTGTTAAACCCCATCAAAACCTGTCAGATGCGTAAGAACAATGTTCGTAAAACGAAGACAGATAAGGTCGACACATTTGTTATTGCTAAAACTCTTATGATGCAGGATGACCTAAGATTTATTACCTTCTTTGATCTCGATATGATGGATCTTAAAGCCTTGGGGCGCTTTCGGCAGAAAACCATTAAGCAATGCACCCGATTGAAAATCCAACTGACAACCTATGTTGATCAGGTATTCCCGGAGATTCAATACTTTTTCAAATCCGGTCTGCATCAGAATGCTGTCTATGCTCTTTTAAAAGAAGCACCTTCTCCAAAAGAGATTGCTTCCATGCATATGACTCATCTGG
>ERZ773143.3065-NODE-3065-length-10898-cov-2.877064_pt1 | contig 10898 bp, 8 predicted proteins | sample MGYA00580852_ERZ773143 | MGnify/ENA primary metagenome ERZ773143 (study PRJEB29015, sample SAMEA2737853) | human gut metagenome | biome: human gut; feature: human-associated habitat; material: faeces | place: China | collected 2012 ... | reverse complement strand
TCTTGGTATTTCTTCCTTGAATTTATTTACAAAGAATGGTCTTTCAGGTCTTGGACCGACAAGACTCATATCACCCTTTAACACATTAAATATCTGAGGAAGCTCGTCAATATTTGTCTTACGCATAAATTTTCCTATAGGGGTGACTCTAGGGTCATCTTTAGTGGTCCATGCTTTCTTTTCTTCACTTGCTTCCTGAACTTTCATTGAACGGAATTTATACATATCAAACTCCCTGTTGTGAAGTCCGATTCGTTTTTGTTTGAATATAAGCGGACCCGGGGATGTTGTTTTTACGATTATTGCTGTTATAAGCATAGGAATCGCAAAGAGTATAAGTGCGACTGTAGCACCGAAAATATCAACGGCACGCTTTAATACAATATTGTATGAAGAACTGAGTGGTACATGGCGTACATGGATAACAGGTATTCCATCTAAATCCTCAGTGTAAGGTTTTGTAGGAATGATGTTGTTGTAATCAGGAGCAAATTTTGTATGGACACCTGATTTTTCGCAGATTGCTACAAGTCCTTCAAGTTTTGAATATTCATCGATGCTAAGTGTAATGACTATCTCGTCAAATTCATTTGATGAGAGATAATGTTCAAGGGCCCCGAGCCTGTCTACAACTTTGATGGTACGGTATTCATCACCTATTTTTTTGTTATCATCGAGAATACCATGTATTTTGTAACCCCATTCAGGATGCAGTCTTAAACGCCTTATATAATTTTCGGCGGTTCGGCTGTAGCCGACGATAAGGACATGTTTAAGATTTTTTCCGTTTTTTCTCATTTTTCTTAAGATAGAAATAACAACAAGTCGGAAAGCATAGTCGATAACAATATTTATGCAGGCAAAGAAGCCGAGTAAAAGTCTTGCGTAATCCCATTGCTTGAAAAAGTAAAGTGCTGCAAGGCAGTATATGATACCAAAAAAGTTTGACTTGATAAGGCAGAAAAGCTCCGCACGCCTGCCGCTTGTTCTTTTTGGGTCATACATCCCGCAGAAACCGTATATGATGAGATAGCAGGGAACTATCATAGTCAGAAGATTCTGATACTGTGACATATCCTTGTAATATCCGAGCGGCGGAGAAATAATATGCCATCTGATAAGCGGGCTGTTAAATTCATCAAGTCTTAAGATATATGCTAAGTTAAACGATAAATAAATTATTATTGCATCAACAATAATGTGTAAAATGTTCAGTAATCGCTGGTTTTCTTTAATCAATTTTTCATCCTCTCAATCTCTTGTAACTTTTTAAAACCTATGGCTTTTAAAAATAAAATGTGCTAAAATGTTAAATGTTTGTATGTGCATTAATTATTATAGATGTTTGGGCAGAAGCTTTTTATTGCTTCTTTGTTATATGAATTTTCCCCTTGCATCATTATATAAGGTATAATTATTTTGCGCAACAATAAAATTTAATATAATATATGAAATGAAAAAATTATATTTTTTTCACAAGTTAAACACAAAAACTTGCTAAAATCTGTTTTACAGATAAGAAAAAGAGGTTACAGGCCTCACTATAGATGTGGACAGTAACAAAAAGTAAAGGGAGGTACCGATGATGGATGAGAACAACAATTTAAATGGAACGGATAGCGGTCAGCCACAGAATGAATATACCGGAGAGTATGGAAATTCTGTAGAAACAGATGGTTCTGCTGATTCTGTTTACAGTTATTCATATAAAAATGGTGCAAACAATGCAGAGTCTACACATTCAGGTGATTATTATGCAGGAAACAATAATGCAGAGAGTACAATGAATGACAGCAGACAGCAGGGTTACCAAAGCAGCAATGACACACAGAACGGATTTGAATCTTCATACAGAAATGAAAATCCGTATCAGAAAGCTAATCCTTATGAAACGAATATGAATAATAATTATAATAATACAAATCCATATGGAAACAATGGGGGAAACGGACAGAGCTATTCTTTTAATGATAATGAGGAGAAAAATAAATCTTCTAAAAAAGATGACAAGAAGTCTTCTTTAGGAAAAAAGCTTTTGATATGTGCTGCGTGTGCTTTGGTATTTGGTATTGTTGCGGCGGTTTGTTTTGAAAGTGTATGTTACTTTTCAAGTAAAGTTCTTGGTATAAACACACCGGCAATAACCACAAGTAAACAGATAGGAACAACGACAACGGGAAGCAGCAAAAAGGTTGCAACAGGAGCTGCAATAGCCGGAGGTACAAATGATGTGTCTTCAATCGTTGAGCAGACAATGCCGGCAGTTGTTGCCATCACTTGCACAAGTGAGGCTACAAACTATTACAGTTTGTTTGGAAATAGTCAGCAGCAGGAACAGCAGAGCAGTGGTACCGGATTTATAATCGGTCAGAGTAACAGCGAGCTTCTTATAGCAACAAACAATCATGTAATTGACGGAGCAAAGACAATATCAGTTCAGTTTATTGATGAGCAGGTATATGAAGCATCGGTTAAAGGTAAGGATTCAAGTAATGATCTTGCAGTAGTAGCCGTAAAACTTAAAAAGATTAAAAAATCAACAATGAATAAAATAAAGATTGCTGATGTAGGTGATTCAGATTCACTTAAGGTCGGTGAGATGGCTGTAGCAATTGGAAATTCACTTGGTTACGGACAGTCAGTTACAGTTGGATACATCAGTGCAAAGAACAGAGAGATAACAGAGACTTCAGAGACAGATGGTTCAACAAATTCAATCAAGGCAATCCAGACAGACGCTGCTATCAATCCGGGTAATAGTGGAGGACCGCTTATCAACCTCAAAGGTGAAGTTATCGGTATAAATTCAGCAAAGATTGCTGATTCGTCAGTAGAGGGTGTAGGTTATGCGATTCCTATCTCACAGGCAACACCTATCATTGATGAACTTAAGGACAAAGAAGAATTGTCGGATTCACAAAAAGGCTATCTTGGTATATCAGGAAGAACAGTCGGAAGTGAAGCAAGCAGCTACAATATTCCGAGCGGTGTATATGTCGCAGAAGTATCAAAGGGCGGTGCCGCAGAAGAAGGCGGCATTAAAGTCGGAGATATTATAACAGCTATCAACAATCAGGATGTCAGAAGTATTGAAAGTCTTAAGGAAAAAGCAAACGGTTACCGCAAGGGAACAGAAGTTGAGCTTACGATACAGAGAAGTGACAATGGAACTTATAAAGAGAAGAAAGTAAAAGTAAAACTTCAGGGTTCAAAGTCTCTTGACGGCTTGTCAAATGGCAGCGGTTCTGACAGTTCAAATAATGACAGTAATAACGGAAGCAATGGTTATAATCAGGGTAACGGAAACAGTGGAAACGGAAGTAACGGTTATGATAATAATGGAAACAGCGGTTCGGACAACGGTTCGGACAGTGGTGACGACAGCGGATTTGGCAATTTCTTCTCTAATCCGTTTGGAAATTAAATAGTGGAATTCAGTTTAAGCATATAGTGTTTGGACTGTGGATAACATCAGCCAGCCGTGATGATTAATGCACGGCTGGCATTTGGCGTTTTTAGGAATAAGAGACAAAAATTAAAGCGAATAAGGGGAATAAAATAATGCAAAATGGGACAGCGGGTGAAAAAATAAATGATAACAAAAAGGATGATGCCCGAAAAAATGTACCGGAAACAACAAATGGAGTCATTGGTTATGAGCCGGAAATGGGAACAGGCAGGAAAAAATTTATAAATGATATAAAAAGACTGGGTGTTATTCTGCTGTTTTTGGTGCTTACATTATGGCAGTTTTCATCATTGGAATTATTTTTTAAACAGACCATCAATAATTTCAATACGGAACTTATAATTAAAAATATGGCATTGTTTGCCACTGCCAATATTGTGCTTGTCGCATTGTTTCACAGAATGAAGCCGGCATTTTTAATATCATTTATGTTGACAATGTTCATAGGGATAGCAAATTATTATGTCATATCATTTAGAGGGTATGGTATAGTTTTTATGGATTTTTATGCCATAAAGACGGCGGCAGCTGTTGCAGGCGGATATAAATACGGGGTTGATATTTATCTTATTGCAGGAGTTTTAAGCTGTATAGCGGGAATTGCAATAAGCCTTATCCTGCCGTCAAAAAAGAGAATGTATTTTAATGTAAAAGATATGTGTGCATCCGTTTCTGCCTTGTTTATAGCTGCAGTGTTTGTTGTATGGCTGAACACCTCAGCAACATTCTTTGATAATGTAAGTTCGCTTTCATGGGATCACAGTATAGGGATAAATGACTATGGTTATCTTCTTTATTTTGTTGCAAATGCAGGAGAGTCAACGGTAGATGCACCTGATGGCTATTCAGTAGAAAAAGTCGATAAGATATTATCAAAATATGAGGATAAGAAAAAAACATCGGATTTGCAAGAAAAACATCCTAATATTATAATGGTAATGAATGAATCATTTTCAGATTTAAGGGTTTTAGGAAAATACACTACAAATAAAGAAATTATGCCTTTTTTTGACAGCCTTAATAAAAATGTGGTAAAGGGTTATGCCGAATCATCAGTTTATGGAGGATATACGGCAAACTCTGAGTTTGAGTTCCTGACAGGATGTACAAAAACTTTTCTGCCTGGAAATCCGTATCTGCAATATATTGATGACTACCTGCCATCTGTTATAAGTAACATAAAAAGCCAGAAAGGTTATGGTGAGGCGGTTGCCGTGCATCCTTACAATCCGTCAGGCTATAACAGAAACAGAGTATATCCGTTATTGCATTTCGACAGATTTTTAAGCATAGATGATTTTAAAAATCCTTTGCTTATAAGAGATTATATAAGTGATAAGTCAGACTATGAAAAGATAATAGATTTGTATAAGAATAAGAAAAAGGACAAATCATTGTGTGTATTTAATGTTACAATGCAAAACCATAATCCATACAATTTCGACTATGTAGGTGATGTGAAAGTGACAGATTTTTCAGTTTCATCACAAGTGGAACAATATCTTTCTCTTATGAGAAAGTCGGATGATGCCTTAAAGGAGCTTATCACTTATTTTAAGAAGTCGGATGAGCCTGCTATCATTTTAGTATTTGGAGATCATCAGCCGCATTTGCCGGATTCATTTTATGAAAAACTATTTGGAAAAAATCCGGTGCAGTTTAGCAGGGAGGATAGTATGAAAGAACACTTGATTCCTTTTATGATATGGGCAAATTATGATATAGGAGAAGAAAATATAGAGAGGACATCCATAAATTATCTTTCTTCGCTGCTTCTTGAAAAGGCTGGTCTTAAGATGAGTGATTATAACAGGTATTTGCTGGAACTTTATAAGGAAATTCCGTCGTTGAGTGCAACCGGATTTTATGACAAAAATGGAGTATTGCATGACAATAAGGAAAGTACCGGAAAGTATGTAGAGATGTTGAAGGAATATGAAATGATTCAGTATAATTATCTTTTTGATAAAGATAACAGATTGGATAAACATTACAATGTAATGAAATAAACATTATTTAGGATTGGAGAGGGTAAAATGACGAGAATGTGCATTTATGATGATGATATAGAATTTTCATTATTGTTTGAAAAACTATTGTATAGATATGCAGAGGAAAATGATAAAGAGATTGATGTAGAAATCTTTCAGGGTGGTGAAAATGCGGCTTTTCAAATAGCACAGAATGAATATGATATACTTTTTCTGGATATAGACCTCGGAGATGTGAAAGGTTTTGAGATAGGCAAACAGATACGCGATGAATTAAAAAATAATAAAATTCAGATAGTTTATATATCAGGAGATACCAGTTATGCTATGGAGCTGTTTAAGACAAGACCATTTGATTTTGTTGTAAAACCGGTAGATAAAAAAAAGCTTTTTAAGATGTTAGATACATATTTCAGTATATTTTCGGGTAAAAATAAATATCTGCATTACAGATGGCTTAAGCAGGACCATATTATAAAACAGGACAATATTATTTATCTTCAAAGCATTGGCAGGAAAGTTGTGGCAAAGACATTTGATGGTGATGTTGAATTTTATGATAAATTATCTAAAGTTATTGATAAACTTGATGATAATAAATTTTGCCGTGTGCATAAATCTTTTGTTATCAATTCAATTTATGTTGATGTATTTAAGAGTGATAAGGTTATAATGTGCGATTCAGCTTGGATACCGATAAGCAAATCATACAAGAAAAGTTTTAGGGAATGGCTGGTAAAACACAATGCATAAATTTGATGACAGTGTCTCATGCTGTTAAAATTCTGTGAAAAAATTGAAAACTGACTTTTTTTTACATATAAACAGCCTTTTTTTACATTTTTTTTGTTTTTTTGATTAATTAGTGTAAATTTTGCTTTATTTTTTTATATGTATATGGTAATATGTAAATGAAATGCAAAGATAAGGCATACTATTTTAAAAGAGAGTGGAAGAAAGGAAGGGCAATTTTACTATGAATAGAAGAACTACGGAAATTTCACAGTGTGAACTTACTGTAATGAAGTGTATCTGGGATCTTAAGGCTGAGACAGGTGAGGTTACATGTGCACAGGTCATGGAAAAGCTAAAAGAAGATTATGGTCTTACATATAAAGACACTACAGTATATACTTTTTTGAAAAACCTTATCAATAAAGGCTTTGTATCATCAGAGAAAAAAGGAATTACATACTATACACCTATTCGTAAGGAAGAAGATTACAGAACAGATCTTTTAAAGCAGTCTAAAAAATTCTGGTTTAACGATTCTGTAGCAGACTTTGTCGAGGCAGTGCTTAAATTAGATACAATTACTGCTGAGGACAAGAAAAAGATTAAAGGACTTATTAAATAAATTGTCATTAGTTAAAAAAGTACCGTACCTGCATCTTAATTGATGCAGGTACGGTACTTTTTGTTTTTATTGTATAGGAAAATGCCCATAAAGTAGTGTGACACCAGGAGCAAAACGCTGGTTTTACTCTTTTTTAGATAAGCATAAATTAAAATGTTTATTTATTTTCACTTTCATATGCTTCTCTTACGGCAATAGCAAGCTGGTCAGGACAGGAAGTAGGTTTAAAACCACATCTGATACCTTTAAGCTTGTTTTCAATCTGCTCTACGGTAAGTCCGTCTGTAAGTGATGAAATTCCCTGTAAGTTTCCGTTGCATCCTCCGGTAAATCTTACATTTGAGACAATGTTTCCGTTTAATTCAAAATCAATCTGTGTTGAGCAGGTTCCTTTTGTTTTGTATGAATATTCCATGATATTCCTCCTTAATTTGTTAATGTGCTCTCGGTATCTTCTCAAAATGAGTCGTTTCGGCTGCATTTCCGATATACTGTTTCCATTTTCATTGCGAAAATGTCATTGTATATCAAAAAAACATATCGAAATTCTTCAATCAGAAGATTTTAAGAGTACATATTATTAATTGCGAAATTGTCTGTATGTTGTGTTAATTTTGTAGATATAACAAATACTGATGCAGGCTAAGTATGCCAAAATGAGTGATAACTCAAATTTGCGAAAATACTTCACCAAGACCACACTGTAGCAGTAAATCTGCATTGTTGTCAAGTGGAGTTGACGATTTGTTTATAAGTACAAGACGGTTTCCGGTGTAGTATTGTAATAATCCGGCTGCAGGATATACGGCAAGCGATGTACCGCCGACGATAAGCATATCCGCATTTGCTATGGCTTTGATGGAATTGCTTATGGTCGAATCATCAAGCCCCTCTTCATATAATACCACATCAGGTTTTATAATTCCGCCGCAGTCACAGAGAGGTACACCCTGACTGTTTTTTATGTAGTTTACATCGTAAAATTTATGACATTTTTCACAGTAGTTTCTAAGGGTTGAGCCGTGTAACTCATAAACGGTCTTACTTCCGGCTGCCTGGTGAAGTCCGTCGATGTTTTGAGTGACGATTGCCGAAAGTTTTCCGGATTTTTCGAGTTCTGCAAGTTTTAAGTGTGTAATATTCGGTTTTGCATTTTCAATAAGCATTTTGTCCCGGTAAAATTTATAAAATTCTTTAGGATTTCTGATGAAAAATGAGTGACTTAAAATTGTTTCCGGCGGATAGTCATATTTTTGGTGGTACAATCCGTCAACACTTCTGAAATCAGGGATACCGCTTTCGGTAGAAACTCCGGCACCACCGAAAAATACTATATGACTGCTTTCAGATACCCATTTCTTAAATAATTCCAAATCTTTTTTGTCAGGCTGCATGATGTCCCTCCTTTTAAAAAATCAGGCACCTTTTGGATGCCTGATGGTATTAAATTGAATATAGCACAAATTATTATAATTGGCAATCGTTATGGTTGGAAAGCGTTATCTTTGTATAGTAGAATAGCTGTTTGCTTATTATATTTATAAATCAGCAAACAGGTTGTCAGTCGCAGTTATGCGGCTTTTCTTGTATTTGGATTTTTTAGATGGTATCATAAAAGAAATTGAACGCAGAATAAATATTTCTATACTGACAGGTTAAAAAGCGGCTGCGTTCATGAGCAGGCAGAGAAAGCGGATTTTGAATGTCCGTTTTACAATAAAAGCACAGAAATGGAGTAGTATATGACATTATTAACATATCAGGTTTTTAAGACAGTGGCAGACCACGGTAGTTTCAGAAAGGCGGCAGACATACTTGGTCTTACGCCGTCGGCAATAAGCCATGCGATTTCATCAATGGAAAATGAACTTGGTTTTTCTGTTTTGAACAGAAGTAAATCGGGTGTTACTCTCACTAATTATGGAGAAAATCTTCTCCCATATGTAAATGCTGTTTTAAACAGTGATGAAAGTTTATGGCAGGCAATAGCAGAGTTTAACGGATTAAAAAAAGGAAAGGTGAAGGTTGGGTGCTTTTCAAGTATTTGCACAAGCTGGCTGCCTGACATTATGAATTCATTTAAAAAAAAATATCCGGATATTATGACATATGATGATGTTTCTTATTGGCTGAAAAACGGTGTTGTTGATATTGGATTTTTGTCTGTGTCGAGTGCAGGCGATATTCCGATAGAACCCCTTTACAAAGATAAACTTGTCTGCGTTGTTCCAAAAGGTCTGTTTGACAAAAATACGGATGAAGTAATGCACATAAGCGAACTCAGGAATCATCAGTTTGTTACACAGAGAGAGTCGACGGATGCAGATATTCAGAATTTCTTAAAAGAAAACTCATTGAATGTCCAGTCAAATTATCATGTGGTAGATGATCTTTCAACTATAGCACTTGTCGCAAACGGCTTTGGAATATGCCTTATGCCCGAACTTGTAATGAGAGATATTCCGTACGAGGTTGACTGCTATCAGATAGAGCCGGATGCATATCGAATTGTGGGGATAGCGACGATGAATTCTGATTTTATGGCACCGGCGGTCAGGACAATGTATAATCATATAATTAAGAATTATAAAAATATATGATGCAAGGGTCAAAAGCAAGTAGCAATGTATGTTTACATACAAATTGCATAGCAATGGAGCAATCCGTGGCATCAGTTTGGGTAAAAATATCAATAGATAGAAAAGAGGAATTTTAGATGAACAGATTACAGAGTGAATTGAGAAGAATTGACCACAGGGGGTATCCGGCATATAAGGATTTGCGTGGAAGTTATGATTTTGGAAAGTATGTTTTAAATATTGAGCATATCCAGGGGGATCCGTTTGCGTCCCCATCTTCTTTAAGTGTGAAGATAAAGGGGAGGGCAGCTGGTTTTCCAAAGGAATATTATAACGGGTATGACAGAAAGACGGCTTTTGAGGATTTTATCTTAAGACGGTTCAGTTTTTTTGCTGCAGGAATCAGCTTTAAGGCAAAAGGTTCAGGAAAGAGCGGTATGGTATCAGCAAGCCGGCCGGGGCAGGAGATTATGGAGCGTAGTGCGTGCAAGGTTGATGAGAGTACGGGCGATATAATACTCAGATTTGTTGTGGGATTTCCTGCAAGAGGGCGTTCGATAGATGCGGGAGAGCTTGAAAAGATATTGTTCAGGCTTTTGCCGGGTGTTGTTGAAAAATCAGGGATATTTAAGCTGTTTACGGAAAATGAGAAAGTTAAGTTAAAAGAGCAGATAGAACTTTCAGACGATCAGAAAACATTGAGAAAGGCGGTAGGCGAAAACGGTTTTGTGGCATTTATAGCGGATGGTTCGATTTTGCCAAGAGAAAGCGGAGTGTCAGAAAGACCGATGAAAAATGCTGTTTTGTTTAAGTCACCTAAATCGATGAGAGTTACTTTTGAACTTCCGCATAAGGGAAAAATAACGGGAATGGGAATAAAAAAAGGTGTTACGCTTATTGTCGGAGGAGGTTATCACGGCAAGTCAACGCTTCTTCAGACACTTGAAAAAAGTGTATATCCGCATATAGCGGGTGATGGCAGGGAGTATATAGTGACCGATGCGACCGGTGTGAAACTTCGTGCCGAGGACGGACGAAGCGTTAAGAATGAAGATATTAGTCTTTTTATAAGAAACCTTCCTAATGGAAAAGATACAAAAAACTTCTCGACACTCGATGCGAGCGGTTCAACTTCGCAGGCTGCAAACACTATTGAGGCACTTGAAGCTGGGAGCAGGCTTTTTCTTATAGATGAGGACACGAGTGCGACAAACTTTATGATAAGGGATGAACTTATGGAGCGTGTCATATCAGCGGATAAAGAACCTATTGTTCCGTTTATAAAAAGGGTGGGACAGCTTTATGAGCAGAACGGTATATCAACGATACTTGTTGCTGGAAGCTGTGGTGCTTTTTTTCATGTGGCTGACACGGTCATACAAATGGACAGATATATGCCAAAGGAGATAACAAAAGCGGCAAAAGAAGCAGCGGCAGACTATCCTCTGAAAATGCACGGGATTTCCAAAGACGGTATGTGTATTAAAAGCACGGATAATTCA
>ERZ773143.3063-NODE-3063-length-10904-cov-3.600977_pt1 | contig 10904 bp, 9 predicted proteins | sample MGYA00580852_ERZ773143 | MGnify/ENA primary metagenome ERZ773143 (study PRJEB29015, sample SAMEA2737853) | human gut metagenome | biome: human gut; feature: human-associated habitat; material: faeces | place: China | collected 2012 ... | reverse complement strand
AACAGGTGGAGGCCGGCATGAAAGCCAAAGGCACGCTCTTGAAGTACAGGACCGTCTGTGCGACGCCATACTCGTGAATGACTCCGTAAAGGGCGAATTGTCCCGAACCATACTCTATACATTCGACACCCACGACGGGATGCCCCTATATCGGGAAACCGAAAATAATCCAGGTCATTTAGGTTCGCAAACCGTTACTGTAAAATATTCGGGAAACGATACGGATACGAAATTCCCCTCCGACTATTTCGGTGAGACCAACCTGCTGAAAAATTATGGAGAAATATTCCTCCGATTCCGCGAAGGCACTTATGCAGCCTCCGACCGGGTAGGACAAAAAAGTCCGGAGTTTTCCCACAAATGGGGTGAACATCGGTTTTCTTCCGATCAGTTGAAAGGACAAAACTGCCTGCTCTTATTCCTCGACGAACGAGGCGAATTTTGCAAACAAGCCCTACAAATAGCCGAATCCGTATCCTTGAAAGAAAATCTGACGCCGGTTATACTCTACATAGAGAAACAACCCGAGAACATAGAAAACCGTTCGGGAGCCATCATACTGGAATATACCGGAAAAACAGCCAGCGAGTATGGCGTGACAGGCTACCCCACCCTCTTCCTGCTCGACCCCGAAGGCACGATACGATTCGTAAAAATAGGATATTCCCCGCTACTGGCCGAAGAACTCGAACTCGCCGTCAGGCAAATACTACACGACCGGCCCATACAAGCGCAGAAAAACAAATAGTTTCATCTATAAATTAACAGCAATGGAAAAAATCACTTTCAAAGGCACACCCGTACACACTTACGGTAAATTGCCGAAAGTAGGAAGCCAAGCTCCCTGCTTCACACTTACTCGATCCGACTTGACGGAACTTTATTGTCACGACCTCAAAGGACGTCGCATTGTACTGAACATCTTTCCAAGTCTCGACACTTCGGTCTGTGCTACTTCGGTGCGTAAATTCAATGAACTGGCAGCATCTCTGGACAATACGACCGTCGTGGCCGTCTCCAAAGATCTACCTTTCGCCCAATCACGCTTTTGCACGACCGAAGGCATTAAAAACTTAATTGCCGCATCGGCATTCCGTTCGCCCGAATTTTCAAAAGATTACGGCGTGGAAATGGTAGACGGCCCGTTAGCCGGACTATTGGCCCGTGCGGTCGTGGTCATTGACAAAAATGGAAAAGTCATTCACGCTGAACTCGTCCCCGAAATCGCACAAGAACCCGACTATGAAGCCGCTATAAAAGTGTTGAAATAAACTTCGACCCACAACTGAATCCCTTCCTCTATATCGAATGTAAAACGATATAAAGGAAGGGATCACAATGTTATTCTATTTCAGATCTGCTGTTTTAATACCGACAACCTCTGATCGTTTCTATCAAACGTACAAAATCATCTGGATATACATCACCGATATTACCGATACGGAATGTATCTGCCTTAGAGATCTTCCCCGGGTAAATAACAAAACCCTTTTCTTTCAGTTGCACATAAAACGACTTGAAATCAAATCCTTTATGTGGATAAAGAAACGAAGTAATGATAGGCGACTGTACCTCATCGGGTAACAAGGTTTCGAATCCGAGTGTACGCATACCGTTTACCAATACATCGTGATTTTCACAATATCGTTTATAGCGTGCGGTTACGCCCCCTTCTTCCGTAAGCTCTTCCATAGCTTGTTTAAATGCCCGCACCACATGAGTAGGAGAAGTAAAACGCCATTTACCATGCCCTTTCTCCATCGTTTCCCACTGATCGTAAATATCGAGAGAAAGGGATTTAGACACCCCACGGCAACGCATCAGTTCAGATTTACGAGCGATGATGAATCCAAAGCCGGGAACTCCTTGTATACATTTATTAGCACTACTTATCATAAAGTCGACACCCAACTCTTGCAAATCGATGGGAATACCTCCAAAACTACTCATTGCATCTACAATCAGTCGCTTGCCATACATCTTGACTATGTGAGCAATGTCCTTTAACGGATTGAGAATGCCCGTTGTTGTTTCGCAGTGAACTATGGCTACATGAGTAATATCGGCATTGGGCTAAATAGTCGTCTACATAACTTACCGATATCTGCTCTGTTTCATCAAAAGCCAACAGATCATAATCTATCCCATGATATTCGGCAATGTTTCCCATGCGATCTCCATAAGCTCCATTGCTTAATATAAGGAGCTTATCTCCCGGCTTAATAGTACTTCCTATAACTGCCTCCACACAATATGTGCCGCTACCTTGCAACAAAATGGAGGTATATTCATCGGGTTGCCGAGAAGACAATGCCACAAGCGAGTTTCGTATCTCTTCTACAATATGTACATTGTAATCCTCGTCCCATGTACACCAATCGGTCATCATAGCTTCCTTCACAGTTTCGGTAGTAGTAAGAGGACCGGGAGTTAATAATATGTACGGTTTCATATCAATTAGTTTTTAAAAATTATTGGAATCATTCATTCTTCGATTTATATCTTGTATTACAGAGGGCAACCCGGTAATGTCGTCCACTACATAATGAGCTCCTGCATCTAACATACGAGTACGAACAACAGCTTTCCTGTTTTCCAGTTCCGCCATAGGTAATTTAGAAATCTCGTCTTCGGTAAGCCCCAATTCATTACTACCCAGAATAACACCCACTGTCCACACCTTCGAATTGACACCTTCTTTAATATCCGCTATCGTATCGCCATATTTTAATACACAGTCGACCGAAGAGACAGCCAAATCTATCATGTTTTGGTAAACCATATACGGGTAAGGACGCCCAGCAGGTAACCGATCTGAGGTTACACAATTGTCTATCACATAACCTTTCCGAGCCGCAGCAGGGACTACCACGTCCATCATTGCTTGGGTATATCCGGTTGTCGAGCCAACCTTGATGCCCTGACTCCGCAACTGCATAATGGTTTCGACGACGCCGGGAATAGGTTCCGAATAATCTTCCAAAGTAGCAAACAATACACGCTGAAAATCATTATAACGACCTTGTACATCACTGTCGTCATAATCTCGTCCAAACTTCAAGCGAAAATCCTCGGCCACTCGTTCTATCGCAAATAAAGCTCGAATTTCTTCTATTTTCGTCAACCCCATAAATGCCCGCGTTTCTTCCGGGGTGACCTCCAAACCAATGTTTTTGAAACTTTCGACAAAAGCAGCAACGGGAGCCATGCAACCATAATCGACGGAGGTCCCTGCCCAATCCATGATAATACACTCTACTTTCTTCATGATTCTTAGTGATTTATGATTGTTTTTATTTATTTTACCTGTTGAGTATTCGCTATCTTGGGTGATAGTCCGAAACAGTTTTGCGTAATAAATAATCTGTTCTTTCCAACACAAACTGTACGTTCACGGCGATAACGTGCCAGCAAATAGACGAGTGCCCCCATAAACGCCATAGCACAAGTAACTCCTACATATCCCGACATCAGATTATAGAAATGCAACCAATCGATATTTGGCTTAAAACACTCTTTCAACACCAATACCAATACCGTACCCATATAACCGATAAAGTCAAGTGTTATAATAAAAAAACCTACGTTTCCTCTAATACGGAAACAAGCGATGAAACGTTCGAAAAAGAGCGTTTGAAAACTGAGATATACCGTATAAAGGGACAAACTTTGCAGGAACAGCCATGTAGTAGTAGACAATTCGAGCGTATTGTAATTGAAGGCTATGAAACTAAGTGTCAATGTACCGCAAGTAACTAATACAAGCAGTGCACACAATACTTTCATATCGTTCTTTATCAATGACATTATACCAAAAACACAAAAAATAACAAGTGTCACTGTCGCATCTATTTTGGCAAAAGCCCACGAAGATAAACCGCTGGCCTCCACATTAATGATCTTTACTAAAAAATCTTCTTTGATATCCTGTAAAACAGTGATAAACAAGTTCGCGAAAAATAGCAGTAACAATACCGGCATAAAACTTTTGAAAATATGCATGCGCCCCTCCCGGTTCAACGTCACTCGCTCGGTTCGTAACTTTTTGTCTTCCTCTGTCGGTTGAGGAAGACGTGTCATCAACCAGCCCAATAACGATAACAAAGGAAATGCAAAAGCACCGATGAAAGCAGGCATCCAAAACTCACTAATATGCAGATTTTCCATAACAAACAAACCAATGGATTTTGCCGTACCCGAACTAATAGCGATACTCAATCCCATAAGACTGGCCAACAGGTCGGTGACACGGCGACCTTCTAAAAAACTGAATATCACCCCCCACATGCAACCCAATGAAAGTCCATTAAAAAAGAGAGCGAATACATTGAATGGCCGGGGAAGCAAACCAAACAACACAAGAGATAATTCGGCAACGGCTACCGACAAAATGATAAATCGTAACCGGTTTTCTTTTTTCAGTTCCGAAATTACCTTAATACCTATTAATTTCGATAGAAAGTAACCAAAAATCTGTACAATGCTTGTTACGGTTTTATAATCCATGCCAAAAAAATCGAGTCCATCGAATGTTGCCGCCGTAAACGGTTTACGTAAAGCATATACTAACGAATAAGACAACAAAGCCGCACCGCCCGCCCAAAAGATAAAAAGTACATCGGATAACTTTCGGTTAGAAGAAATACCTTTTTTTAGTCCGTTTATATTCATCAGATCTCTTATATTCTTGATTTCATCGACAAATGTAACGCAACTTCAAAAGCCCAAAAATGAATTTCTATTATTTATAAACACCATATTTTCAGAGTTTTATAACGTAACATTAATGAAATATTTATGCAATGAAAACATAATAAAAGTTTAGTTTCTTTGTATAATTATTTTAAGGTTCGATAGAAATTTCAATGCTTATGAACGATTTGCTTGACATATATAAACGAATAGAGTATTTGCGGAATCAAGGTGTAAAAATGAAGGAAATCGCCGACTATACCAACATGGCAGCCAGCGTATTATCTTCTTTATATTCCAGCGTATTACCCACCTATTTGAGTGGCATCAATAAAGGAGAAAATGAAGAAGATGCGTTGGATTATGCCCTTTCACAAGTGAACAATATATCAAAAAAGAGGTTGTTAGGCAATTTACAAGAACTGAAAACACAACTTTTCCGATTGGAACCCAATACCGGTGCAGAAGAAAAAGCAAATCCTTTTTTAAACATGCTAACCGAAGAAATGCAAAACTCGGTGCAAGAGGTATATAATTACAGCGGAATTTATATCAGTTACAGTTTATCGTCCTCATCGCACTCATTGAAAGTAGAGCCTTATCTAATCTCTGCTTCCGAAAACAACTCTTACGTAAGAGTAATGCACATGAACACATATAATACGACTCATTGCGGCATAGGTATGTTCAGCAATCACCAAAATGCCTACATTATGTTCAATGAACGGGAAATGCCGCAAATGGCTTTATTTACCATTTATCTACAATTACCTATGTATGATTTTCCCCATATGCTGAAAGGTCTCTATCTATGTTTAGATTATAACCGCAATCCTATTGCACGGCGCATCCTTTTCATCAAGCATTCCGACAGTACTAACATCGACGATTTCCTGCTTTTAAAAGGTCGCCTCGTATCACCCGAAGAATTAACAGACGAGATACGTCCTTATTACGATTATACTTGTCAACCGGGAGACTACATCAAAACATGCAATGTCCCTTCTCCATTACTGAATGCAAAAGATCTGGACAGAGAAAAAAGAATGTTGGAAATTTAGTATCCGGTACACACGAAAAAAAGTTTTTATCTCTCTGTTCCATTGCTTCGAAGAGTGATTAAAAACAAAAAGTTTAAGAAAATCGATTGATAATCCTCGCTATTTCAAGCACATCGGATTCGTTTAGATAAGCCGACATCGGCAGACTCAATACCTCATCGGCAAGCTGTTCGGCAATAGGCAGAGGCAATTGATTGTATTCTCGATAACACTGTTGTTTGTGTGGAGGTATGGGATAATGAATGAGAGTGCCCACCCCTTCCGATTCCAAATAGTTTTTCAGCCGGTCCCGCTCGGAACATCGTACGACATACTGATGCCAAATGTGTTCTCCCTCACCTCCCGGTTCGGGAAGTACGATTTCCTTGCCATGTATATGTTCGGAATATGCCTTTGCGACAGCGACCCTACGGCGATTATCCTCATCGAGATATTTCAATTTCACCGATAAGAATGCAGCTTGCAAATCGTCCATGCGGCTGTTCACCCCCTTATAAAGATTCACATACCGCTCTGCCGAGCCGTAATTACCCAATGCTCGGACCACTTCGGCCAGTTCCCCGTCATTGGTCGTCACTGCCCCCGCATCGCCCAATGCGCCCAAATTTTTGGTCGGATAGAAACTCAATCCGGCGGCATTGCCCAAAGCTCCGGTGTGAAACGAGCCCTGCAATCCCGCCACCGGCGAAACCGCACCGAAAGCCTGAGCGTTATCCTCTACAATTTTCAACCCGTAACGGGCAGCTACGTCTTTCAGACATTCGTCCCAACAAACCCGACCGTACAGATGGACGACCATAATCGCCCGCGTGCGAGCTGTTACAGCCCGCTCCACCAAAGAAGTATCGAGATTGTAAGTGTGTACCGACGGCTCGACGAACACAGGTACTAGCCCGTTGTCGGTAATGGCGAGAACCGAAGCCACATAGGTATTCGAGGGCACGATAACCTCGTCACCCGGCTGCATGACTCCCATCTCGATGTATGCACGTAACATTAAACGCAAGGCATCCAACCCGTTTCCCGTAGCTACCGCATAGCGACAACCCAGATATGCACATAATTGCTCTTCCAACCGGGACACGTACTTCCCCCGGATATACCACCCGCCCTCGATAACTTCGGCGGCGGCAGTCTTCATCTCCTCCATATAAGGAGCATTGGATTCTCGTAGGGATAATTGGGGATATTTCATCTATCGGCTAATTTCTTTAAACTCTTGATAATCGCGAATATAATCCGACTCTTCGTAATAATCGGAAGTCAGCACCAAACAGACCGACCCAGAAGAGAAATTATTGAGTACCCGCCAGATACCCGGCACGATAAGCAGCCCGTAGGAGGGTCGGTTCAAAGTCACCGTACGGGTGGAGATGCCGTCGTCGAGAATTACATCGAACGATCCACCGGCCGCCACCAACAACTGGTAAAGTTGCTTGTGTGAATGACCGCCCCGTTCCTCTCCGCCCGGCACATCATACAGATAGTACACCCGTTTCACGGCAAAAGGCAGGTCGATGTCATTCTCCACCACAGTGATGTTTCCATTCTCTCGCTCGTGCTTGGGCAATCGTATCAGTCGGCAATCGTCCACCGAAGCTCTTTTACTCATCATTCCTTCCTTTCAATAAAGTGCGGTACTCTTCAAAATCTTCTATATAATCGCCGGCATCGTACAAAGTCGACGACAATACCAACGCCAGCGAATTGGTCGAGAAGTTATCCAGCTCGCGCCACATCATGCGGGGCACATACAAGCCGTAATACGAACGTGCCATGTGATAGCGCCGAGTCTCCGTGCCGTCATTCAACACGATATCGAAGCTGCCCGACAAGGCCACGATAAACTCCTCCTGTTCTTTGAAAGCGTGGCCGTTGCGATGCTCGTCGCCCGGCACATCGTACAGCCAGTAAGTACGCGCTATCTCGAACGGAATATGCCGTGCACTCTCGATGAACGACAGGTTTCCCCGCTTGTCTGCCACTTTGGGCAACTCGATCCATCTCACCCGGTCAAAGCTCATCGTTCGCCAGTCTTATCAAATATTGTCCATACTGGTTTTTCTTCATCGGCTCGGCGAGTCCGAGCAAATGTTCCTTGTCTATCCACCCCATGCGATAAGCGATTTCTTCCAAAGAGGCCACTTTCAGCCCTTGTCGGTGTTCGATGGTCTCGATAAAGTTCGATGCCTCGTACAGCGATTCATGCGTACCGGTATCGAGCCAAGCGAAACCTCGTCCCATCAACTGTACGCCAAGAGCCTGCGATTGGAGAAAGACCTGATTCACCGAGGTTATTTCCAATTCTCCCCGTGCCGATGGTTTCACCTGCTTGGCAACCTCCACGACCCGATTAGGGTAAAAATAAAGACCGACCACGGCATAGTTGGAACGAGGCTTTGCCGGTTTCTCCTCGATACTGATCGCCCGTCCGCTTTCGTCGAACTCGACTACACCGTAACGTTCGGGATCCCCCACCCGGTAACCGAACACCGTCGCCATTCCTTTATCGGCATCGGCAACGGCCTGTCTCAGCATGCGGGTAAAGCTCTGTCCGTAAAAGATGTTGTCGCCCAACACCAAGCACACGGTGTCGTTCCCCACAAACTTCTCCCCGATGATAAACGCCTGCGCCAGTCCATCGGGCGATGGCTGCTCGGCATACTCGAAACGCACGCCGAACTGTCCGCCGTCTCCCAACAATCTCTTGAATCCGGGCAAATCGGTAGGAGTGCTGATAATAAGTATCTCACGAATACCAGACAACATCAATACCGATATGGGGTAATAAATCATAGGTTTGTCATACACCGGAAGCATCTGCTTCGATACTCCCCGAGTAATGGGATACAATCTCGTGCCGGAGCCTCCGGCCAATACTATGCCTTTCATCGTTCGTATCTTATTAGGGCAATCAACGATTGCCGTACATTTGTTCGTAATATTTCTGGTAATCGCCGCTGACTACTTCGTCCACCCAATCTTGATGATCGAGATACCAACGCACAGTTTTCTCTATCCCCACGGTAAAGGGGGTCTCGGGATACCAGCCCAATTCACGAGCAATCTTCGACGGATCGATGGCATAACGCATGTCGTGCCCCGGACGGTCGCCCACGAAAGTAATCAAATCCTCGTTAATATTCTTCACATCGGTCTTCAATACCCTACGATATTCCGGTTCTTCCCGCATGATACGGGCAATAATACCGATGATGAGCTTCACGATATTGATATTCTGTTCTTCGTTGAATCCGCCCACATTATAGACTTCGCCGATACGGCCGCGTTCCAATACGGCATCGATAGCCTTAGCGTGGTCTTCCACATAGAGCCAGTCGCGCACATTGTCGCCCTTACCATAGACCGGGAGTTTCTGACCGGCCAATATATTCTTGATAATCAGAGGTATCAATTTTTCCGGGAAATGATAGGGACCGTAATTATTGGAACATCGGGTAATATTCACCGGCATGCCGTAGGTTTCGTGGTAAGCCCTCACGAACATATCGGCACTCGTCTTCGAAGCCGAATAAGGAGAACGGGGATCGAGTGGTGTCGTCTCCGTAAAGAACCGTTTGCCATAAGTATGCAGGTCGGTACGTCCGGTCACCACTTTGCGCACATCGGCATCGGTAATTTCCAACGGCTGCGGGTCGATATAATCCTTAGACAACGAGCCGTAGACCTCGTCGGTCGATACTTGCAAGAATTTCTTTCCCTCGGCATAGAGAGGCATCCCTTCGGAATCTTTTCCCTTATACCAAGCCTTGCGGGCGCAATCGAGCATATTCTGCGTGCCCAATATATTCGTTTCCAAGAAGAGCTGCGGATTGGCTATACTGCGGTCTACGTGCGATTCGGCCGCAAAATTGACCACATAATCTATATCGGTTTCGGCAAAAATGTTCGCTACCAATTCGGCATTGCGTATGTCCCCCTTCACGAACCGCACTCTCGAATCGGCTATTTCGTCTTTAATAGTACCCAGATTCCCGGCATACGTAAGTTTGTCTAAAACGACCACATATATATCTTCTTCGTACTTTTTCAACAAATATTTCAAAAAGTTCGCCCCAATAAATCCGGCCGCACCGGTGACCAAATATCTTTTCATAACCTGAAATTTAAAATTCGCTGCAATTTACAACTTTTTTAAGAAATAATCCAATACGAAATATTTAGAAACTGTTTTAATTTTTTTCAAGCGACATTCGAGAACCTCTACGAGGGTATTCACTCAGACTTCCCCCTCCAATATAGTAATACTTTTAGCAGTCGATGGGAGAAATTCACCTTATAAATATATAATTAATTATAGTATAATATTACTATTTATGAGATAAATCATAAAAAACCAATTTTCTCACTAGGGATTAAACCTTCATATTAGTTATAAAATATATAAGCGATTACATACCGTTAGAAATAACCCATAATAAAATTATATAAAAGACAACCGTTCGTTACTAATATCATTAAAAAATAAACAAACACATTTAATTACCCATTAAAAACACTTTATGTATGAAAAAATCTTTATTTAATCCGTTACTGCTTTTAGCAGGTCTACTTGTTTCAAATCTATCCGTAGCACAGGTTACTCCTATTTCAGGGGTTGTCGAACCCGAAATAAGCACAGCGGAATCCCCCAAATGGTATACAATGATGTCGTCCCACCTCACGGCTTCCGATCGACAAAACCGATTTATGAAATGGGACGGTTCGAATTTATGTACCGACCAGCTAACCACACCGCCAACCGATGCTGCTTACATCTGGCGTTTGGAAAAAGCGGACGGAGGCGACAATTACTGCGTACTGGTTCATTCGAGCGGTATGCGCATTGTTGTTCCAGTAGAAGCTACCGCTATCAACAATACGATGTTAGAGATGAGTGCAGACGAGGGTGCTGTTTGGGTACTGGCCACATCTGCTTCCACAGGACAACAGCAGTGTGCCGATAAACAATACTGTCTGGATTACACAGGGATTTCGGAAGCCGCTTATCTGAACGCCGCAGATACGTCATGGGATTACGGTGTAACCGTTTATGAAATGGGAACACACCAAGCCTCGGGCTGGTTTTTCTATCCGGCTCGACATCTGGGCACGCGGAGAAAACCTGCTGGCACAGCGTTACGAAATCAA
>ERZ773143.3057-NODE-3057-length-10929-cov-4.060143_pt1 | contig 10929 bp, 12 predicted proteins | sample MGYA00580852_ERZ773143 | MGnify/ENA primary metagenome ERZ773143 (study PRJEB29015, sample SAMEA2737853) | human gut metagenome | biome: human gut; feature: human-associated habitat; material: faeces | place: China | collected 2012 ... | reverse complement strand
GCTTTTATATTGTTTATCCATCAAAAATGCAAAAGTAGAAAGCAAAATCAAATCAACCGATGCACAGTATAAATATTTGAATTTTTTTTACCATTGACCGAGCAGTGTTCTACATCAATCAAGCATTGATCCTCAAGAGATTTTATTGCTCGTCTTACACTTTCGTAACTCATATTGCATTGCTCAGCCATTCTTTTTATTGACCAATAACTTTTTCCTTTTTTATCTTTTTTGGAAACCAAAAAACAATAGACCATAAAGTCACGACTGTTCAATTTATATTTTTCAAAAAAGTCATTTGGCATAATCCAAAATCTTCCGCTTGGAATTTTTTGATATAGCATTTTTCACTCCCCTTTCTAAAAATAAAAATAAAAAACCTATACGCATCTCAAAATAAAAATGCATATAGGTTCATCATAGTTTTATTGAATTTTCTCTCCGCTTTCATATTAGCAAATTCATAATTTTCTGTCAAGACCCCTTGCAGATGAAAAAATTACTTGAATTCAAATTGAACGGAAGATTGATATTGATTTGTGTTAAAAGTTGATTTTAGGGAAGGAAGTGTGTATAATAATTAATGAAAATAAGTTAGGAAGGAGTGTTGTTATGAACTATACTTTGATGCACAAAAACATAAAAGTGGCTGATTTATCATTAGACGAAGAAACCGGTTCGATCGTCAAAATAGGCGAAATATATAACTTTACTCACCTTCCTATCGGTACAACTAAAGATGATTTATCCGCTGACAGAGCCTTGCTCAATAAATGGTGGACTGATCGCTCAATTCCTGCAAGCAGATCGGGTGTAAGAGATGCACTTGAAATTTTGCGTGTAAGCACTCCGAAACTGCTTTTGGCAAAATGCTACGGATTAAGCCTGTCGGATCAATATTGGGTTAAGCCTATTAATTCCGATTTGGAATGGGAATTGGTAAATTTCTTTGACAATGATTTTTCAGAAGATGTCGGTGATATTCTGTTCGGAAAAGCAAAAAATTCTGAAAATATCAGTTTGAATTCACCTGACAACACATCTGATGGTTGCTTAAAGAAAAGATGGAAAATAATTAATCAAAAGCGTTGTCTTCTTAAAGCAGGCAGTTTGCCATATGAACAACAGCCGTTTAATGAGGCTATTGCGTCATTGATTATGGATAAGTTAAATGTGGACCATGTCAGTTATTCCGTTATTGTTGATGATGAAAAGCCATACAGCGTTTGCGAAGATTTCATTTCAAAAGATACAGAACTTGTGACGGCTTGGAAGATTTTGCAAAGGTATCCTAAACCTAATCACCTATCTGTTTATCAGCATTATATTGACTGTTGCAAATCTTTGGGCATTGATGACATTGTTGATAAAATCAATCAAATGATTGTAGTTGATTTTATTATAGCCAACGAGGACAGACACCTCAATAATTTCGGTCTTGTCAGAAATGCAAACACGCTTGAATGGATTGATGTTGCACCGATTTTTGACAGTGGCTCATCGCTCGGTTATGATAAAGTTACACCGAATATGGATAAACAATCATTGATAGTTTGCAAGCCGTTCAAAAAGACTTATTTTGAACAGTTAAAATTAGTCACCTCTTTTGATTGGATAGACTTTGACGCTTTGAAAAACATCGACAATGAAATACTCGGCATATTGAATGATGCCGATGAAAATTTAATTGATGATGCAAGAAAACAAAAAATCATATCTTCAATCAACCAAAGAATAGAATATATCCATAATCTTGCTATGGAAAAAACTTGGCAAGCCAATGACGACATTGCCGAAGATGTTGAAAACGATGTCGCTGAAGATTATTCATCATTTGATATGTCAATGTAAAAATTTAAATAATAAATGTGAAAGACTATAACTCATTATTAGAACTAGGGAGCTTCCGTCCTACGCAAATGTTTAAATCCCTTATTTAAGCATAACAATAAGAAGTCATCATTCAATTGGTGACTTCTTTCTTTTTTAAGGAGGTAAAATGAACGATATAAATATAATGCCACTTATCATGGCATTCGTTATTATGGCAGTTATTCTTGGCGGTATTACTATAGTCAGTCACATATACTCTCTTAACAGAATTAAAAGTAAGACAGTTGGAGATGGTCAACACGGAACGGCACGGCGGGCCACAAAGGCTGAAATAAGGCACGCTTATGAGCACATCGTTTATACACCTGAGAAATGGAGAAAAGAGGCACAAAGGGGTGTACAGCCGTCAACAAGCGATGGAAAGGCTTTACCACAAGGATTACTTGTAGGGAGAGATAAAACAGGAGCTTTAATTGATACAGAAACTGCTTGCCCCTTCTAATATGAAAGGTAAAAATAAATTTCAAGCGCTCGTTGAGCTTTTACCGGATGAGCATAAAGCAAAATGGTTTGCAGGAGCAGCGCTTAATACCTCGGAGCAAAGCATGTCATCGGTAATGTCTACTGCTCTTTCTCGTCTTAATTCATTTCTTGACTCGGAACTCGAACAGATTCTTTGTTTTGACACCGAAATTGATGCAGAGGAATTTTGCAATCAAAAAAGTGCAATATTTCTTATTATGCCAGAGGAAGATCCAAACAAATTCTTTATGATATCACTTATCATTCAGCAACTATACAGAGAAATCCTTTCGGTTGCTGATGAGCAAGGTGGCAAATTAAAGAATCGCTGTGTATTCTTGTGCGATGAGTACGGAACATTACCAAAGATTGAGTCGGCTGAGATGATGTTCTCTGCATCTCGTTCTCGAAGACTTCAAATCGTTGCGATTATTCAATCATTGCAACAGCTTGAAAAGAACTACGGCAAGGAAGGGGCCGCAATCATTGTTGATAATACTTAGCTCACTATATTTGGTGGCTTTGCTCCAAACTCTGTTACTGCCGAGTCAATGTCAAAGGCTCTTGGCAGTAGGACTGTTATGAGCGGTTCAGTCAGTCGCAGTGTTAATGATCCTTCACAATCACTTCAAATGATTGAACGACCTTTAATGACTGCCGATGAGCTTAAATCAATGCCCAAAGGACAATTCATTGTTATGAAAACAGGCGTTTATCCTATGAAGGTAAAATTACAATTATTCTTCAAGTGGGGTATTAGATTTGAAGAAGCATATGCTGTTAATGAACGAGGCAATCGTATGGTTAAGTATGCATCGTCTAAAAAACTAATAAGCAGTATACTCGAAAAATATCCACATACTTCAAACAAAGAAAATCGACCATATGCACCTCCCGGTGAATACAGTGAAAGTTCTGCACCGCCTGTTAGTGTTGCAATCTTGAATGCCGTTAAGCAAGAACTTGATAAACATGAAACAGAACTCAAAACACAAAGTACATTTGCTTATTTGCGAGATGCGATTGTTAGTAAAAAATAGAGACATAACTTTAAAATAGGTTTGCACTGATATTTAGGGCAAACCTATTAATATTTTTTATAAAATATTCTTGAATTAAAGCCTTTTTTTGTGTATATTTATGTTGTAACCTATGTTAAATTGTTTTCCGTCAATTTTAAATTTGGCTTTCTATTTTACTAATCGAGTCGATTTAATACTAAAAATGCATTTGTAATAAAAACAAGTCCTTATGGTTGAAGGGTGATTGTATAATGAATATAGATGATATTATAAATGATTCTGCCTTTCATGACTGGCAGAATTATGCACCTAATATTGTTCAATATTTGAAATATACCAAAGATAGCCAATATTTGTTGGCTGTTGGTCATAAAATTGAAGATGTATATAGAGCTTTTTGTAATGCACGTGCATCATTAATTTATGCTAATTCGTCTGATTTTGGCGATATTGCAGGAGATGAAAATATAGATAAATTATATGCTAAATATCACTTTTTATTGAATTCCATCATGGAATATGCCTTGTGTTTAGATATTAGTTGGCAAGTAGTATGGGCCTATACACAAACTGAATCATTAGATTATTTAATACAACAAAATTTTTGTCAGATTGAAAAAGATTGTAATAGAGATAGCGTATTAGAACGGTTAAATTACATTATATCCCAACATGCTCCCGGATTTTCAAAAATTCAAGCAATTTTATCTATTGTAACCGATTTTGATAATAATCCTAATACTATAAAACTTCGTTCCATAAACAATAAAATTAAACATCGAGGAACAATTCATTTTGAGGGATTAGGAACAAATTATACAAATTTGCCAATAGTTGTAAATGGAAAGAAAATACCAATATTACATAGAGATCACTATGCGGTAAACGATATTGAAAATATGTTGTTTGAATATCATAATAACTTTCAAGTATATATAAATGGATTGATTGATATAATGATGCCGTCTGATTATTTAAATGAAAAAATTGATTTAAAAGAGGGATTAAATAGTTTACTACATCTAAGTAATTAAAGAATATTTTTGCCAATTTTAAATTCGTGACATAAATAAAAAATAGCAAATTTTCAGATAATAACACCAAGTAATGTACACGGCAATGTACCGTTTGACAAATTATATAATAAATTAACTGAAGATTTGTCTGAGGCATAAACAATAGTAGTAGATTAAGCGATATAAAATAACATATATAGCAAAGAGAATATTCGAAGGAGCAAGAGTATTATTAACAAGCATATAAAAGACTAATATTAAAGCAAGGCTTTTGCTGAAGCAGAACTTTTTTTAAATATATTTATGTTATCATCAGATATCGCTATGAATATTAGATTTATAAAAAATAAGGAATATAGATAATGAATTTTGAAGCAATAAATATTTTCTTATCTTCAACATTTGACAACAAAATGATTGTTAATAGAGATAAATTTCGAAATGAAATCACTGCAAAACTCAACGCAATAGCAGGTCAAGCAAATGTTCTAGTATACTTTAAGGATTTTGAATTAGGTATTCCTGACGACACTAAGCCATTAGATGTTGTTGAAGTGTGTTTAGATGCAATTAGTTCCTCCAATTATTTTATAGGCTTAATTGGAGAAAACAATGGAACATCAGTAAAAGAATTTTTAAATACGGAAGATATATCCAAAAGCAAATATTTTAAAGTTATTGATTTTGCAATTAGTAATGATATGACAGTTTTAGAACTGGAATTTTTTTATGCATTAAATCAAAACATTAATTCTTATTATTTTTTTGATAGTCAAAGTTCTAATTATCGCATAGTTAAACAATTACTTAAATATAATCAAAACATTAAAGGGTTTTCAAACACCGAGATGTTAATAAATGATTTTATAAAGGTTTTTAGATCAGATTTTAATTATAAATATGACAATGTATTTAGAGAATCGATTCAAGAAAGAAATACAAATATCATTGCTGCAAATAAACTCCGATACTATGTTTCTGATGAAAATGCTATCAAAAGTATAAATAATTATATTAACGGACATAGCAACAAGGCATTTTTAATATATGCAAAATCAGGTTGGGGTAAGTCGACTTTATTATTTGACTGGATAAATTCTGATGAAGAAAAAATTTTAAGTGCTTATCAAGAATATTACTATTTTCCTGAACATTATTATGCGTATTTAGAAGATTTTTTGTATTCGGTATTGTGTGATATTGATAATAAAAATAACACAAATTATGCATATAATTATGATAGCTTATCATCGGAAATTCAAAAAGTAGAATATTTTAAAACTATTATTAGTGATTTAAGTTTTAAATGTATTTTTATTTTCGATGGATTGGATAAACTATTATCTCGAAATGGCATAAATCCTTTAGCATTAATTCCTCAAAGAATAAATGAATATACAAAAATCATCATTACTTCTTCAATTTTCCCTAATAAAAGTAATCTCATAATATATGAACTAGATCATTTCGATTATTTAAATCTAATTAAAAACTTTTTTACCAAAGAAGGTAAAATATTAATATATGAGAAGTACAAAAAAATTTTTTCGGAAAGAATAGATAAAGAAGTAAGTCCGCTATTCATTAGATTATTACTTTCAGAAATATGTATAACCGCTAAGTATGATAATATTGAGTCAGTTTTAGATAGCTATTTATTACAATTTAATAAAACTAAAAATCCATATATCAGTTATGTTGAACGTCTTAATATGTACTTTAAAGATGGAAAAAAAGAACCTTTTAGAGACATTTTGGTTTATCTGTTTATATCTAAAAACGGTTTAGCAGAATCTGATTTAAGTAAATTAATAGAGTCAAATAAAATTAAAGATATTTTAAATGTCGTTTATTTTGAACTACAAAAAAACGACATTGAAAAGTACATTCTTCTCAACAAGCATTTAAAAGATTCTGTATCTTATTTATACATAAATAAGATTGATTTAAAATATTATGTGAACAAATTATCTGATCTTGTATCTGATAAGATATATAGCAACAGTAGCGATAGCGACATATACGATAATCTTGAAGAATATTTAAATGTTTTAGAATCTAAGGATGATTGTGAGTGCGAATTAATTGATTTATTTTCTCATTGCGATATTATCGCTAATTTATGGTATCACAACAGACAATTAGTGATGAGGGCTTTTTCGAGTATTAAAAACCGAAGTGAACTTATCAATGGGTGGAAAAAATATATTGAAAATGATAATGAAAGTAATGCACCGTATTTTATTGCACATTTATTAAGTGAGTTTGCAATGTATGAAGATGCTGTATGGTTTTCAAGTAATGGACTCAAAAGATTTTTAAGCCATCCAAACATAGTAGATGATAAAGATTTAGCAACAGAATACAATAATCTTGCATTATATATGGCATATGCTAATAAAGAGAAATATTTTAGTCTTATAGAGATGTATTTAAAAGAAGCTTATGATATAAGAAAAAAAAATAATTCTGATGTTCGTTCTTTTTGTGAATCCTGCAATAATCTTTCAAATTTTTACGAAGATTTTGATATCGCAGAAGCGAGGAAATATTTAAACGAAGAGTTATCTAAAATAAATAATAATCCTTCAGTCAATTTAGATATTTTGAGTAAGGCATATATTCAAAATGCTTCATTGCTCACTGCAGAAAATGAATATAAGAAAGCTCATGATTACAATAAACGTGCTTATGAAATTTATAAATCAATATATAGTGAAAAAAGTTTTGAATGTTCTAAAATCGTCATTAGTGACAGTTATATATACACATTGGAAAAGGATTATTTGAAAATTATTGATTCACTTCCATCTGTAATTGATATATATGAATCTAAAGGGATTGAAAATGATGATTTAATAATTGCTTATAATAATTTGGCTAATGCATATTACCAAACGAATACTTTATGTAAAAATGCAATAGATACTTATAAAAACTATTACAGACTGCTTTTAAAACTAAACAATGATAAATATAAAGATATTCTGAACAACTTATTACAAACAGCAACAGAGTATAATATAAAACTCGAGTAGAAGGAAGAATTTGCAATGAAAGAAAATGAAAAAACAAATACTCAAAACAATAATATAAATAGTGGTGATAAACTTGGATATTTACAGTTAATCCAAGAACCTATATGCAGAATGTCAACAATTTCTGCAATATTCAAAGGCTTCGCAGCTGCTATTGTTGGTGGGATAGCTATGATATCTTTTAAAGATATCAGTCTTATTGTTTTAGGATTGTCATTTTTACCTGTATTTGCATTCGCAATGTTGGATATATACTATCTTAAACTTGAAAAAAAGTTTAGATATTTATATATAAAAGTTAAAGATGGTATCCAGCCTATCAATTATTCTTTAAATATAAATTTTGAAAAAGATGAGATTAAAAAAGCTAAGGCGACCAATTGGGATTGTATTAAATCTCCATCAATTTATTTGTTTTATCCAATGATGATAGTAGTGTTGGTTGCTGTTTTTATTTTAAAATGTGTTAAAATTATATAAGCTCAAAAGAAAATAATTGTGCCAAGAAAAACTTCTGTGCCTTGTAAATATAGAAATTATAATTCCAAAAAATTAACTATGATATTATAATATTTTACGTTTCTAAAATATGAAAGGAAAATTATGTACACTAAATTCAATTATTCCCCATCTGGATATTTCTATAATCATGAAATAAATAGGCATTTATCAAACGGTAACAAGATTTTTTCTGCTCATGAAAAAGAAGTTCAAAAATGTCTGTCTCAGTATATTACAGAAGACGGAATAATAAACGGAACTGATTTAAAAGAGCATTGGTTTTCCATTACAAAGAAAGATATATTTATATCACATTCACATTGTGATATTAATAAAGTTAAAGCATTTGCTGGATGGTTGCATGATTGTTTTGGATTGGAAGCATTTATTGATTCGTGTTCTTGGGGATATTGTGATGATTTGTTAAACAAAATTGATAAAAAGTATTGTTATGATTCAAAGAAAAAGACATATGATTATCATTTGAGAAATTATACAACCAGTCATGTTCATATGATGCTTTCAACAGCACTGGCAGAAATGATGGATAACACAGAATGTATAATTTTTTTCAATACTCCTAATACAATAAATTTAGAAGACGAGCTTAATAAGATTAACGGAAAAAATAAAGAAATAACGACATCTCCATGGATATATCATGAATTATCAATGACGACAATGTTGCAACGAAAACAGCCAAAAAGAAGTGAAATGATAATGGAGCATTCATCACAACAGTCTCGTTATGATTTGAAAGTAAAGTATGATGTAACTAAAGCTTTAAATGAAATGATAGATTTGGAAGACAATCACATGGAAGAATGGTATGAGTTATGGAATGAACAAACAAAAGAATTGGGTTATAAAGGAGAAGCATTAGATACTCTTTATGAAATTGTATTTCCGCAATCGAGGTGAAATAATGGGTAGAAAAATATTTATTTCATATAAATACAAAGATTATGATGTAAAAGAATTATCAATTGATACTAGACCAACATGGCCATGTGATTATGTTAACTACATAAAAGATGTTGTTTTGGAAAGTGATGATATATATAAAGGTGAAAAAAGTGATGAAGATATTTCTCATTTGAGCGATACTGCAATTTGGAATCATTTAAAGGATAAGATATATGATAGTTCAATTACAATTGTATTAATTTCTCCAAATATGAAAGAACCTGAAAAATGGCAACGTTCTCAATGGATCCCATGGGAAATAAGTTATTCTGTTAGAGAAACAATTAGAAATGATCGTAAAAGTCATAGAAATGCAGTATTAGCAGTAATTTTACCAAATAAAAATGGAACATATAGTTATTATGATCAAAACAATCTTTTTCCAATATTAAAAGAAAATATTGACGCAGGATATATTTATGTTACTAGGTGGGATAGTTTTATCAAATATCCTCAAGGATGTATTTCTATTGCTTTTGATTATATGAATAATACACCTGATTACAAAATATCAAAATCGTTATAATATTATAAACATCAGTTTAATTGTTGTTCTGCTTAATAATTAAATATGTAGCAATTTATTGAATATTTATTATCGGAATACGATTAATGATAAGAAGATTAGACAAAAAATTGTTGGTTAAGTATCGAGTTGCCGAAATAGAAGTTACAGAAACGGTGCAAGATTATTCAATGAGTATTCCTGATTCATATAAGGGACTATGTAGTTACCTAAAGGCATTTTTATCCGTTTCAACAGGTTTATTTTATGGAGCGATAATTATTGCACTTCTGATATTTTATTTTTTTATTAAATAAGGAGAATGTTATGGCAAGAAAAGTTTTTGTATCATATAAATATGCTGATTCATCGGTGGCGTCAATTTCTAATGGGTACTCTTGGTACAATAAAAGTACCGTTAGGGATTATGTTGATTTAATTGAAAATAGAATGGGCAACACAAATTGTGCTTACTATAAAGGCGAAAGAAATAATCAAGATTTATCATATCTAACAGAAGATATGATTTGGGAAAAATTAAAAGACAAAATCTATGATAGTTCTGTTACTATAGTTTTAATATCGCCTAATATGAGAGAAACATATAGATGTGACGAAGACCAATGGATTCCTTGGGAAATATCATATTCTTTACGCAATCAAAGTCGTAATGGAAGAATAAGTTATAGTAATGCGCTGCTGTTTGTAATATTGCCTAATAGTTATGGCTCATACAGTTATTATCAGTCATCTTCTTTATTTAAAATTATGAGGGATAATATTTCAAATAATTATGCTGAAGTTGTTCAATGGAACTCATTTAACAGCAATATGGAATATTATATTGAGAGAGCAGTAACAAAAAAGAACGCTATTAGCGATTATAATATTGTTAAAACAATATAAGGATGATTTTATGTTATTTAAGAAAAAGCCGATTTCAGTAGAATATTCGGTATATGGATGTTCACTGCAAGTAGTTGCAAATAAAGGCAAAATACCTAAAGCAAGAATGTTATGTACAATAGAATCGGATGATTCAATATTAATTGGTGATATAAGTCATTATTATAAAGATAGAGATTTTTGCAAGGGATATGGCACTTTGATGATGCAAAAACTTATATCTTATGCAAAAGAAAACGGATACAAAACTATTTACGGTCATTTATCGACGGTCGATTTAGGCCATAAGGATAGATTGTATCATTTTTATGAAAAATTCGGGTTTGAGATTACAGAAAACGAAGAACAAAATGGTAATTTTTACGGCAAAATAACTTTAAATTTATAGGAATAAAAGGCATTCACAAATATGAAAATAAAATATTCACTGATGCTATTTTCTATAAAAACATAGAAAAGTTATTAATTGATTATTATAGCATTGGCAATATCAAATTTTGTAAGTTGCTTAAGACTCCTCTATGTAAGGTTAATAATTTTTCATACGAATTTGGCAAAAACTTCTGATACATAATTGACAGAGATTTTTGAGAGACGCAAAGTCTGAAAAATGGCTTAAA
>ERZ773143.3054-NODE-3054-length-10938-cov-5.910043_pt1 | contig 10938 bp, 8 predicted proteins | sample MGYA00580852_ERZ773143 | MGnify/ENA primary metagenome ERZ773143 (study PRJEB29015, sample SAMEA2737853) | human gut metagenome | biome: human gut; feature: human-associated habitat; material: faeces | place: China | collected 2012 ... | reverse complement strand
TGATTTTAGATTTTATTTTTGAACGTAATGAACAGGCAATACTTATAAATAATATGTACCTTAGAGGCACGGTAGATTTCAAAAGCACAATATATCAAAAATATTATCCAGTAACACAAATTTGATTAATTGACTCACAGACATTGTAATTTTGACAAAAAAATGATATATTATACCAGTACAACAAAATAAAAAACACATATTATATAAAGAATATAAAAATAAAAAGAAAGCGAGTGTGAAAAAATTGGAAAACAAAGAAATATTAGAAAGCTTAGAAAAAATAATACCAATAGAGCAAATCAAGCAAAATGAACCAATGAAAAACCACACATCATTCAAAATAGGCGGACCAGCAGAATTTTACATAAAAATAACAACAATAAAAGAACTACAAAAAATACTGGAACTAGCCAAAAAAGAAAACATCAAAATAACAATATTAGGAAATGGAAGCAATATACTTGTAGCAGATGATGGAATAAAAGGAATAGTAATAAAAACAAACCTAAAAGAGATTAAAATAGAAAACAAAGAACAAAATAAAGTTGAAATAACAGTAGATGATGCAATGCCAATAGGACTATTAGGTCAAAAACTTCTAAAAGAAGAAATAACAGGATTCGAAGAAATATCAGGAATACCAGGCACAATAGGTGGAGCAATATTAATGAATGCAGGTGCACACGGAAAAGAAATGAAAGATATTGTAACAGAAATAACAGCAATAGATTATGAAGGAAAAATCCATAAATTCACAAACGAAGAAGCAGAGTTCACATACAGACACAGTAAATTTTCAGATGGAAAATATATCATTTTACAAGCAAAATTGGAACTAGAAAAAGGAAATACAGAAGAAATAAAAGCAAAAATGGATGAATATGCACAATTCAGAAAAGAAAAACAACCAATAGAATATCCATCAGCAGGAAGCACATTTAAAAGAGGAAAAGACTTTATAACAGCAAAATTAATAGATGAAGCAGGACTAAAAGGCTACTCAGTAGGAGGAGCAATGATCTCAAAAAAGCACGCAGGATTTATAATAAACACAGGAAATGCAACGGCACAAGATGTACTAGATTTAGCAAAATACATTACAGATAAGGTCTATGAAAAATTCGGAAAAAAAATAGAATTTGAAATTAAAGTTTTAAATTAAAAATGCCCTAAAAGGATACGTCCTCAAAAGGACAAAAAAGATATAAGGATATTTGGAGGTAACAAGGACAATGAATGGATTTATAAAATGGTTTGATTCAAAAAGCAAATTAAAAAGATGGATGCTGCTAATACTAATAGGAATAGCATTAATATGTTATGGAACAGCAGAAATTTTAGTTTTAAAAGAAATGTCATTTGAAGAATTAGCAAAAATAATAGCAACATTTGTAATAGGAGTATTAGCAACAATATTTGGGTTAGTATTTTTCAATAAAAGAACACTAGAAATCCTAATTGAATCAACTGATGATAGAATGAAAGACAAAAGCAATGTAAATGTAAAATCACTAATATTCAACAAAAAAGTATATCATCAAGGACCAAACATAGTAGTAATAGGCGGAGGAGCTGGATTAAATACAGTACTTTCTGGATTAAAGAAATATACTGATAATTTAACAGCAATTGTAACAATATCAGATTATGGTGAAGAGATAAGTGAATCAAGAAAAGAATTGCAAACAATGCCATTAGATGATGTAAAAGATAGTATAGTTGCACTTTCTTCTGATACAAAAGATGGACAACTAGATAAGTTATTTAATTACAAATTTACAGATGGAAAATTAAGAAATTTAACATTTGCAGATATATATTTTAGTGCAATGAAAAACATAAATAAAGATTTTTCAGATTCTATTATAAAAAGCAATGAAGTACTAAATATAGTAGGAAAAGTATTGCCTGTAACATTAGATGAAATGAACATTACAGCAGAACTTCAAAACGGATATTTAGTAACAGAAAAATCTAAAATTGCAGAAGTTGTATATGAAAAAGTAACAAAAATAAACAGGATATATTTAAATCCTACAAATTGTAGACCTGCACCAGGAGTATTAGAAGCAATAAAAGAAGCTGATTGCATAATAATTGGTCCTGGAAGTTTATATACAAATGTTATACCAAACCTATTAGTAAATGGTGTAGCAAAAGCAATAAAAGAATCAACAGGATTAAAAGTTTATATAAGTAATATAATGACAGAACCAGGACAAACAGACGAATATAGCGTTTCTGACCACTTAAATGCAATTATAGAGCATTGTGGAAAAGGAATAGTTGATTACTGTATCTATGACACTGGTGAAATTGTCCCTGAATATATCAAAAAATACAATTTAGAAGGACAAGACCTTGTTGACTCAAATGTTGATAAAGTAAAGGGAATAACATTTTTACAAAGAAATTTATCAACAATATCAGATGGATGTATAAGACATGACCCAGAATTAGTTGCAGAATCAATAATTGAGCTTATATGTGATGATTTAAAATATCAAGATAAACAAAATGATCCTCAATATTTAATGCTAAATAATAAATTGAGAGAAGATAAGAGAATAAATAAAATCAAAAAGCAAATGGCAAAAGACCAAAGAAGAAACAAAAAAGTAAATAAAAGTTCTCACAAAAGTAAATTTAGAAGTAAATATAATGACAGAATTGAATCAATAAAACAAGCTGATGAAATGATAAAATTAAAAGAGCAAAAAATGAAAAAAGAAGCTAAAAAAGCAAAAAAAATTAAAGAAAATAAAATGAAACAAGAAAATCAGCTTCAAGAAGATAAAGAAGTTTTAGAATTTAGAAAAGAATATGAAAAGAGCATGAAACAGACTAGTACTGCAAAAAGAGAACCACAGACTCTTCCAAAAAGTCAAAGAGGAAGAAAAAGAAAAACACCACAAGAAATAAGAGAAGAAATGCTAAAAAAACTAGAAGACAGCGATTTAAAGTAAAGACATAAGAAAGGAAATGTATTAAAAATGGAATTTACAAAAGAAGATTTTAAATTAGAAAATGGACTAAAAAAAGAATGGCTAATAACAAATGGAACAGGAGGATTTGCAAGTTCAACAATTATAGGTGCAAATACTAGAAAATATCATGGTTTGCTAATAGCACCACTAACACCACCAGCACAAAGATATTTAATATTGTCAAAAGTAGATGAAAGCATACAAATAGAAAATAATAAATATGATTTATATACAAATATAGGAGAAAACTACATATCACAAGGGTATAAATATCAAGAAAAATTTGAAAAAGATAATTTTCCAACATATACATATAAAGTTGCAGGTGTTGAAATAACAAAGACAATTTGTTTAGAAAGAGGAAAACAAGTTGTAGGAATTTATTACAAAGTAAAAAACATAGATAAACCATCAAAACTAACATTAGCACCAATAGTTAATTTTAGAGACTTCCATTCAATGAATACAGACCATACTTTTGACATTAAACAGCAAATAAAAGGAACAAAAGTTAAAATAATTATAGATGGAAAATCCAAATTCCCAGTATATATGAATCTATCAGATGGAAAATATGTTGAACACATGAATGATACATTTAAAAATATGTTCTATATAGAGGAACAAAAAAGAGGATTTTATCCAAAAGAAAACCATAGTGTTACAGGTGTATATGAAATTGAAATTCAACCGAATGAAGAAAAAGAAATATCATTTGTGTGCGGTTTAGAAGAAAATATAGAAGAAATTAATCTTAAAGATATAATGGCAAAAGAAGATAAAAGAATAGAAAATATAATAGAAAATACAGGTCTATTAGAACAAAAAAATGATACCAATATTGAATTAGTAAAAGAATTAATAAAAGCATCAGACCAATTTATAGTATATAGACCAACCTTCAAATTACACACAATAATTGCAGGATATCCTTGGTTTTTAGACTGGGGAAGGGATAGCCTAATATCATTTGAAGGATTATTGTTAAAAACAAAAAGATATAATTTAGCAAGAGAAATATTATTAACAATGGTAAGAGATATAAAATATGGTCTAGTACCAAATGGTTACTCAGGCTTTGACAATAGACCTTTATATAATAGTGTTGATGCGTCATTACTATTATTTGAACAAGTACAAAAATATATCAATTACACAGGAGACTATGAATTTATAAAAGAGAATATTTACGAAAAATTAGAAAAAATTATAGAAAACTATGTAAAAGGAATTGACATAGACAATAATAACATTTATTTAGATACAGATTATCTAATATCATCAGGAACTGAAAATACGCAAAATACATGGATGGATGCAAAAGTAAATGGAATAGCAGTAACACCTAGAAATGGTAAAGCTGTTGAAATAAACAGTTTATGGTACAATAGTTTAATGATAATGGCAGAATTGACAGAAAAATTAGAAAACATTTCAATTTCAAATTTGAATTCAAATGATAATAATCAAGCTAAACTAAAAATCAAAAGATATAAAGATTTAGCAAAAAAATGCAAAAAATCATTTAATGAAAAATTTTATAATCCAAAAAGAAAATGCTTATATGATGTATTAGGAGACAATAAAATAAGACCAAATCAACTATTTGCACTATCTTTAACATATCCTGTAATTGAAACAAATTCAGAAGAAGCATACAATATTATAAATGTAGTAGAAAAAAAATTACTAAATAATTATGGATTAAAATCATTAGCCAAAGGAGAACCAAACTATATAGAAATATATGAAGGTGATAGTTTCAAAAGAGATATGAGCTATCATCAAGGAATAACTTGGACATGGCTATTAGGATTATACTATGATACACTAAAAAACATGATAAAATCAGAAAAAAGAAAAACATATAAAGCAAAACTAGAAATAAAATTAGAAGAATTTGTAACAAAAACAATAAAAACTTTTGAAAAAGAAGTAAATCAAAGAGGAGGTATAGGCAGTATTTCTGAGATTTACGATTCTGTTAAACCATTTGAACCCAAAGGCACTATTGCACAAGCATGGAGCGTTGCAGAAATTTTGAGAATGTCTTTTTAGGAACGTAGCTTTTTGGGGACAACAAAGGTGAAAGAGAGTGAGGAAAGAAAATTATGACTATTGAAAATCTGGAAAAAGAATTGAAAGATGGACAACTACAATCACTATACTTATTATATGGAGAAGAATTATATTTACTAGAAAGCAATTTAAAAAGGATAAGAAACTTATTCGGAGAATGCATTAAAGGAATAAACTATATAATGATAGATGAACAAAATGTATCAGAAATAATATCAGATATAGAAACACCAAGTTTTGGATATGAAAAAAAATTAATAATTGCAAGAAATACGGGTTTATTTAAAAAAGAGGCAAAGAAGAAAGCAGGAGACACTTCAAAATTAAAGGATAAATTAACAAAATATATTGAAGAAAATATAAAAATAATAAATGAATCTGTTGTGTTGGTATTTGTTGAAGAAGAGGCTGATAATAAATCAAGTTTATATACTGCAATTGAAAAAAATGGTGTAATATGTAAGTTTGACTTTCAAAATGCAAACCAAATTGAACAAAGAATAAAAGGAATTTGTAGCGGTTATAAAGTAAATATAGATTCACAAACAATTAGATATTTTATTGAATGCTGTGGAACTAATATGCAAGATTTGATAAATGAAATTAGAAAATTGATTGAATATGCAGGAACAAATGGTACAATAAAAAAAGAAGATATTGATAAACTTTCAATAAAAAAATTAGAGAGCGTAATTTTCGATTTAACTGATGATTTAGGAAAGAAAGATATAACAGGTGCATTGCAGGTTTTACAAAATCTTATTTATGCAAAAGAGCCTTTGGCTAAAATTTTAGTTACATTGTATAATCATTTTAAAAAATTGTATATAACTAAAATGGCTATGAATAATAATAAAGATTTGGCTTCTAGTTTGAAATTAAAGCCTAATCAAATGTTTTTAACTACAAAGTATAAGGTTCAGTCTAAATATTTTAATGAAAAAGATTTGAGATATATATTACAGGATTTGTGTGATTTAGATTATAATTTCAAAAATGGAAGAATTGATTTACAAGTTGGAATGGAAACTGTTTTATGTAGATATTGTTCTTAATTATGTAACAATAATTTAGAATTTTTAAATAATATTTCAAAAAAATGCAATTTCCATTGTCAAAAAAAATCTTTTATGATAATATATAATCATATTTTAAGTTAAACAAAAGAAGAGGGAGTATATTATTATGATGGCTAAAACCGTTGCAGGAGTACACACACACACACACACACACACACACACACACAGGTAATTTAGAGAATAGAATAAATATAAATAAAAAAATAAAAGATAGGGACATTGTGCTAGTATCAGAATTCGATACTAGTTAATGTTGCTATCTATTTGTGTTGAAAAAATAAAAGTAAAGAAATCTATTTTTTCATAGATTACTTTACAGTACAAATAAAATGGGGGAGATCAAATGAAAAAGAAAATAAATAGAGAAAAAGGAATAACATTAATTGCGTTAGTGATAACAATCATAATCTTGTTAATATTAGCGGGAATATCAATATCAGCGCTAACAAACCAAGGATTGTTTAAAAATGCAAAAACAGCTCAAAATGCCACAGAAAAGGCAGAGGCAGAGCAAGGAAAAACTCTAAACGAGTATGAAGATGAGATTAATAAATATTTATCGAATAATGATAAAACAGAAGGAAAATTTGTAGATGCAAGTGCAATAGCAAAAGCAACAGATACAGAAAAGGCAACAAATTATTATGGAAAAACAGTAACAGGGTATACACCAGTAAATGGAACAACAGTAGGATGGAAGATATTTTATGCAGATGAAAGTAATATATATTTAATAGCAGATGATTATGTTGAACCAGAAAAATTACCAGCAAGTATAACAGCAAGTGGAGCAGTAACAACAAATAAACCTAATATAACAGGAAGTAGCTATCCGAAAGGAGCATACTTTGAGAATATATTGAATGATTATTCAACAGGATCAGCAAGAGTAACAGATGCAAAAATAAAAGCATTAAATAATTCATTTTTTAGTCAAAACTTAACAAGTACAAATTATAATATGAAAGCAGTAGCATACATGCTAGATACAAAAGCATGGGAGACATTTAAAGACTCAGCAAATAATGATACTTCAAAAGCTGAATATGTAATAGGTGGACCAACAGTAGAAATGTTATTTAAATCATATAATCAAAAACATCCTGGAAAAAATTATGAAGCGAAAGCAACAAGTGCAACAGGATATCAAATAAGAGTAAATGAAGGAGCTTGGAAAAATTATACAGATTTGAGTGCAGATTATTTAGATAAGGACGATACATTATATATATTACCGCAATCAAAAGGTGCAACTGCAATGTGGCTGGCCAGTCCGTCTGCTTATGGCCCTAGTATTGTGGTGAATGTGGGTTACAGCGGCGGAGTGAACTATTACGATTGTTATTATAATACTATCGGCTTCCGTCCGCTAGTTTGTCTAAAATCTGGAATCAAACTTCAAGAATCAGCAAATGGATTTGAAATAGTAAAATAAAAAATAGCAAATAAAAATAAAAAAGAGACAAGGTCTAACAGAGATTGTCAAGATAACTGTGTAAATTTTTTAAAAGCGCAAAACAGGATCTAAAAAATAAATGTATAATAAAACCAAATATTGATAAAAATAAAACTAGACAAAAGAGATATTTAGAAAGACAAATAAAGTTAAAATTTTTATTGATAGGTGGTTTTTTTATGTTAAAAAAATTCAAAAATAAAAAACAAGCAATTATAATGATAATATCAACAATTATTTTATTAATAACAGGAACAGCAGCAATAGCAATAATTTACAAAAACAATCAAGAAAATGAAACAATAGAAGTATTATCCAAATATGGTTCAAGAGGATCAGAAGTAACTCAAATACAAACAAAATTAAAAAGATGGGGATATTACTCAGGAAATATAGATGGGATATATGGCACACAAACAGTAAAGGCAGTAAAATATTTTCAAAGAAAAAATGGGTTAACAGCAGATGGAATAGCAGGACCAGCAACACTAAAAGCAATGGGAATAACAACATCATCAAGCACAAGTAGCTCAACATCAAGCTACAATAGTAACCTAAATTTATTAGCAAGAGTAATTTATGGAGAATCAAGAGGAGAGCCATATACAGGTCAGGTTGCAGTCGGAGCGGTTGTTATGAACAGAATAAAAAGTAGCTCATTTCCAAATACATTATCAGGAGTTGTATATCAATCAGGTGCTTTTGATGCTGTAAAAGATGGACAAGTTAATCTAACACCAAACTCAACTGCTATAAAAGCAGCACAAGATGCGATGAATGGATGGGATCCAAGTTATGGAGCAATTTATTACTTTAACCCATCAACTGCAACAAATAAGTGGATATGGTCAAGACCTATGACAGTTACAATTGGAAAACATAGATTTTGCAAATAATATTGAAAAATTAAAAAAAAGGTGTTATAATTCAAAACATCAAAGGTAAAAAGCCTTTCGAAAATTCGGAGGGCAATTTTTATTGAACCTCCGGAATATATTAATTAATAAAAGGAGGAAATGTCACAATGGAGACAGAATTTTTTATGCGGTGGAAGGAAAACGGACAATCATATTATAAAGTCCTGAAAAGAAAAGATATGCAAGAAAAATTTGCATCTACACTTTCAAGATTCCCACTGCTAAAAGACACAGATGTAGAGGAAATGGAAAATATAATACAATGTGCAAAATCTATTTTTTTTGATTTTGATTCTATTGATTCAGACAAAAACATAACAAAAAAAATAGAAATAAACTATTGGTTATACGATGGTAATACGGGAATATGCCTAATAGAGAAAAATGATATGAACATAATGTTTCTTGTAGAGACATTATTTGATAACTGTACATATGAGGGAATTTTAAACAAAATACCACAAGAATTTGAAATAAAATGGACAATAAAAGGAAAAAATAATGTCAAAAAAGTAACAAGAGAACAAATAATAAAAACTTTTGAAAAATATGCCTATGAAGATGCTATGAATAATGGCATATCAAAAAGAATATTAGAAATAACGCCATATGCAACAGAATTCTATATTTCATGGGACAATACATCAGAAGTAAATTCATTTTATTATAAGGATATTTGGCACAAAGAAGAACAAAGTGGAATACCAATTCCATCAATTCACAGGCTTATCTGGAAGGAACTGAAACTATTATGTGACATAAAAACAGAATAATTAAACTATAAAGAGCGCGACATTTTGCATATGTCGCGCTCTTTTGCATTAAAATTGATAATATAACAAAAGTTCAATAAAACATTATAAAATAAAAAAGAGTTTTTATAAAAAATAATAAAATAATCAAAAAAAAGATTTATAATAAAATGAAAAACATAAAAAAGGAGGAATGCACTAAACGGGAGATAAAAGACAAATGTCGTGCTTGTTAAGTGTAACTAAAATTAGATTATAAAATATAAAGAAGGAAATAATATGTATAATCAATATTTAAAATCTACCAAAGAGTTACCACCAGTATTAACACAAGAGAAAGAAAAAGAATTGATAAAGAATATAGAAAAACCAGAAGCAAGAGAAAAATTAATAGAAGGGAACCTTCGGCTAGTAGCATACATAGCAAAAAAATATCAATTTACAGATATAGACAAAGGTGATCTATTTTCAATAGGAACAATAGGATTAATTAAAGGAATAAAAACATACAATCCAGATAAAAATATAAAATTAACTACATATATATCTAGATGCATAGACAACGAAATCTTAATGTATCTTAGGAAAGAACGGCCATGGAGGAATGTAAATTTATTTTCGGAAGTTGTTATGTATGATAAAAATGGAAACGAACTAAGAGAAGAAGATATAATATCGGATATTAAAAAAGACCAAGAACATTTTGAAAAATGTGAGACAGAACAAGAGGTATCTAATATTGTTACAGAAATATTAAATGATTTAAAACCACGAGAAGCAAGGATATTACTTTTGACTATTGCTGGTAAAAAACAGAAAGAGATAGCAAAAAAATTTAATATTTCTCAAAGTTATGCTTCAAGAATGTTGATTAGAATATACAAAAAGAATCAAAAATATGCAGAAAAGAATCACAATAAAGATAAAGAATATAAATTCCTATTTTTATATACAGAAGAAAGTTATAAATTGAAAATTTTAAAAAGTGTTTGTCCGAATTTATCAAAAAAACTAAAAAGCTCTGGTATATTATCTAATAAAGAGATAATAAGAGTGGTAGATGAAATAGAATTAACACAAAATAAGGATAATTTGAAAAGTAATTATCAGGTATTAGAGACTTATGCAGATTCTTCTCAATTGGCAATAAGATATCCTGGATATAAGACAACTAGAGCTAAATGTGATTATTGTGTATATTTAGTAGACGAAGATGGTGAACATCCTATTTCTCATGTTGAGATTATGACTGATCTATATAATAAAACTACTATGCAAAATTATAAGCATATGAAACAGTATATTGAGGATGTTGCGACAATAGGTCGTGATATTAATATTGATGTATCTTTACTCTCGGCATTTGAATATGGTTTTTCATTTGAAGTGTTGACCGATTTGATGTTTTATATTGCAATTCAAGAAGATATCAATTATCCAGGGGAACGTTTCCAAGGAAGAAAAATGTGTTTTTATAGGTATCTTGAAGCAATATATTGTAAAGTACATACTAATCATCAAATAGAAGAAGCGATAGATAAAGCTGTTGCATATGGATATATACCTAGAAATTGGAATGATGTAGGAGAATTGTATAATATCGTTTCAAGAATAAAACGTTAATTATAGAGAGGCGAAATATATATGAATCAAGTTTGGGGTTCA
>ERZ773143.3042-NODE-3042-length-10972-cov-4.281762_pt1 | contig 10972 bp, 7 predicted proteins | sample MGYA00580852_ERZ773143 | MGnify/ENA primary metagenome ERZ773143 (study PRJEB29015, sample SAMEA2737853) | human gut metagenome | biome: human gut; feature: human-associated habitat; material: faeces | place: China | collected 2012 ... | reverse complement strand
AAACTATCTCCGCTGCAAATTGTAAGAAGACTCAAGCAAATGTCAACAACCGCCACTTGGAAGAAGCATGAAAATTACCTTAGACATATATTTTACAGGGAAAACACATTTTGGGCAGATGGTTACTTTGTGTCATCAGTCCAAAATGTCAGTCAGGAAACTATCAAGAAGTATATTGAAAACCAAGGATAGCTGCGCTATCCCGCATTTTTCATCCCATAAACTGAAGATTTAGGAGTTTTCAAATGCGAAGTTCTATAAAAAAGCCCCACGCTAAAATTCCTTTCATAATATTACCCATTTGATTTATCAATAACGTTTAGTTTCAATACCATTCTCGTAAACCGCACGAAGCAGTTTGATAGAAGACTGTTCCACGATCGTGCTGTAAAGAGTCTCGGACAGTCTGTTCGCATAGATAGTACGTCCTGTACGGTCTATGATAGTCAACTGCTTTATCTTTACAGGAGCTTCGATATGGATCATGCCGTCCTTCATATACAGACTCAACTCGGAGACTGCAGAGTTTATAATCGGAGAACCATAATAGGTGGTCGGTTTTGTTTCTACGATGCGGGTATTCTCACGAACCAACTTGGCAAAAGCATCCTCTGTCACTTCCTTTTTTTCTTCTTTCTTTTCAGGTACAGACAATACCGGAGTCCGGCTACCTTCATTGGTGACCACCGCCGGTTTTGCCTTTTGAGCAGGAGCTTCCTTCACCGGTTCTTTATCCTTTTTCTTTCCTTCTTTCTTCTTTTCTGACTTTGGCTCTGCTACAGGTGTTTCTTTCACAGTCGGGGACTTAACAGTATCCGTTTTCGCCTCTTTAAAGTTGTCCTGTGCAAGGAGCAGTGTTGAATCCGGTTTTGCCTCAGTTCCGGGATTTTCTTCTTCCACCTTTTGCGTTACAGTAGGTCGGATACGTTCTTCCTCCTTCCCTCTCTCATACAATTTCTGGGAAGCGTCTGTCATCAAGTAACCACGGAATTTCTTCCAGTTAGAAGAACGGGTGTAAAGTTTGAGTGAGCGCTCATGTACTACAACAGACAGCGGATGAATGAAATCGTCAAACGCCTTATCTGCCAGCATGGGCGGTATAATGGTCCGCATATTGATGGTATTCAAAGACCGGCAACCGACAAATGCGGACTTGTCGATAGACTTCACCAATGTCGGGATATCTATCTTCTGCAATGATTCACAATTGAAGAAAGCCCCTTCAGGGATAAACAACAGTTCCTCATTTTTGGGATCAATCTCTATTCTCTGTAAGGACTTACATCCCCAGAACACTTTCAATCCCAATTTATTCAGTGCAGCACTTAACTGGATAGATGGGATAGATGCACATTCATAGAAAGCATAGTCATCAAGCAACGAAGCTTCGTTAAATTCGTCTCCGTTTATAACCAGACGGCCACAACCCTTGAAGGCTGACTTCCCTACCGTATATATTTTATTACGCATGACGATTCGTTCCAGTTTGAACATGTCTGTAAACGCATTGTCATCAATATATGAGATATTACCTGGAAGCACTATTCGTTCCAGGCAGCCTTGAAGCTTTTCAAACAAATAACTCGGGAAATGCCCTTCCTTGGCGATTGAGTTGTCAAACACAGCCTCTGACAAATCAAGTTCGGCAACATGAAGCTCATTATTGATGAACTTAATGTCCTGCTTGTTCAACGCACCCTTTAATTTGAGGAACTTTATCCGCTCAAGCGATTCTCCTTGAAATTGGTTATGCAATATTCCAGCCTTTGAAACAGTCTTCACTGAGACACCGCTTTGAGCAAAGGCCGAAAGGGAGAAAGCGAAGAAAGCGGATGCCAAGTAATACTTCATATTCATAAGTTAATGTTTTGATTATGACGCAAAAATACAACATTTCAGTTAATAGAAAAAATTGTCAACGAAAAAATAACTGATTAACATAGAAAAACATACAATTCCTATATATATAAGGTATAGCAAACGTGTAAAACACGGGAAGGGCACTAAAAAATACCATAACCCTCTATAAATCCAGCCATAAGATTGGATTAAGCCCGATATTTTCATAACTTGCACCATATTTCAAGCCAAAGGTTTGAGACCAAGCAATAATATGGCAAGTACAGAACCAAATACCCACTCAGAGGATAGTTCAAGCAAGACCACGATCTCGCTGCAGGACTATCTTAACCGCCTAGACAATAAAGGGCAGTTCGTTATACCGGATTATCAGAGAGGCTATGTGTGGGGTCAACGGAAGAAAAACGAAAAGGAGGACTCTGTCACATACCTTATAAGTACCCTGGCCCAATCCTATCAGGAAAACAAAGAAATATTTCTCCAAGGTATTACCGTCCATGAAGTTGAATATACAAAAGAGATCGTACTCGTGGACGGTCAACAGCGGACCACGTTCTTCTATCTGCTTCTCAAGTATCTGGGATACGACGGATACTTGCAAATCAGGTATGAAATCCGGCGTCAGTCCAATGACTACCTGAAGAATCTGTCACTGGACGATATTGCCAGAGATGATGACGAACCCTATCAAGATATATTCTTCTTTAAGAGGACATTAAGAATCTTTGGGCGCGAGCTGAAAGATACAGGCAAGAAGTCCTTCTTAGATTATATACTGAAGAATGTCAAGTTCCTCTATGTTGTCATACCCGAAGAACAGGCCAAGATTGTATTCACCATGATGAACGGCAACAAGGCCAAGATGACGAATGAAGAGCTTATCAAGGCAGAGTTGCTCCGCTGTGCATCCTTAAAGCATGAGTACATCAATGAGGCAGAGCATTCGGCATTACGCAGCCGGCTTGCCCGTGAATGGGACAGTTGGCTGTATTGGTGGAACGACGATCGTGTGAAGACATTCTTCCGGACCGGAGGCAGACAGTTGGGATGGCTCCTACCCCTTATACGCGGGAACAACAAAGTCGGTTTCCGGGAGTTCCGGGAAAAGATTCTCACCGAGCAATCCATGAAACAGGCTAAAGCCGTGTTCAAGAAAATGCGCTTGCTGCAGAAAAGCATAGAAGATACCTATAACGACTCGATATCCTACAATTATATAGGTGTCATTATGTATATTCGAAACAGTTCGGAAGAACGATTTGCATTCTTACGCTGGTATTTCAATCTAAACAGCCGGGAGAACCACAGTCACACCCGGTCTGAGTTGAAACGCTACTATGACTGGTCTATCATTGGCGTGAACCATGAGGACATCGTTTCAAATGATATATCCAAGTACACAGAAGCCAGAGACCGGTTTCTGAATGAGCTGAGTGATGATCTGTTGTTCCGGAATTTTTATGAAACGGCATACAGGTGGCTTATTCGTCAGAACATCCGTCAGGACAATCTTCACAACAGCCGGAAATTCAATTTTGAGATAGAGCGTGACCGTTCGCTGGAACACGTCTATCCAAAATCCAAAATAGGACATAGGAGTGAAGAAGGAATCGCTCTTGACTGGGGAGACAACAGACTTGACACACAAAAAGAAAAAGAGATCAAATTATGGCGCGAAGAGATGAAATGGAAGTCAGAAGGACAGGAATACTCCGGATCAGAACATTGCATCGGGAACCTTCTATTGTTATACAGGCGGGACAACTCCAAGTTCAATGACGCAGATTTTGATACAAAGAATAAGTATTTCTTCACGGATCAAGACGATGACGCATTCAAAAGCAGGCATCTTATCCATACGACAATGGTATTCTCCGACACCAAATGGAAAGATGGTGATTCATCATGGAACAAAGAGCAGATTCCTATGAGAAAGAAAAAAGAAATAGAAGAGTTCAAAAAAGAATATCCGGAATTAAAAAACTAAGATAGTAGTATGGCACAATTAGAGAGTGGAAAGCCGCATTCATTAAAGGAAATATTCTGTGGCGAAAATGATAAGATTATAGTCCCGGATTTGCAGCGCGACTATTGTTGGGGTGATCATATTCCTTCCAATTCAACCGAAACACTGGTAAGTTCATTTATGGACAGTTTGTTGAAATTAGACCGGTCCAGGGACATTACCATGGGACTCATATACGGTTATTATGACAAGGAACTGACACCCAACCATCTCCAGTTATGTGATGGACAGCAAAGACTCACCACCCTGTTCTTGATCCTCGGTGTTTTGAACAGAAAAGCCGGTGATGACCGGTACAAAGATATCCTTATTTCCAATTTTGAGTTGGAGGAAGATGACAAAGAGCCCCATTTGCTATACGGCATCCGGGAAAGCTCGCTCTATTTCCTAAGCGACCTGACGATATATTATTTCCTAAACAGCAACCTGTCTTTATCAGACCTGGACAAACAGCCCTGGTTCCTGAACTCATACAACAACGACCCCACCATTATAAGCATTAAATGCGCCATTGAGACCATCGAGGCAAAGTTAGCTTCCAATGATGACAATGAAAAACCGGACATCTACAGTTTTGGAGATTTCTTGATTGAGCGTTTGAAGTTCTTGTTCTACGACATGAACAACAGACTAAACGGAGAAGAGACATTTGTGGTCATAAACACTACCGGCGAGCCGCTGACAGCGAACCAGAATCTAAAACCGCTGATCATCAAGGAGAATGAGAGCTATACAAGAGAAGAACAGACAGAGAACGGTCAAGCAATCATTCATACCACCGCTGAAGATTGGGAAACGATGGAAACCTGGTTCTGGCAGAAGCGTCACAGAAACGACTCTGACACATCCACCGAAGGCATGCTTGCCTTCTTCCATTGCGTCCGCATCCTTGAGAACGATACTGAAGAAGGGTGGCATAAACATATGGAAACAGAAAACGATGATTTCCCGTTGACCATACCAATGGAAAGAATTTGGGAATGGTTCTATTCCTATAAACGGCTCTATGAACTCAACTACAAAAGGCTTACCACTCCTAATATACGATATCCGGAATCAAGAAAACACTATACTCAAAAAGATCTGTATGCCTTACTCCCATCCATGGAGTATTGCAGGAAATATCCCGATGCTACCGAACAGGAGATCCAGCGAATATATCATCTGTTCAGTAATATGAGCAGATACAGAGATACCAACCGTTCATCTCAGAAAGAGTCTTTAAGAGTTCCGGCGTTCAGGGCTTACCGGCTCATAAGGGAAACAGAGTGTAGGGATGTCCTATCGCTGTTGGGAAATCAGGACTTCAATGTGGAAGAAGAACGGCAAAAAATGATATTCATACAGCGCAACTCCCCCACCCCAGAATTACGTATGGAAATAGAAGAACTGTTTGCCAAAGCCGAAAGTTTTCCAATCTATAAGGGGCGAATAGCCACACTTGTCAGCTGGAGCGAAGATTCTCTTGACAGGTTACGATACCTATATGGAAAGATAAAAGAATGGTGGATTGACTGTGACAACCAAAACAGAGTACGTCAGGCTCTTCTTGCAAATAAAACGCCTGGCTACCCGGCAGCCAGAACCAATTCCAACCGTACCTTGTGTACAGACGAAGAATGGAGCCAACTTTTCGAGCGGCAAGGAGAGCACATCGTCAAGTTGCTCGATGAAGGAAACCTAGATACGATTATTGAGAAGTACAAGGACCCAACATCCCCTTATTTTCCTTTGATTAATGATATTTCGTATCTGAATTTTGCTCAAAAGCAAAATATCAGAATACTTCCCCAAGAAGTTATAGAGCTGATGGAGAAAAAAACAGGAAGCGGAAACTACATTATCTTCCATAAATGCGAAGTGTTTAGAAAGAATACAATTAACTCAGATAATTGGACTGGACTAAATGTTTGGCCCGATCGTGATGGGAATGTTACTTATTTCTACACCCAAAGCATCAAGTACAATCTTACACTGGATATGAGAATCGATTGGAACGGATACAGGATAATAGCCCATTTGGATAGGGAACCGGCCAAAAAGTCACTGGATACAACTATACTGAAAGAACAAGGATTCATTCAAGAAAAAGGAATTTGGTCATTCCCTTACCTGACCGACCCCATAGAGGCGAAGCACAAGTATATTGACATCACAAAAGCGATTGAAGCCACCCTATAGCAGGGATAGACTATACAAAGCTTAAACCAACCGGCCTCTCCTGCCCCATTATAGGAAAATGAAATATCCGATTGTGGGTGCAGAAGATATTTAACTGCTAAAAATATTTATTTAGTGCTTTGTAATCGCTTGTCGTTCTGTTCCAATGCCTGCTTATATTTTATCACCTTTCATCCATCTGATTTTAGGAATGGCAAATAAAAGAAAAAACAGAAGCCAGGAAAACATTCCGGCAAATCACCCCAGAGGTGGAGCGTATAAAAAAATGCCGATACCATCGTGAGGACACGGCAGTATCGGCAAGAACAAAAGCGATGGTATATCTCGCGACTAGCGCACCCTCACCTTATATGTATGGTCACCAACACGAACGATGTAGACGCCGCTCGTCAGATCGGTGTAGCGCTCCGTGCCCTCTTGCTCGCGGGTGTAGAGCGTCGTGCCGAAGAGACTGACGATCGTCACTCGTGCCCGGGCAGCGGTGCGGACAACCACCGTGCCGGATTCGGTATAGACTTGCGTACCGGTGATCACGTCGATGCCGGTTGGGGCCATCGGACGGACTGAGGCACGGACGTAAGCATCGCTATAGACCCAGGATAGACGATAGCTGCCGTCGGCAGCGGGTTTGAGCGGGCTCCAGGATAAGTAAGGGCTCTTGCGGTACTCTACCAGTAGCGTGGCGGGGTCGTAGCCCTCGGCTACGGTGGCGGTGAAGACGAAAGTGCCGCCCGGATGTAGTCGCTCTCGGCCTCGAGGCAGACGCTGTCGTTCGGCTCGAAGTGAAGGGTGACGTAGGAAGGCTCCGGTTCGGGCTCAGGATCAGGATTCGGGGTTTCCTTCTGCTGGAAGGTGGCCGTTACCGTTACGTCTGAGGCAGGCATTACGAAGGTGCATCCGTTGTTCACTACCTCTGTCGGAGTAGCGTTGGTTACAGTCAATGTTCCTTCCACATACTCGTAGCCCTCAGCTGGGAAGATCGTTAGGGTGATCTCTTCGCCAGCGGGGGCCTTGTCCATGTTTGCCGTTACTGAACCGCCCGGCATAGTTGGGATCGTGATAACATATTCGATCTGTTTAAAGGTGGCCGTTACCGTTACGTCCTCAGCGGGCATCTTGAAGGTGTATTGGTTGTCCGTTACCTCAGTCGGAGTGGCGTTGGTTACGGTCAATGTCCCTTCCACATACTCGTAACCTTCAGCAGGGAAGATCGTTAGGGTGATCTCTTCGCCAGCGGGGGCTTTGTCCATATTTGCCGTTACTGACCCGCCCGTCATAGTTGGTATCGTAATGGTATACAGCTGTTTGTAATCGGCTGTGATGGTCACGTCGCTAATTTTGACGTTATATGGCAATTCCTCACTCCACACCAACTGATAACCAGGAATCTGAATCTGGTTCAACTCACTCTCGGTCAAGTTCACCAGTTGATTGGTATTCCCATATTTAAAGATGGACTTGGTTGCGGGTTGATTTGCGGCAGAGGGGTACTCGAAGGTGACTTTGTACACTGCCTCGCCACCCAACACGGGGAACAAGTTACCATCAGCACCCAACTTCTGTCCCCAAGGAAAAGCCCCCTCCGGCGCAGGCTTCTGCTTGAGTTCCCACGCTACCTCGCCGCTGTGGAACTGGGCTTCGGTTTTGTCGGTCGTTCCATCAGAAAGACCGGCACCTACTCCTTTGAGATCGTCCTTCTTCAAATAGAAACAGTTCGTGTTCGAACCTTCCTCGAATAACTCGCCTACGATACCGCCAATAGTGGTATTCCCTCTATCCATAACATCTCCCGTATTATAACAGGAGTAAATTTTGCCGTTATTGATCCCTACAATACCACCTACATAATCTCCATTCTTAGCTGTTCCTCCATTATAACAAGAATGGATATCACCTTTATTGTAACCTACGATTCCTCCAACAACACCTCCATAATCAACAATTCCTGTATTATAACAAGAGTAAATTTTGCCGTCATTGCTCCCTGCAATACCACCATTATGGGCTTCTTCATCCCCGTGAATATAACTCTTTACAACACCGACGTTCCAGATCGTGCCATCAGAACCAAGATAACCGAAAAGGCCGACAGCGCCATTACCATCCCTCACATAAATACCTCCCACAGTATATCCCTTACCATCGAATGTACCATTAAAACGATTCGGGTAACTCCCTATCGGCTCCCACATATTCAGTCCTTCTGTAGTCTCGTTCCACTGCTGCCATTTCTCCGTGTTATTCAGCTCGATATTTGCCCCCAACCTCAATGTCCAGTCTTTGAAATCAAGATTACTCACGTTGTTAGTCAACCAAGATACCCCACGCAACTGGGCGGCGGTGGTAATAGTGAATTCTTTCGGATTGGCATCTGGATTATACCAGTCTATATCCGTTTCATCAGGTAATATATAACCATATGTCTCCATATTCTTGCTCGGGAAATTATCGGGCAGTTTCGGAATCCAAACGAAGTTATCATTCATTGGTATATCATCAGGTTCCTGTATCAGCTGCCCTGCGTTACCGCAGATAAGCGTTTCTGTCTCATCACCATCCTTGTTCGTATAGTTAAAAGTGATGCCATATACCGCATTATTGCCGTCCTGTTTCGTGGGGTAGGCATCCGTGTCGCTGAGTTTTTGCCCCCAATCCATCCTATCTTGCCCTTGCCACGCATTCAGCAAGTAAGCTACCTCGCCGTTGTGGAAGGCAGCGGCGGGCTTAGGTGTCGTTCCGAGGACTTTATTTTCATTCCCTTTTACGCAACCATCCAAATAGTAACAGTTAGTGACTGTGCCGTTTTTATAATTGCCCACAATACCACCAGCAACCAAACTTCTCTCAACCGTTCCCGTGTAATAACAGGATTGGATCGTACCAGAACTCCCACCTACGATACCGCCAGCATTCGCCCCGCTGATATCGCTCTCCACAACACCGACGTTCCGGATCGTGCCAGCATCATAAAGTATACCGAAAAGGCCAGCATAGTCCTCGCTATCAACCTTAACCCCTTTCACGATATGCCCCTGGCCATCGAAAGTACCTTTAAAAGGAGAGCTAGGATTACCTATCGGTGTCCACTTATTCTTGGGCGCATTATTCATATTCCAGCTCTCCCAATTTTCCGTATTATTCAGCCCGATATTGTTCTTTAGTCGTACCTCCATGTTCTGAAAGCTCATGCCATCATCATTCACCTTCTTAGCGAACTGATACAGATGTCCGACCGTGTAGATTTCATAGATACCTTCGTCATTAGGCTTCCACTCATTCGAGTAGATACCCGAAACTACCTCTATTACCTCCGGCCCACCTATCGTGGGATAGGTAGCGCCATTCATGCCGCTGAGGTCTTGACCCCAAACAGGAGGATCTATTCCATCATATTCATTTAGCAAGGCAGCTACCTCACCGTTGTGGAATGCGGATTTTTCCTTTTTCGCTACTCTCAGGGGATTACCATCAGATTCACTACAACCCCTTGGCCGATATTATCTGAATAGTAACAATTCGAGATATCACCTTCTTCTCTCATACCTATGATACCGCCACTAATAGGCCCCACAACTTCTCCTGTGTAATAACAAGAATTGATATCACCCCTATTATGGCCTACGATACCGCCAATGCGAGACCCGCTAATATTGCTCTCCACAACACCGACGTTCTGGATCGTTCCTCCATCAAGATAACCGAATAGGCCAGCATAGTTCTTTCTCATAATATAAACCCCTTTCACCGTATGCCCCTGGCCATCGAAAATGCCGGAAAAAGGAGAGTCATAAGTACCTATCGGCGTCCACTCTTTCAAACCATCCGGTGCTTTATATCCCCAGTTCTCCCAGCCATCCGTCTCATTCAAGACAATATCCGCATCCAGCATCACGGTCTTATCGCAGAAGTCATACCCTCCATTCACCAGCTCTGCCATCCCCGCCAATTCGGCGGCAGTCTTGATATGGTAGACTCCATCATCTTCCTGAGAATCATCCGTATACCACGACTTATCCGGCTTGCCATCCCATACATCTTGCGCCCCGGCCTTCGGCACGGCCAGCAAGAGGGCTATACATAAGAGAAACCGTAGCGTCTGCTTGACGCTACGACCTGTACAGGTCGGATTTTCTTTCGATTTGTTTTTCATTTGTCTGTTTGTTTTTATTATTAATAATTTAAAAGGTAACACTCATGAAACGGCAAGGCATAGTACCCCTGCAGAGGTATGATGTTCCAGTACATCGCCCCAATCCGTTCCTAAAAAGGATTAGATTATGAAAGAATTCTGTATTTATACGAATAAACGGAATACGCAATTTAACAAACTTTTCGCCGGGTTTGCTCGCCTTCGCCCCAAAAGAGCGCATTATGAGATAATGTAAGGGGTTACTCGTCATATTCGTTTTTTTATTCTATCCCGCAAACTTACTGAAATATTGGGATTTTATAAACGCGTCTAATAAAAATAGACTCACGTTTGTTTATTTATAGAGGAAATATAGCAGAAAAAACAAGAAACAAGAAACAAGAAAACAAGAAATAACAAAAAGGCTTACGTGTGGAAATACATGCTCTCCCTCCCCCTTTTAACGAATTGTCATTCTAACACTTTGACATCTCAACCATCGGAAAATCGATTATTTCGGGGCAAAGTACAGCCAGCTTCCAAATTCGAAAAATATTTTTCCATAATATATTACTATACAAGCTATTACTAATTCTTTGATCCTCTTTTCTCTCTAGTTTCCCCTTTTCACAAAAATCCGCCGTCAGTCAATTCCTTTCTTTTCAAGCAAATAAAGACAGCGGGAGGCGCGTTTGGGCTAAAAACAGGATCGGTTTATGATGAGGGTGTGTCAAAACAGAAATGACAACTTCTAAAAGTTACAGATTGTAACGTAT
>ERZ773143.3039-NODE-3039-length-10976-cov-3.082410_pt1 | contig 10976 bp, 9 predicted proteins | sample MGYA00580852_ERZ773143 | MGnify/ENA primary metagenome ERZ773143 (study PRJEB29015, sample SAMEA2737853) | human gut metagenome | biome: human gut; feature: human-associated habitat; material: faeces | place: China | collected 2012 ... | reverse complement strand
AATTGCAATATTTGTGCAAGTTATTACCAACTCCATTTGATTTATTAGGAAGACGCTTTTTACCCTGTAAAAAATATATTAGATATAGAAATGAAAGATATGAACTACGGTTTTTGGGATATGATAAGGAGATGGAAGTTCCTTCATTGTCCGGTTGCTTTATGTTCATACGAGTTTCTGTATTAAAACAGATTGGTGGATTTGATGAACGTTTTTTTATGTATGCGGAAGATCTGGACCTTTGCCGTCGGATAGGACAAGTGTCGAAAACAATGTATTATCCGGGAGTCTGTGTATTTCATGGGTATGCCAAAGGGTCTTATAAAAATAAGAAATTGCTTAAATATCATATTTGTTCTATTATAAAATATTTTAATAAATGGGGATGGTTTTTTGATTCTAAAAGAAGGAAAATCAATAGAGGTATATTAACACAATATGATAAACGATGAAAGGCATCGTTTTAGCCGGAGGGTCTGGGATCCGCTTATATCCTATTACAAAAGGGGGAAGCAATTACTTCCGATTTTCGATAAGCCGATGATTTATTATCCGGTTTCCGTGCTGATGTTGGCAGGGATTCGGGAGATCTTGATTATTTCAACCCCTCAGGATTTGCCGGGCTTTCGACGTTTGCTGGGAGACGGATCGGATTACGGGGTGCGTTTTGAGTATGCAGAGCAGCCGAGTCCGGATGGGCTGGCACAGGCGTTTATCATCGGGGAAAAATTTATAGGGAAAGATTCGGCTTGTCTGGTACTGGGCGATAATATATTTTATGGTCAGAGTTTTACACGGATGCTGCTGGAGGCGGTGAGGACGGCAGAGGAAGAACAAAAGGCGACGGTTTTCGGTTATTGGGTGAATGACCCGGAACGGTATGGTGTGGCGGAGTTCGACAAGGAAGGGAATGTGTTGAGTATCGAAGAGAAACCTGCACAGCCGAAATCCAACTATGCAGTGGTGGGGTTGTATTTTTATCCCAATAAGGTGGTGGATGTGGCGAAGCATATCAAGCCGTCGGCACGCGGAGAACTGGAGATTACGACGGTGAACCAGCGTTTCCTGCAGAATCAGGAGTTGAAAGTGCAGTTGCTGGGCCGGGGATTTGCGTGGCTGGATACCGGAACGCATGATTCATTGAGTGAGGCGTCGACTTTTGTGGAGGTGATTGAAAAACGGCAGGGGTTGAAACTTGCCTGTCTGGAAGGGATTGCTTTGCGGCAAGGCTGGATTACACCGGAGAAAATGCGGAAACTGGCACAACCTATGATTAAAAATCAATATGGACAATATCTTCTGAAATTGGCAGCTGAGTTTTCCGGAAAGGAGAAATGATAAAAATCGCTTGGGCTTTATCTGAGAATTCGTGTGATATTATCAATATAAATATGGAACTGATTGAAACCTGTATACCGGGTGTTGTTATCGTACAACCCCGTATTTTCGGTGATGAACGCGGCTATTTTTTTGAGTCGTTTTCGCAGCGTGATTTCGAACGGCAGGTATGTAAAACCGTTTTTGTCCAGGATAATGAGTCGAAGTCGTGTTACGGTGTGGTGAGGGGATTGCATTTCCAGCAACCTCCGTATGCCCAATCCAAACTGGTGCGGGTGGTGAAAGGTCGTGTACTGGATGTGGCGGTGGATATCCGTAAGGGATCGCCTACGTTCGGGAAGTATGTTTCCGTTGAATTAACGGAGGAGAATAAACGGCAGTTTTTCGTTCCGCGGGGATTTGCCCATGGATTTGCGGTATTGAGTGCGGAGGCCGTGTTTCAGTATAAATGCGATAATTTTTATGCACCGGAAAGTGAGGGGGCTTTAGCCTGGGATGATCCGGATTTAGGAATCGACTGGCGGATTCCGGCCGCTAAGGTGATCCTTTCTGAAAAGGACAGACACCATCCATGCCTGAAAGATGCCTGTGATTGGTTTGACTATAATGTGAATCTCTATGAATAGGATATTGGTGACCGGAGCCAACGGATAGTTGGGGAATGAGATGAGGCGGCTGGCTGTATTCTGCTTTCGGGAATAATTTTGTAAAGACCATACAGCGTTTGACAGTGGAAAGGGAGCAGTTGAATGTCGTATTTGACCAGGTGGGAACGCCGACTTATGCCGCCGACTTGGCCACTTTGATCGTTCACGCCATCGAAACGGGAAAATACAGGCAACATCAGGGAATTTACCATTTTTCCAATGAGGGCGTGTGTTCGTGGTATGATTTTGCTAAAGAGATCGTTGCTTTATCGGGAAATACTTGTGACATCCGGCCGTGCCATTCGGATGAGTTTCCGGGTAAAGTAAAACGTCCGGCTTTCTCAGTGCTGGATAAAACAAAAGTGAAACGGGATTTTGATTGTACCATTCCTTACTGGAAGGATTCACTTGTGAAATGTATAAATGAATTAAAACGGAAATAATGGATTTTAAAAGGAATATATTGATTACCGGTGGTGCCGGTTTTATCGGCTCGCATGTAGTACGTCTGTTTGTGACGAAATATCCGGAATATCATATCATTAATCTGGATAAGCTGACTTATGCGGGGAATCTGGCTAATCTGGCAGACATTGAACAGCAGCCGAATTATACTTTTGTAAAAGCAGATATCTGTGATTTTGAAAAGATACTGGAATTGTTCCGGCAGCACAGTATCGACGGAGTGATCCATCTGGCAGCGGAAAGCCATGTAGACCGTTCGATCAAAGATCCGTTTACCTTTGCTCAGACGAATGTGATGGGGACCCTGTCTTTGTTGCAAGCCGCTAAAGTAAGCTGGGACGGACAATATGACGGGAAACGTTTCTATCATATCTCTACCGATGAGGTGTATGGGGCCCTGAAGTTTGACGGCACCTTTTTTACGGAGACCACGAAATATGATCCGCATTCCCCCTATTCGGCTTCGAAAGCTTCTTCCGATCATTTCGTGAGGGCCTTTCACGATACTTTCGGCATGCCTACCCTTGTAACCAATTGCAGTAATAACTACGGTCCTTACCAATTCCCGGAAAAACTAATCCCTTTGTTTATCAATAATATCCGTCATAACAAACCGTTACCTGTTTACGGAAAGGGGGAAAATGTGCGTGACTGGTTGTATGTGGTGGATCATGCCCGGGCCATCGATCTTATTTTCCATAATGGAAAGGTAGCCGAAACATATAATATCGGTGGTTTTAACGAATGGAAAAATATCGATTTGATCCGGGTTCTGATCAAGACGGTAGATCGCTTACTGGGACGCCCTGAAGGAGCATCGGAGAAGCTGATCACATACGTGACAGACCGGGCCGGACATGATTTGCGCTATGCTATCGATTCGACGAAACTGAAAAATGAATTGGGCTGGGAACCTTCTTTACAGTTCGAGGAGGGTATAGAGAAAACGGTGAAATGGTATCTGGATAATCAGGAGTGGCTGGATCAGGTGACGAGCGGAGATTATCAGGGATACTATGAAAGGATGTATGGCAATAGATAGGCAAAAAACGGAAACGGTTCATTGGCACGCCGTCTTCACCGCCTCGCGTGCGGAGAAGAAGGTGCGTGACCGGTTGGAGGAGCTGGGTGTGGAGTGTTTTTTGCCGGTACAGACGGTGTTGAGGCAGTGGACGTACCGGAAGTCGCGGGTGGTGGTGCCGGTGATTGCGGGGTTGGTTTTTGTGCGGGTGAGCCGTCAGGAGCAGGTGAAGGTGCTGCAGACGAAGGGGGTGGTGGCTTTTCTGAGGCTGAAGGGAGAGGCGGGGGCTGCTGTGATTCCGGATAAGCAGATGGAGGACTTCCGTTTTTTGCTGGATTTCTCTGAGGAAGCGGTGGAAATGACCAATGAAAATATAAAGGCCGGTGATTTGGTCAGGGTGGTGAAAGGTTCGCTGAGGGGGATGGAAGGTGAACTGATCAGACACAAGGGAGTGACGAAGGTGTTGGTACGTATCGATATGCTGGGGTGTGCCATGGTTAGTATTCCGGCAAGCTTTGTAGAAAAATTAAATAAGTAATGATCGGCGATGAAAGAGTTTTCGGTTTGTTATGATCGTTTTTGCCTGGGGAATTATACCCTGGTTTGTGATGTCTCGGATACCGTTCAGGCGACCGCGGATCTGGGGGCTTTCGAGATGTATGTTCTGGGCATGTGGAATGATGGGTTGGTGGTGACGATGAAGGCGTACGATGAGGTTCGTGGTGAAAATCAGTTTGTCCTGCTTGTACCGGATGGTAGCGAGCAGTTGATGAGTTTTTCCCCTGAGAGAGGTTTTGTGGTCCGGCCATACCGGGCAGCACGACAAGGCCGTTTTGCCTATTTGCTTGATTTCTTATGCGGTTTGAAATACAAAGGTTATCAGGGTTATGAGGAGTATGACGAGGAAGAAAAGATGATTTTCGGTATTGTGCGGGTCGGTGAAAAATCCCTGACCTATGGAGGAAAAAATTTGCAGGAAGTGAAAATGGATTTTAAAAGAGTAATCGAAGAAGCTATAAGTTAGCGGTAGGAAAGAAAAGCTAAAAAAGGGGTTCCCTTGTCCGGTGACGGATAAGGGAATTTTTTGTCGATGATTTTCCAAACCTTATTGATAAAAAATGCGAATACTAGTGAAAAAACGAATCTTTCTAACCTGGAAAATTTATGAGACAAGAAATGGAGAAAACGGTTTTGAAAGGAAGACACGGAGGTTGGTCGATATGGCTATCTGTAGCTTTCGGAATGGTATGGCTTTTATTGCTTCCCGGACAGTCGGTGGCTAGGGTTCCGGGCAGTAGGGACAAACAACAAACTGCGGAAACGTTGCGGGTTGTTCACGGTAAGGTAACGGATGAGAACGGAGCTCCGATTGTGGGGGCGAATGTTTGGATAAAGGGGACTATGGTAGGAGTGGCTACCGATGTCAACGGAGATTATACCTTGCGGATAAACCCTGAGGCGAAGACGTTGAGTGCTTCATTTATCGGTTATTCAGAGGCGGAGAAGACGATTATGCCGGGAATCGGGGTTTATAATTTTACTTTAAAGCCGGAAGCCAGGAAGCTGGACGAGGTTGTGGTGGTCGGGTACGGTACTACCCGGCTCAGGGATTTAACCGGTTCGGTATCTTCTGTCGGGGCTGCTGATCTGGAAAAGGAACCGGTGATGAATGTCGCTTCTGCCTTGCAGGGGAAAGCGCCGGGGGTTCAGGTGTCTATGGCTTCGGCGAAACCCGGTGAACCGGTGAAGATCCGGGTGAGGGGATCCACTTCGTTGGAAGGTACCAATGAACCTTTGTATGTGATCGACGGTATTCCGGCCGAACAAGCCGATATGATCGCCATAAACCCGGACGATATTCAGTCGATCGATATATTGAAGGATGCTTCGGCAGCGGCTATTTATGGGTCGAGGGCCGCTAATGGCGTGGTATTGATTACAACCAAACGGGGGATACAGAATGAAAAGCCTCAGCTGAATCTGAAGTATTTTACCAATTTCGATACCCAGATAGAGAATTTCAGCATATTGAATGCGAATGAATTCCGGAATGTCATGATGGATGCTGCAATCAATACGTTAAAAGTGGATCCGACCAATGAAACGGCTTTGAGTATTAAAGAAGGGACTATCCTGAAGGATGCCGATACAGATTGGTATAAACTATTGTCACAGAAAGCTTCAACGAACAGTGTGGAGCTTTCGGTGAGGGGAGGAAGTTCAAGACTGAAATATTTTACTTCCTTCGGGATGAGTTTCCAAAATGGAGTATTGAAAGGGGATGACCTGAAACGGTATACCGGGCGGATCAACCTGGACTGGGATGTGACTTCGGTATTGAAATTCGGTACCAATGTAAGTTTGGCGTATACCGATCAATCCCAGGAAGGACAAGGGTTGTGGCAGATCAAACAGTTTCGTCCGGATGTCCCGGTTTATGCAGAGGACGGTAGTTATTATAAGATCGGTACGACAGACAATCCGGTGGCCAAAACGAAGATTACCAACCGGAACGATGTTTATCGGTTTAATGGGACGGTATTCGGAGAGGCCCAGATTATTCCGGGACTTCGTTTTCGTTCAACTTTCTCTGTAGCTAAGAACTTTAATTTCACCCACCAATATTATCCCAGTTTTTTACAGGAAGGTAATTATTATAACAATTATACCGGTAAAGCTGTACGGGGAAGTAACGAATCGGTACGTACCCTTTGGGATAATACATTGAAATATGAGGGGACATTTAAGGAGATACATGCTTTGGATGCTTTGTTCGGAGTCTCGTTCGAGCGTTACAAGGCAGGTGATTTCAGTGCTACCGGTGTCGATTTTCCGATGGACAAAATCTTGAATAACCTGAGTAGTGCTACAACTCCTTACGATGTAAGCGGAAATTCGTCCGGAAACGGACTGATTTCGGTCTTCGGACGGTTTAACTACCAATTGATGGAAAAATATCTTTTCACTTTTACGGCTCGTTTCGACGGTTCGTCGAAATTCGGTTCGCACAATAAATACGGTTTTTTCCCCTCGGGGGCTTTTGCCTGGAAAATCGATCAGGAACCTTTCATGAAGGATATTGAAGAAGTGAACGAATTGAAATTAAGGCTTTCGGCCGGAGTGACGGGAACACAGAATATCGGTAATTATAACAATAAGGATCTTTATGGCCCGAACGATTTTCTGGGAAAACCGGGAATTATCCCGACAACCCTGGGAAATAACGATTTACGCTGGGAACGGACCAAGCAATTCGATATCGCTGTCGATTATGCTTTGCTGGATTACCGGTTGAGCGGATCTATCGGCTGGTATTATAAGAACACCAACGACCTGTTGTGGTATATCGATTTTCCGACTTCACTGCAACCCTTCAGCGGGATGTATAAAAATGTCGGACGGGTACAGAATAAGGGATTCGAGTGGATCGTCGATGCAAAAATTTTCAGGGAGACGGAGGTGAAATGGGACGTTACTTTTAATCTGGCCGTTAACCGCAATAAGGTGAAATCTTTGGTATCCGAAGGAGCACAGGACTGGGCCGGTAAAGGTGTGGTACAGGGAAGCGGTACCGAAGTACTGGCCGAAGGACATCCGGTGGGAGCTGTTCTGGGGTACCAGACCGACGGTATTTTCCAGTCCTGGACACAGATCGAGGAATATAATAAAAAGGCACAGGAGCTGAGTAACGGGACTGCCACTTATTATTATAGCAGCGAGACCAAACCGGGACAGATTATTTACCGGGATGTGAATGGAGACGGGCATATCAGCGTGAAAGACCGGGTGATCATTGCTAATCCGGAACCGAAATTTCAGGGGGGATTTTCTTCCAATGTGTCCTGGAAAGATTTATCCCTGTATCTGATGTTCAATTATTCGGTAGGTGCAGAACGCTTGTATAACAATACTTTGCAAAATATTTCCGGTTCGTTGAACAACCTGATCGATTATAACCTTTACAACCGTTGGTCCGAACAGAATACGTCTTCCCGTTTACCGGCTTTGTATGTCGACGATCCGGTTCCGGCGACGAATAATCTGGAAGTACACAAAGCTTCTTATTTGAAGCTGTCGCATTTGCGGATCCAGTACAATTTGCCGGTATTGTGGGATGCCAGGTATTACAAAGGGGGACAGGTATATTTCGCTATCGCCAATCTTTTCACTATCACCCGCTATCCGGGAATCGATCCGGCGACGGTAGGTAGTGCTACGGCTAACTACGGAGGAAATTACGATAGTGATATTTATCCGGGTGTCCGTTCTTATACAATCGGGTTACGACTTAATTTTTAATTATTAGCACGAATGCTTATGAAAAAGATATTTATCCTTTTGATGGTCGGTAGTCTGCTGTTTTCCTGCCAGATTACGGACGTCCTGAACCAGGAGCCTCCGCATAATCTGACTCCTGATAATGCGATTACGGATGAAAAGTCGGCAGAAACCGCTTTGACCGGTATTTATGGTGAACAGATCGGGTATGAGTCTTATATGTCGATCGGAAATCATGCAATGACTGCCGGTATTTTGCAAAGAAACGACAATCCCGGCGTGGTTGTGAGTATTTATTATATCGAAAACCGTTTGCCGGAACTGAATCTGGTGGGGGCGGCATATACTCCTTTTTGGGATGCTTTTAATACGATTATCAATTCGTCGACGAAATTACTGGCTGTTTTGGAAGGAATGAGCGATAATCTGTTTACCGATGGACGGAAAACCACCATGATGGGAGAGATCCGGTTTCTGCGGGGGTGGTATATGTTCGATTTGTTGAGGATGTTCGGGGAATATGATAAATTGGACAGTAAATATGGGATGATCATCCGGGAGACTCCCCCTACTTCCGATGATGTTTATAAAGCCCGTTCGACGGTTCAGCAGACGTATGATTTTATCCTGAAGGATATCGAGTATGCTATATCGAACGCCCCGGATTTTACTTCTTCGGATTTTGCGTCGAAAATGGCTGCCAAGGCTCTTAAAGTGAAAGTACTTTTCTATATGGGGAAATACAGTGAGGCTTTAGAGGCTGCCAATACGTTTATCGGTGACGGAGAACGGGCATTGGTGGCCCCCTATTCGGCTGTTTTTACCGATTTTTCTAATCAGGAGCTGATCTATACCCGGGGATTTGCAGGGACAGATGAAGTGAAATATCAGGCCACGCGGGTACAGGCGTATTATAATGAGGGGAAATGGGGACCTACGGAGTCTTTTATGGAACTGGTCGGGGACGATCCCCGGAAAACGGTTATCCTGAAAAATGGAGTCGGGGATGTTTTCGGACCTCAGCAGACGATTCGGAAAGCTTCGAATGCAGAAGGAACAATGCCCACTTACCTGATGCGTTATTCAGAGATTTATATGATGAAAGCCGAATGTGAAGCCCGTACCGGGAAAGGAGATCCTTTGGCTACCCTGAATGCTTTACGTTCCGGTCATGGATTACCGGCTATTACGGGAGTGACCGATATATTACAGACGATCTATCAGGAATGGATACTGGAAATGGGGTTCGAGAATGGGCATGAATGGTACGCTACCTGGCGGATGGGAGTGGATCAACTTCTGGAAACCAATCGGGCTGTGGCTGAAAAAATGGTTACTGCCGCCGATCCCGAATTGTATAAAGCCAATTTGCCTTATAAACGGATTTATCCGATCCCTTCGAGCGAAATCAATGCCAATAAGTTGATGGAACAAAATCCGGGGAATAATTGATGGCCTGATTCAGGACTGAGTTTTTGTGGTTGAAGAGAGAATCGTGATAAAGTGGTTTTTATTGCGATTCTCTTTTTTGTCGGAAAATAGCCCGGTACCCCCGTCTCCGTCCTTTATTGTTAAATATTATACAGTTGTTGGAAGGAAAGTTTACTCAAACGTTTCCCTTTAAAATTTTCACGTTTCTTTAACAAACCGGCCGGTTTTCGTATATTAATTCTTAATATTGTACCTGAAAATATGAAAGACAGAAACCTATGATGACTGTGATGATGAAGTTGACGGACAATAATTTTAAACGTAAAGTTACGTTGCGGGCTTCTGTTGGCATAGGGGAAAATATAATAGAATAAAGAAGCTCGCTGAAAGGCGGGCTTTTTTTTGCGATAAAAGTGAAGAGGTTCGAACTGACCGGTTTTGTCATGAAAAAAAGAGTAGAAATTAAAACCATACAATGAAAATCAAAGGAGAACCGAGGGCATTTCTGAGTAATGAGGCCCGACAATTACTGAATCTTTACGAATCGTTAGGGGAACGGGCAGAGATTTTTTTGCCGCGTCATATTTATGACAATCTGACCAGTTTTGTGAAGCTTTGTTTTGAAGAACCCGATGACCCGGCTGTCCAGCAGTCGGAGATCAACCGTTATTTGTTGAAGTTCCGGGAAGATATTCCGGGATATACGGATGTTGCTTTGATGCTTTGTCCGCATCATCCTTCCAAAGCTTTCGAATTGAGTGGAAGGCGGGGAGAGTTTGTGAAGAAGATCGATGAGTTCCTGGATACCGAAGCAGTAAGTCCTGATTCCAGAGTTCTCTTGAAAAATATTAAAGACACTCATGATTTTTCGGTAGGAACTCCTCCTGTGCGCAGTAGCCATATCGAGTTTATCTCCCAGGTACAATTGGGCGGGCAGGTACGCGATTTACGGAAATACCGGGATGTGATCGGGGTAACCGGTGATCTGAACGAAGCGCATTGGAATTATTTGATGGATACTTTGGAGCAGATGATCGGCCAGAGTACCCATTATACAACCGGGGCTGAGAAGGCCGACTTTCTCAACCGGATGCGTTGGGCGGTGAATTTCAAGGGACTGAACGGTATGATTACGACGGTGGTTTCGGGAAATGCCGATAAAGCGGTCAGTCTGCTCCGGGGAGAAGTATTCGGTAAGAATAGTGTACAAGTGTTGGAGAATCCTTCTACCGAAGAATTGTTCGAACAGATGAGGGTGGATACAACCTCGGTCTTTGTGGTGAAAGCCCGGCATATGCGGGTGAATCCTTTCTCCGGTGAAAAATGGTTTCCTCTGCTGACCCGTCTGGTGATTGTCGACGATTCGCGGGAATCGAGGAGTTCCAATACCTCTCTGGTGTTCTGTTTTCATAACGGGATTATCCATACACTGAATAAGGTACATACCAAGAAATTGGGTTCTCCGGCCAATACGCAATTGAACTTGCGGTTGATTCTGGAAAATGTGAATCCCTCTTTCCTGTCAGAATTCCGGGAAAAAATCGAGCTGCAAATCAAAGCCTACGAGAAAGAGATCAATCAGATTCTGACCGAACAGATCGGGACTACCGGGGATGCGGTGAAACGGTTGAATGTGTTTAAACTGGATATGTTCTCCAGGAAGATCGTTCAGGATAAATATTCCCTGGAAAAATTACGGGATTTTATTTATTTTCTGGAGAATTGCCATAAAGAAGAAAAACGGCAGGCACAAACCCGTGAATTGATCGATGAATTCGAAAGCCTCCTTCTGGCCG
>ERZ773143.3036-NODE-3036-length-10984-cov-3.055174_pt1 | contig 10984 bp, 9 predicted proteins | sample MGYA00580852_ERZ773143 | MGnify/ENA primary metagenome ERZ773143 (study PRJEB29015, sample SAMEA2737853) | human gut metagenome | biome: human gut; feature: human-associated habitat; material: faeces | place: China | collected 2012 ... | reverse complement strand
TTTCCAATCCATTAATTATCTCTGTTAAATATGTATTTTCATCATCTCCTGTTATTTCTCTTAAGTTATCTCTTATTCTCATAACATCTGATGACAATACTCTTTCTGGAATTTCTTGAGCCATATATGCTCTTAGCTGAGAATCTCTTCCTTGTAATCTCTTTTTTGCTTCTGCTACATCTATATTTCCTTGAGCAATTCCATTTGCAATATCAATTACATCTTTAGCAAATCTTGAACTTCCAGCTTTATTTGCTCTAAGTTCTCCCTCTTTTCTATACAATTTGCTTGTTACAATTGTAGTCTCATACTGTCTTACACTTTCACTTGATTCAAATTTTCTTATAAGGTCTTTTACTCTTTTCAGGTCTTCTTCTGTCGTTACACCATCAATCGCTTTTTCGGCACAACTTATGAACATTCCTTTATATCTGCCTAATATTTTATTACCTCTTACCTTTAGCATATTAGTAAGTATTGTTTCCATTGTTTTAGTATTTTCATCTAATTCAGCTAAGACTTGATTTGTAGCTTTCTCTTCTTCTTCTTTTCGGCTTTGACCTTTTCTCATTTCAGCTTCTATTCTTTGTCTTAGAATATTCATTCTGTTATATCCAGAATTTGATGACACTACTATTTTCTTTTCTTTTTTACTAGCTTTATGTTCTTTTCTTTTTTCTTTATGTTCAGCAATACACTTTTCCATTTCTGCAATAGCTGCAGCCTCTAGTTCTCTTTTGCTTTCATCTTCTTTTATTTTCTCTTCTCTTGCTTTTTTTCTTGCCTCCCTTGCCATTTCTTCTTTTTGTTTCTTTTTTATTTTTTGTCTTTTCTTATACTCTACTTGTTTTTCTTTTCTTTCTTTTAGCTTTTCTTCTATCGCCAATACGCCTTCAATACATACATTAATTTCTTCATCTTCTGCAATCTCTTCAGGAGTCTTTCCTTGTTTTAATAAACTTTGTACTTCTGCTCTTTTTGCTTTTGCAATTTTAGTTATTTCAGGATGATTTCTCTTATAATTTCTGCATTGTGCTCTCATCTCTTCGCTAAGCATTTCTTCTGGATATAATCTCTCAATTATAATTTCCTTCTTAGCTCTATCAAATGTTTGTCTAATTCTATATATGTCTTTTTTGCTATATCCTAAACATTGATATTCTGAAACTAGATCCTCTAATTTTTCGCCTTCTTTTACTCTAACTATTATAGAATCTATTTCTTCATCTGTTAGTTTTATGGTTGCAACTTTCTTTTTCTGTTCTCTTGCTACTTTTCGCTTAGCCTTCCTAGCTTCTATTTCCTTCTGTATTGCAAGTACTCCTTCAATACACACATCTAGCTCTTCATCTGCTGCAATTTCTTCTGGAGCTTTGCCTCGACTTAATAAACTTTGTATTTTCTTTTTCTTTTCTCTAGCAATTCTACCTACTTCTGCATTTTTATATTTATATTTTGTACACTTTTGGCTTAAGTCTTCTCCTAGCATTTCATCTGTATACAATCTCACAATTTTATTTTCTAATTGTGCATTATTAAATGCAGTTCTTAAGTGAGATATAGCCCTTTTTGTATATCCTTGCTTTGCATATTCTGCTACTATATCTTCTACATTTTCACCTGCTATCGCTCTGTCTCTTACGGATTTTAATTGCTCCTCTGTTACGCTTTTTATAGCTACTGGTTTCGCCAATTTACTTCTTGCAGCTCTTACTCTTCTAGCTTCCTCCGCCTTCTCAGCTCTTACTCTTTTAGTTTCTTCGGCCTTTGCAGCTCTTATTTTTTTAGCTTCCTCTGCCTTCTCAGCTTTTATTCTTTTAGTTTCTTCGGCCTTCTCAGCCTTTACTCTTTTAGCTTCTTCTGCTTGCTTTTTTTCATATATTTGCTTGTATATTGCAGATACACCTTCTATGCACACATTAAGCTCTCTATCTGATGCAATTTCCTCTGGTGTATTTCCTTGCTCTAATAAATTTCGTATTTTTTCTTCTTTAGCTCTGGCTATATCACGTATTTCATGATGATTATTCTTATAATTCCTGCATCTTATCTTCATCTCATCATCAAGCATTTCATCTGTATATAATCTTACAACTCTATCTTCTACTCTTGCTCTAATGAACTCCTTTTTTAGAGTAGCTATTTCTTTGTTATTGAAACCTAATTTTTCATATTCCTTAATTACATCATCAATGCTTTCATTAGTTTTTGCTATTTCTGATATAGACTCTAGTGCTTCCGCCATTACATCTTTTTTTGTTTTATACTTAGAAAACTTTTTTTCTATAAAATTACTTATATCTTTTTGATTATTATGTAAATATTCTTCAATCTCACTCTGGCTCCTTCCAGCTTGCGATGATTTTTTCACTATGATTCTTCCAGTTTTCCCCAAAAATATCCATGGGCTTATCCACGGAAAAGGCAAAATGCAGGTCTGCAATGGCAAAAAGTGCCATTTTCTCCCTTCCTTTCTTATATCCGATAAACCTCCACCAGCACATTCAGTCTTTCGTTGAATTCGCGCAGTTTATCAATATCGTTGCTGTTCCATACATCCGAAAATTCCTTATTGATGGCGCTCATATCCTCCAGATTCAGCATAAAATGCAGCTTCCGGATGTTATCCAGAATATTCGAGGTCATCTTTCTGCGGATTTCATTCAGCCGCTGTGCATTCGTGATTTCCTCGCGAATCGTAGACATTTCCTGATCCAGATGAAACGCCGCCTCCGCGCAGTTATGCAGTCTGTCCTGCAGCTCCTGCGGAATGTTGCCGCTGTATTTATACCGCAGGGAATGCTCCGCCGTTGCCCAGAAATTCATTGCGTTTGTGCGAATCTGAATTTCCGCGAAAACCTCCTTCGGCCCCAGCGCCGTGCTGAGCGGATAGCGGATGATGATGTGGTAGCTGCGGTAGCCGCTCGCCTTCGTATTTGTTATGTAATCCTTCTCCTGCACGATGGTCATATCCGTGCGGGAACGCACCATATCAACCACCTTTTGGATATCCTCCACGAATTGGCAGAGAATGCGAATGCCTGCGATATCCTCGATTTCCTCCTCGATATGATCGGGGGCGATATGCTTTCTGCCTGCCTTATCCAGAATACTGGCAGGGGTTTTCAGCCTGCCCGTGACAGAATCGACAGGAGAATAAATGCCTAAATGTCGACATTCTTTATCCAGATTTTTGAACTTCAGCAGCAACTCCTCCACCGCCTGCTCATAGGGATAAAGTAATTCTTTCCAATTTATAATTTCCAAAGGGGTTCCTCCTTCGACTAAATTGCCATATCTCTTCCATTTTATTGTACTACAAAATCCTGCGGCTATGCAACGGAAGATTCTTTGAAACTAGGCGAAAATATGCCAAAATTCAGCAGCTGTCCACAGGGTGTCCACTTTTGCGGACTTATGGACAGAGTGGACACCGAGTGGACACCTCTTTTCAGCCGTTTTTGCAGATGTGTCCACTGTGTTTTTCCACTGATTCTTCGCTCCGATTTCAGTATTTCGATTTCAGCATTTCGATTTCAGCGTTCCAGTAATCCCCTGACCTCTTTTTCCGTTCCTGCCGCCAGAGCCCTTCGCGCAAGCTCCGCAGTCTGCTTTGCGGCAAGCCCCCGCACCTGATAGCGCACCGCCGCAATTTCATTGGATATCATACTGAATTCATCCAGACCCATGCCAAGAAGAAGCGGCACCGCTCTTGCATCTGCCGCAAATTCGCCGCACATCCCAACCTCCTTGCCCTCCTTATGCCCTGCCGCGATTACCTTCGCCACCGCACGCAGCACCGCAGGATGAAAGGGGCTATAAAGCTTGGTCAGCTTTTGGTTGCCGCGATCTGCCGCAAGGATATACTGTGTTAAATCATTCGTGCCGATGCTGAAAAAATCAGCCTCCTTCGCCAATTCCTCCGCTATAAAAGCCGCCGCCGGCGTTTCTACCATGATGCCCGTGCTGATGCTTTCCCGAAACAGCAGCTTTCGCTCGCGCAGCTCCGCCTTACATTCCTCCAAAATGGCATTTGCTTTACGAAATTCCTCTACGGAAACAATCATGGGGTACATGATGCGGATATCCCCGAAGGCAGCGGCACGCAGGATCGCCTTCAGCTGTGTTTTGAACACATCGCGCATATCCAGACAGAAGCGAATGGCGCGCCACCCCAGAAACGGATTTTCTTCCTTTTCAAACTGATAATACGGCAGGTTTTTATCCCCACCGATATCCAAGGTGCGAATGGTAATCGGCTTTTTCAGCATTTCCGCCGCCTGCTTATAAATTTCAAACTGCTCCTGCTCTGTCGGGAAGCGGCTGCTTTCCATATATAAAAACTCACTGCGGAACAGACCGATGCCCTCCGCGCCATGCTTTTTCGCCAGTTCAATATCTCTGAGACTGCCTGCATTGGCAAAAAGCACGACCTGCCGCCCATCCGTTGTAGCAGCAGGCAGGCGGTTCATTTCCTTCAGCTTCCGCTTCACTTCCTTTTCCGCCTGCTGCTTTTCCTGATACGCCGCCTGCGTTTTGGCATCGGGAGAAAAAATCAGCCGTCCCTCCTTTCCATCCAGAATGACGGCTTCGCCCTCCCGTACCTTTTTCAGAATCCCTTCCATCCCCAGAAGGGCAGGGATTTCCAGACTGCGCGCCAGAATGGCAACGTGGCTGGTCGTGCCGCCCTTTTCCGTCACCATCCCTCGGATGTATCGAAAATCCATCTGAGCGGTATCGGAGGGATGGAGCTCCTCTGCAAAAAGAATGGCCTTCTCGGTGATATTCCGAAGGGAGGTCTCCGAGACCCCCTTGAGCGCCGCCATCATCCGGCGGCATACATCACGCACATCTGCCGCACGCTCGCGCAGATAGGCATCCTCCAGACTTTCGAGCATCCCGGAAAGCTCCTCTGTTTCCTCCTCCAACGCCCACTCCGCATTTTTCCCTGCAGCAATTTTTTCTTCCACGCCCTGCAAAAGCGTTGCATCCTCCGCCATATCCAGATGGGCGGCAAAAATAGCGTTTGTTCGTGCAAGCGGGCGCAGTGACTCCCTCACCTGCTCCGCCGCCCGCCGAAATGCTGCCTGCTCCTTCTCCGCCTCTGCCGCAGTGATTTCACGCCGCTCCGCCGCCAAATCCGGCTGCTTCAGCAAAACAGCCTTTCCGATGGCAATGCCGCCGCTCTGCGGCTCCGTTCTGATTTCTTCCATGCTTATCCCTCCAGACTTATCCCTCCAGAATCGCCAGAAAGGCTTCCAGTTTTTCCACAGAATGCTTATCCCCTTCGCCATCCGCAGAAAGCACAAGCTCGCTGCCCTCCTTTGCCCCCAACGCAAGAAGCTGCAGGATACTGTCTGCCGCGGCTTTTTTGCCGTTATGCTCCAAATAAACCCTGCAGGGCAATTCCTTCGCGAAGGCAACCAGCTCCGATGCCGGACGCGCATGCAGCCCCGTCCGATTTTTTAAAACCACTTTTCGTTCTATCATTTCTTTTCCCTCCCGAAAATCATTTTTCTTAGTTTCTCTGCTTTCCCGAAAAATATGAGCCATTCTCAAGGAAGCGGCTTTTTGAGAATCTTTTTCACATAAATTCCCTAGGAATTGCTTGACATTCTTTTTTCCGCATGCTATGATAGGCGCATAAGTTAGTTACTGCTAACTAATCTTTGAAAGGAGGTCATCCTCATGAGCGTTGTCATTGTAGGCGGACATGACAGAATGGTTCGTCAATACATGGATATCTGTAAAAAATTCAACTGTAAAGGAAAAGTATTTACACAGCTACCCGGCAATTTCAAGGGACAGATTGGTCAGGCGGATTTGATTATCCTTTTCACCAGCACTGTTTCCCACATCATGGTAAACGGCGCAGTACAGGAGGCAGAAAAAAACAATATTACCATTGAGCGCAGCCACAGCAGTTCTTCTTCTGCATTAAAGCGTATTTTGGGTCAATATTGTTGTGCCTGAGTTATATGTTTCACCAAAAGTTAGCAATAGCTAACTAATAAGGAGGTATTTCATGTCTGATTTTGAAAAAGACCTGTTATATTTTGCCTCCCCCGCCCTTTTGGGCAGAAAGCAGGCAAATCTGTTTTCCTTTTCGATCAACTGCCTGACAGACTATCGCAAGGAAATCGACAGATATAAAAAAGAGCTTGCCCCCCTGGGCATTTCCGTTGAATATCTTTACTGCAAAAAACAGCGGGTATATCTTCTTGTTTACCGCAAGGATATGATGCTGCATTATTTCAAGCAGCCCGCTGTAAAGGAATTCCTCATCAAGCAGGGCTACCCCAAAACGCCGGATGAGGAAGCCTCCCTTTATGAAACCCTGTGCATCCTGCGCAAGCGTATCATTCAGGGCGCAGAATTTCCGCACGAGATCGGGTTCTTCTTCGGCTACCCCGCAGAGGACGTTTTCGCATTCATTCGCGAAAAAGGGCATAACTACAAGCTGGTTGGCGACTGGAAGGTTTACGGCGACGGCAAGGCCGCCCTGCATACATTCCGCAGCTATGCCAGATGCAGAAAAAGACTCTTGGAGCAAGCTTCCGCAGGTGCAGATATTGTGTCTCTTTTGACACCGGCACGCACCGGCGCAGCGATATAAAAAACACAATTACATCTCAAAAATTACATCTTAGGAGGCAAAACATTATGAAAAAAGCAGTTATCTATTGGAGCGGCACAGGCAACACAGCAGCAATGGCAAGTGCAATCGCAGCAGGTATGGGCGAAGGCACAGAGCTGTACTCCGTAGATCAGTTCACAGGCGATATTGCAGAATATGACAAAATCGCTTTCGGCTGCCCCGCAATGGGTGACGAAGTTCTGGAAGAAGGCGAATTTGATCCCTTCTTCTCCTCTATCGAAGGCAAGCTGGGCGGCAAAAAGGTTGCTCTGTTTGGTTCCTACGGTTGGGGCGACGGACAGTGGATGCGCGACTGGGCAGAAAGAACAACAAAAACAGGCGCGAACCTGTATGACGATGGTCTGATGGTAAACGGTTTCCCCGATGCTGATGCAAAAGTGCAGTGCACAGCATTCGGCGAAGGCTTCGGCGCATACTAATTCGTTAGATAGCATCTGACTCAGATGTTTCTATAAAAAAACTCCTCAAATAAACTCTCTTAAATTTAAACTCTATTATCTCTCTAAAAACGAAAACGAGTCCAAATGGGCTCGTTTTTGTTATGCTTTTTTCGGGATGCTCTCCCCTGCTCATGCTCCCACCCTCTTTAACTTCCCTGCTCTTCGCGCTTTGGGGCGGTGTACTGGATCGGTGGTGGTGTTCTTCCCTCTTGTTCCGCTGCGAAAGAGGTATAATGTTTTGGATGATTGGGATGGGGATTTATTCAGCCTCCCTGCGGCTGTCAGAGAGACTTTTGGGTTTGGATGACTGCGAAGTCGGGTTGCGCCGAGAACGCCTGTCAGAGAGGGAATTACAGCGCGGACAGGACGCGCCTTTTCTGCAAAACGGATATATAAAATGCCCCTCACAGGAAATTCCTGCAAGGGGCGGAGAGAGGATTCGATATTTATTTTTCTGTATGACAGTCACAGCTGTGGTCAGAATCACCGGGGTGATGCTTCTGACAACGTGTGGAATAGGGGCAACCTACGCATGCACCTTTCTTTTTTTCTTTTCTGATGTAAAACAATGCTGCACCAATAATAATTACCACTAATAAACCAACGATAATATCTATCATACTTATGACTCCTTTTTATGCGAACTTATGCGCTCTTTGCGCTATTGCTCATGTTATTGCCAAGCACATATTCCTTTGCAATACTCTTGTTTGCTTTCACAATCAGATGTGCAATGAATGCAGCGATAAGGATAACCACAATCAGACCGGGGATGAAGCCATTGCCCAGAGAGCCGGTTGTGATCAGTGTACCAATCTGGTATACGAAGAATGCGATTGTGAAGCCTGTTGCGAACTGCAGACCAATGCCGCCGAACAGCCATTTTTTGCTCTTGATTTCGGAGTTCATTGCACCCATTGCCGCGAAGCAGGGAGGTGTATACAGGTTGAACATCAGATATGCCAGAGCTGCTACCTTTGTCAGACCCATAATGGTTGCAACCTGATTGCCGCCGCCTACCAGTGCCAATTCTTCTGTATCAATAAAGTTTGTTACACCATAGCAAACTGCCAGCGTGCCAACTACGTTTTCCTTTGCGATAAAGCCTGTGATTGCTGCTGCTGCCAGCTGCCATGCGCCGAAGCCCAGAGGAATCAGCAGAACTGCGAAGGGAGAAGCGATAGAAGCCAGAATGGAGGTATGCTCCATGCCCTCTTCTACCAGCTGCAGCTGCCATGTGAAGGACTGCATAATCTGTACGACTGTGTTACATACCAGAATTACAGTACCGGCTTTTACGATATAAGCCTTACCACGAGAGCACATGGAATAGAATGCTCTTTTCAGGCTGGGGATTTTGTATTCGGGCAGCTCCATAATGAAGAAGGATTTTCTTACCTTATGACCTGCGATTTTGTTAATCAGCAGTGCGCCGACAAAAATCAGAATAATACCTACGAAGTACATCAGGGTACCAACCCAGGATGCGTCTGCGAAGAATGCACCTGCGAACAGCGCGATTACGGGCAGCTTTGCACCACAAGGCATAAAGGATGTCAGCATTGCTGTTACTCTGCGTTCTCTTTCGTTTCTGATGGTACGCGCCGCCATAACACCGGGGATTGCACAGCCGGTACCGATAACGAAGGAAATGACGGATTTACCGGACAGACCAACCTTTTTGAAAATGGGGTCCAGAACCATGGATACACGCGCCATGTAGCCGCAGTCCTCCAAGAGAGCCATCAGGAAATACATTACCATTACCAGAGGCAGGAAGCCGACAACGGCACCAACACCGCCGACGATACCATCTGCTACCAGTGCCTGCATGAAGGGAGATGCGCCGGAAAGCTTATCTGCAACGAAGCCCTGGAAGGACTCAATCCAACCTGTCAGAATATCTGCCAGATAGGGCCCCAGCTGAGACTGGGAGATATTGAATACCAGGAACATAACCACAACGAAGATTAAGATACCGCCGATGGGGTTTGTCAGAATAGCATCCAGCTTATCCTGACTGTTTTTCTCTCTTGTTAGAATCTTTCTTGTTTCCACCTGCTTTACAACGCCGTTTACAAATTCAAAACGCTTTCTGTCGGATTCTGTAACTGCGTTCTTATCGGTCAGATCTACATTACCTTCCCAATAGGGTGCCTTCTGCTCTTTGCCCTTCTGCGCCACGGCTGCCTTTACAACCTCCAGAAGCCCCTTATCGGATGCGGTAACGGAAACTGTTTTGATAACGGGGCAGCCCAGCTTTTCGGACAGCAGCTTTTCATCAATCTTTGTTTCCTTCTTTTCGTTGATATCGCTCTTGTTCAGTGCAACAACAACAGGAATACCCAATTCCAGCAGCTGTGTTGTAAAGAACAGAGAACGGCTCAGATTTGTTGCATCCACGATATTGATAATAACATCGGGATGTTCATTTTTAACATAGGTACTTGTGATGCTCTCCTCAGATGTGAAGGGAGACATGGAGTAAGCACCGGGCAAATCGACTGCAATCAATTCCTCTGCGCCATCATAGAAATTCTTCTTGATGTGAAATTCTTTTTTGTCTACCGTAACACCTGCCCAGTTACCAACACGTTCATTTCTGCCTGTGAGCGCATTGTACATGGTGGTCTTACCGCTGTTGGGATTCCCCGCCAATGCAATTCTCATTTTTCTGTTCCTCCTATGAGCTTTTGATCTTCTTTCTACTCCTTTAGTTTTCCCGCTTCGGTTAGCTGAATCTAACCCAAGCACAAAATATATGTGGTGAATAAATCCACCACTTATACTTCATTCTTTTTCTTACTTTTTCTTTCACTCTACCTCAATGGCCTCTGCCAGATGATTGTCGATATTATAGCGACCATCCTTGATGGATACCACACAGCCGCCCTTTACACGCCTTACAACTGTAATAGGTTCGCCTGCATAGCAGCCCAAAGAAAAAAGAAATGCATCCATTTCTTCATCATCTGTCACAATCGCCTTGACGATATGTTCTGTGCCTTCTTGCACATGTGTCAGGTTCATTGGATCCTCTCCTTCTTTTGTTAGTTATAACTAATTTAATTAGAGTTTACCATGACTAATTTTCTCTGTCAACCCCTTCTTATTGAGAAAAAATGTTTATTTGTGAAAAATTGCAAATTTTTTCCGCCTGCTTTTCCGTAAAAAAAAGAAGTGCACAGAGGAAAGAAAAATACCCTTCTTTTCCTCTTGCACTTATCCCATAGAAATCCTCTGAAAAGAAAATTTCGCCAAAAATTTTTCTATTTTTTCTTCTCACAGTGGCTACAATCTCCACCGCAGCCGCCACAGCCCGAATTCCTTTTCAAATGCCGCACTGCCGCAAGGATGCCGACTGCAATTCCTGCAAGAATGAGGTAATCCAAAATTCCCATGCGCCTTCCTCCTCAGAACAACAGGCTTAAGCCCTGATATACCAAAAAGGCAGCTGCCCACGCAACCACGCACTGCAGCACCACGACGCAGCCTGCCAACACGCCACTGCCCAGCTCTCTCTTTACTGCCGCAATCGCCGCCATGCAGGGGGTATATAATAAGGTAAAAACAAGAAAGCTGATAGCAGAAAGCGGCGTAAACAATCCTGTCAATGCCGTTCCCAAGGTCTCCATAGAGGTTCCCGTCAGAACGCCCAAGGTGCTGACCACCGCCTCCTTTGCGGAAAAGCCTGTAATGAGTGCTGTGGGAATCCGCCAATCATCAAAGCCAAGTGGTGCAAAAATGGGTGCCAGCCAATGCCCCATCATGGCAAGCAGGCTATCTGCACTATCCGCCACCACATTCAGACGGCTGTCAAAGCTTTGCAGGAACCAGATTAACACGGTTGCCACAAAGATAATCGTAAATGCCCTTTGCAGGAAAT
>ERZ773143.3027-NODE-3027-length-11015-cov-15.017609_pt1 | contig 11015 bp, 7 predicted proteins | sample MGYA00580852_ERZ773143 | MGnify/ENA primary metagenome ERZ773143 (study PRJEB29015, sample SAMEA2737853) | human gut metagenome | biome: human gut; feature: human-associated habitat; material: faeces | place: China | collected 2012 ... | reverse complement strand
CAAGAAAGAAAATTGTAGCCGGCAACTGGAAGATGAACATGACTCCAAGCCAGGCTGTTAAATTAGTAGAAGAGTTAAAACCACTCGTAGTTTCAGATGATGTTGAAGTTGTTTACTGTGTACCTGCAATCGACATCGTACCTGTTGTAGAAGCATTAAAGGGTACAAATGTTGCTGTTGGAGCAGAGAATATGTACTTCGAGGAGAAGGGTGCTTACACAGGAGAAATCTCAGCAGAGATGCTTCTTGATGCAGGTGTTAAGTATGTTATCATCGGACATTCAGAGAGAAGAGATTATTTCAAAGAGGATGACGCACTTCTCAACAAGAAGGTAAAGAAGGCTATCGAGGCTGGACTTACACCAATCCTTTGCTGTGGTGAGACACTTGAGCAGAGAGAGAGCGGTGTTACACTTGACTGGATCAGACTTCAGATTAAGTCAGATCTCGCAGGTGTTGCTGCATCAGATGTTGCAAACATGGTTATCGCTTACGAGCCAATCTGGGCAATCGGAACAGGAAAGACAGCTACTTCTGACCAGGCTCAGGAGGTCTGCGGTGCAATTCGTGAGTGTGTAGCAGAGATCTATGATCAGGCTACAGCAGATTCAGTTCGTATCCAGTACGGCGGATCTGTAAATGCAGGAAATGCAGCAGAGCTTTTTGCAAAGCCTGACATCGACGGTGGATTAGTTGGTGGCGCTTCACTCAAGGCTGATTTTGGAAAGATCGTAAACTACAAGTAATTATTAAATCATAATTTAATATTTGATTTGACAATCACAATAACTAAATGTCACTAAATTCACCAGCTTAGCTGCATTTAGTGGCATTTATTATGTAATGAAATTTTTTGTGAGCTTGCATATGTCACTGTAATAGAGCATTTTGCAAGCCTCATATGAAGAATAGAGGAAATATAAATGAGTAAGAAACCGGTAGTATTAATGGTACTTGATGGTTACGGCTTAAGTGACCACAAAGAGGGAAATGCCATAGCTATGGCAAATACCCCTGTTATGGATAAATTGATGGCAGAGTGTCCTTTTGTAAAGGGCGCAGCTTCAGGTCTTGCAGTTGGACTTCCTGACGGACAGATGGGAAACTCTGAGGTAGGACATATGAATATCGGCGCAGGCCGTATCATATATCAGGATCTTACAAGAATCACAAAGGCAATTGCCGATGGTGATTTCTTCAAGAACAAGGTATTAATTTCTGCAATCGAAAACTGCAAGAAGAATGACTCCGATCTGCATCTTTGGGGACTTCTTTCAGATGGTGGAGTTCACAGCCATATCGAGCATCTTTACGGACTTCTTGAGCTTTGCAAGAAAGAGAATTTTGACAGAGTATATGTACACGCATTCCTTGATGGTCGTGATACACCTCCTGCATCAGGCAAGGACTATATCGAGCAGCTTCTCGCCAAGATGAAGGAAATTGGTGTAGGAAAGATTGCATCTCTTTCAGGACGTTACTATGCAATGGACAGAGATAATAACTGGGACCGTGTGCAGAAGGCTTATGATTCACTCACTAAGGGTGAAGGCGTAAAAGCTACATGCCCTGTAAAGGCTATGGAGGAGTCATACGCAAATGACGTTACAGATGAGTTCGTGCTTCCTACAGTTATCACAAACGAGGATGGCACACCGGTATCTGTTGTAAAGGACAATGATTCTGTTATCTTCTTCAACTTCCGTCCGGACCGTGCTCGTGAGATGACAAGAGCATTTTGCGATGATAAGTTTACTGGCTTTGAGCGCCCATTCCTTAAGACAACATTTGTATGCTTCAAGGATTATGACGAGTCAATTCCTAACAAGCTTATCGCTTTTGAGAAGGAAGAAATCAAGAATACATTTGGTGAGTATCTTGCAGCAAATGGCAAGAAACAGCTTCGTCTCGCAGAGACAGAGAAGTATGCACACGTAACCTTCTTCTTCAACGGTGGAGTAGAGGAGCCGAATATCGATGAGGCACGTCTTCTTGTAAACAGTCCTAAGGATGTTGCAACATATGACTTAAAGCCTGAGATGAGCGCTCCTGAGGTTGGAATGGATCTTGTTGAGGCTATCAAGTCAGATAAGTATGATGTTATTATCATCAACTTTGCTAACCCTGACATGGTTGGACATACAGGTGTGATCCCGGCTGCTGTAAAGGCTGTTGAGAGAGTTGATTCACTCGTAGGTGATGCAGTTCAGGCAATCAAGGATGTGGATGGAGTATTATTCATCTGTGCTGACCACGGAAACGCAGAGAAGATGATTGATTATGAGACAGGAAAACCTCATACAGCTCATACAACCAATCCTGTTCCTTTCATTCTTGTAAACGCTGACCCTTCTTACAAGCTTCGTGAGGGCGGATGTCTTGCAGATATCGCTCCAACACTGCTTGAGATTATGGGACTTCCACAGCCAAAAGAGATGACAGGAAAGTCACTTATCGTTAAATAAAATTTGTATTATATAGGCTCCGGCGCAGACAAAGGGTTTGAACCGGAGCTTTTGTTTTGATATATTAAAGATGTAATAATAAACATAAGAAATACTTATAAGTAACATAAAATTATTTAAAAAAACTTATAATATACGTTGACTTTACAAATTGAGCTGGTATATAATTTAAAGGTAGCATTTGATTTGTAAAATAAATTACACATAAGATGGAGGACAATCATGCAGGAATTTAAACCATTCAAAGAAGGAAAAGTAAGAGAAGTATATGATAACGGGGACAGCCTTATTATGGTCGCAACAGATCGTATTTCCGCTTTTGACCATATTTTAAAGAATAAGATTACAGACAAGGGAGCCATCCTCACACAGATGTCTAAGTTCTGGTTTGAATTCACAAAGGATGTCGTTCCTAACCATATGATTTCAGTAGACGCAAAGGATATGCCGGAGTTCTTCAGTCAGGACAGATTCAACGGAAACAGCATGCTCTGCAAGAAGCTTGAAATGCTTCCAATCGAGTGTATAGTTCGTGGATATATCACAGGAAGCGGCTGGGCAAGCTACCAGGAGAACGGTACAGTCTGCGGAATCAGACTTCCGGAGGGACTTGTTGAGTCTGATAAGCTCCCTGAGCCTATTTATACACCATCTACCAAGGCTGATCTTGGAGATCATGATGAGAATATCTCATTCGAAAAATCAGTAGAAGTATTAGAGAAGATTTATCCTGAGAAGGGCAGAGAATACGCAGAGAAGATTCGCGATTATACAATTGCTCTTTACAAGAAATGTGCAGAGTATGCTCTTACAAAGGGCATCATCATCGCAGATACCAAGTTTGAGTTTGGCTTAAATGAGCAGGGTGAGGTAGTGCTTGCCGATGAGATGCTCACACCTGACAGCTCACGCTTCTGGCCACTTGATGGATATAAGCCTGGACAGGGACAGCCTTCATTTGACAAGCAGTATGTAAGAGACTGGCTCAAGGCAAATCCGGACAATGACCTTCTTTTACCTGATGAGGTTGTTGTGAAGACTGTAGAGAAATATAAAGAGGCATTTGAGCTTCTTACAGGAAGCAAATTCAGCCGCTAATATATTATTTATTCCGCGTTACTATTTCGCAATTATAAACGGAGATATTATGAACCAGGACAATAACATAAATCAGTATATAAATACTAGTATAGATACAAATAGTCATACCGGTACAAAATTAAAAAGGTGTTCTGATAATGACGAGCATAACCATGTATTTGATGAGCTTCACGAGGAGTGTGGTGTGTTCGGCATGTATGATTTTGATGGAGGAAATGTCGCATCCACTATCTATTATGGTCTTTTTGCACTTCAGCACAGAGGACAGGAAAGCTGTGGTATTGCAGTGAGTGATACACACGGACCAAAGGGAAAGGTGACCACACACAAGGGTATGGGCCTTGTAAATGAGGTATTTACTCATGATATCTTAGAGCCTATGAAGGGCGATATCGGAGTGGGACATGTGCGCTATTCAACAGCAGGCTCATCAACACGTGAAAATGCACAGCCGCTCGTATTAAATTATGTCAAGGGCACACTTGCCATGGCACACAACGGAAACCTCATAAATGCAAAGGAGCTTCGCAAGGAGCTTGAGTATACAGGAGCTATTTTCCAGACCACAATCGACTCTGAGGTTATAGCTTATCATATCGCCAGAGAGCGTCTTAACTCAAAAACAGCGGAGGAGGCGGTCAGACGTGCCTGCCAGAAGCTTAAGGGAGCCTACGCGCTTGTTGTCGAGAGCCCGAGAAAGCTTATTGCAGCCAGAGACCCATTTGGTTTTAAACCTCTTTGCATAGGAAAGAGAGACAATGCATATATCGTTACATCTGAGACATGTGCGCTTGATACAATCGGTGCAGAGTTTGTCAGGGATGTAGAGCCGGGAGAGGTTATCACCATCACTCCTGAAAAGGGGATTGAGTCTGATATGACTATGGCACTTGCCCATGAAAAACAGGCCAGATGCGTGTTTGAATACATTTATTTCGCAAGACCTGACAGCCATATTGACGGAGTAAGCGTGTATGGCAGCCGTATCAAGGCTGGCAGATTCCTTGCAATGGATTCGCCGGTTGAGGCTGATATCGTGACAGGAGTACCGGAATCAGGAAATGCCGCTGCTCTTGGTTATTCACTTGAGTCGGGCATTCCGTATGGCACAGCATTTGTCAAGAACGGTTATGTCGGCAGGACATTTATCAAGCCTAAGCAGTCAAGCCGTGAATCAAGCGTGCAGATAAAGCTCAATGTATTAAAGGAGGCTGTTAAGGGCAAGAGAGTTGTTATGATTGATGATTCAATTGTGCGAGGAACAACCTCAGACAGAATAGTGCGTATGTTAAGAGAGGCGGGTGCCACAGAGGTACATGTGCGCATCAGTTCACCGCCATTCTTATGGCCTTGCTATTTCGGTACAGATATTCCTGCAAGAGAGCAGCTTATCGCTTACAACAGGACTATTGAGGATATCAGACAGATTATAGGTGCAGATTCTTTAGGCTACCTTGGAATTGACAGACTTCATGAGATGGTAGAGGAATTGCCAATCTGTATGGGCTGTTTCACAGGAAAATATCCGATGGAGCCACCGAAGGATGATATCAGAGGCGAGTATTTTGATAAAGAAATAGACCTCGAGAGAAAAATGCTTAATCGCTAATAAAGGAGAGAATATGAGTACAGACAGATACACAAGTCCTCTTTCTGAGCGCTATGCCAGCAAAGAGATGCAGTATATTTTTTCGCAGGATATGAAATTTACCACTTGGAGAAAGCTCTGGATTGCTCTTGCAGAGACTGAGATGGAGCTTGGGCTTTCACAGGATGGCAAGCCGGTTATCACGCAGGAACAGATTGATGAATTAAAGGCACATGTGGATGACATCAATTATGATGTGGCAAAGGAGCGTGAGAAGCTTGTGCGTCACGATGTAATGAGCCATGTCTATGCATATGGACAGCAGTGCCCTAAGGCAGCAGGAATTATACATCTTGGAGCAACCTCATGCTATGTAGGTGACAATACAGATATTATCATCATGAATGAAGCATTAAAGCTTGTTCACAAAAAGCTAATAAGTGTTATTGCAGAGCTTGCAAACTTTGCTGATAAGTATAAGAATCAGCCAACTCTTGCATTTACACATTTCCAGCCGGCACAGCCGACAACAGTTGGAAAGCGCGCCACACTGTGGCTGAATGAGTTTATGCTGGATCTCGAGGATTTAGAGTATGTGCAGGGCACATTAAAGCTTCTTGGCTCAAAGGGCACTACAGGAACACAGGCCAGCTTCCTTGAGCTCTTCAACGGAGACAATGAGACAATAGACAAGATAGATCCAATGATCGCAAAGAAGATGGGCTTTAAGGATTGTTATCCGGTGTCTGGCCAGACATATTCCCGTAAGGTAGATACGAGAGTAGTAAATGTGCTCGCAGGCATTGCTGCATCAGCTACAAAGATGTCAAACGACATCAGACTGCTCCAGCATCTTAAGGAAGTAGAGGAGCCGTTTGAGAAGAACCAGATTGGCTCATCAGCCATGGCATATAAGAGAAATCCTATGAGAAGTGAGAGAATAGCATCTCTTTCAAGATATGTTCTTGCAGATGTAATGAATCCTGCAATTACCTCGGCTACACAGTGGTTTGAGAGAACACTTGACGATTCAGCAAATAAGCGTCTTTCAATACCTGAGGGCTTTCTTGCAATAGACGGAATACTTGACCTCTGCCTCAATGTGGTGGATGGACTGGTAGTATATCCAAAGGTTATTGAAAAGCACTTTATGGCAGAGATACCATTCATGGCAACAGAGAACATCATGATGGATGCTGTAAAGAACGGCGGAAATCGTCAGGAGCTCCATGAGAAGATCAGACAGCTCTCAATGCAGGCAGGAAAGACAGTAAAGGAAGAGGGAAAAGAAAATAACCTCGTAGACTTAATCGCTGCAGATCCTGCATTCGGATTGACAAAAGCTGATATCGAAAAGAACCTTAAGCCTGAGCTTTATGTGGGACGTGCACCTCGTCAGGTAGATGTATATCTGCGTGATGTAGTTAATCCGGTGCTTGAAGCGCATAAGGATGAGAGTGGAGTAAAGGCAGAGATTAACGTATAATATCGAAAGTATAGATAACGGTAATTTGCTAGTGTTAACATATTTATCTAAATGAAAAGCCCCGGCATATAAATCTGTTTCAAGGTTTATATGCCGGGGTTTTATATATCTGTCAAGTATCATTTTCCTCGAAAGCTGTATATCTCATCCCATACCTTTTCGCATGCACTAAGCAAAAGGCATGATAATATCATAATGTATTTTCTTGTAAAATAAAATGGAAAAATGTATAATATTAAAAAATGGTTTAGATTATCAAAAGAAGAGAGTAAAAAGAAAGGATACTAGTGATGAAAAATTTTTTTAATGAATTCAAAAAGTTTATCAGCAGAGGGAATGTCATGGATATGGCAGTTGGAATTATCATAGGTGGTGCGTTTACCAGCATAGTCACATCTTTGGTCAATGACATTATAAACCCTATACTTGGAGTGTTTGGCGGCATGAATTTTGACCAGCTCTCGGTAAAACTCTTTGGAGAAGCTACATTGTATTATGGAAAATTTCTTACCGCAGTAGTCAATTTCCTTATTATGGCACTTATCGTATTCTGCATTGTAAAGGCTATGAATGCAGCAGGAGAGAGATTTGGACACAAAGAGGAAAAAGAGCCGGACACAAAGGAGTGTCCATACTGCAAGAGCAAGATTGCCATTGCGGCAACAAGATGCCCGAATTGTACATCAATGATTGGTACAGCAGATGAAAGTGAAAAATAGCGATACATTTATTGCGTGAAACTAATAAAATCCATTGCATAAAGTGTGAAAATCTGTTATATACAGTATAAAACTCTTGACTGTGCAATAAAAACGTAGTATATTAGTTCTGTTATTTAGAATTGAAATTAGGAGGTCTTATCGTGGCAACTTTAAAAATTGTTTTATCGGTATTATTTATAATCGTCAGTTTAGTAATTACTATAGTTATTCTTTTCCAGGAGGGTAAGTCAGCAGGACTTGGCACTATCGCCGGAGTTGCTGATACATATTGGGGCAAGAACAAGGGACGTTCAAAGGAAGGACGTCTGGTTAAAGCAACAATTGTATGTGTTGTTCTTTTCTTTATTATTTCAATTGCTTTAAATATGGGAATATGGTAAATACTTAGACTGTCGAGAAATCGGCAGTCTTTTTTATCGCATCAACATCCAGATGATGAAATTCGAGGTTTTCGTTGCAGGTTGATGTGATATAAAATCAACATTCATAGGATGAAAATGTCAATGGTGGAAATTTTATTTAAAGCCTGTGCATTTGAAATCAGATGGGGCAACGAAAAGGAGAGATAATGAGTAATATAGATAAATATGAAACACGAAAAAAGATGGTCTATGACTTCATGTGTGATGACATGTATGTTCCGATGAAAATCAAGGAACTGTGCATAGTACTCGGAGTAAAAAAAGAGGACAGACCACAGCTTGAACAGATTCTTTTGGATTTGCAGGCAGAGGGAAGGATAACACTCTCAAAACGCGGGAAATACTCAAAGTCGGAAATTAAAAAGACAGTCGGCGTATTCACAGCGCATCAAAGGGGATTTGGCTTTGTCACTGTGGAGGGAGAGCCTGATGATATTTTTATCCCTGCAGAGTATGTAAATGGTGCTATGCACATGGACACTGTTGAGATTACAATCTCATCTGTCACAACAGGACGCCGCAAGGAGGGAAAGGTTGTTTCCGTCATAGAGCGAGGCATGAAGCAAGTAGTCTGCACCTATGAGGCGAGTGATAACTTTGGCTTTGCAGTGCCTGACAATACCAGATTTGGCACAGATATTTTCATACCAAAGGAGCGCTCAAAGGGTGCTATGTCGGGCCATAAGGTAGTGGTTGAAATCACAAGCTATGGTAAAAAGGGCAAAAAGCCGGAGGGCAAGGTTGTTGAAATAATCGGACATATAGATGACCCAGGTACGGATATTCTTTCTATAGTAAAGGCTTATGATCTGCCGGTGGATTTTTCGGAGAAAATCATGCATCAGGTGCAGAATGTGGCAAAGGATGTGACACCTGCGGATATGGCTGGCAGGATGGATTTACGCGACTGGATGATGGTCACGATAGACGGAGAGGATGCAAAGGATCTTGATGATGCCGTGTCTTTATACATGGATGGCGACAATTATGTACTTGGAGTACACATAGCAGATGTGTCGAATTATGTGCAGGAGCACAGTGCCCTTGATGTGGAGGCTCTTAAGAGAGGAACATCGGTTTATCTTGTAGACAGAGTAATTCCGATGCTTCCAAGAGAGCTTTCAAATGGCATATGCTCCTTGAATGAGGGATGTGACAGGCTGGCTCTTTCATGCATTATGACAATAAATAAAAAGGGTGAAGTTATCGATCATAAGATTGCAGAGACAGTCATAAAGACAAACCGCAGGATGACATACACAAATGTAAAAAAGATTCTTGCAGATAAGGATGCCGCTGTGATTGAAGAATATAAGGATCTTGTGCCTATGTTTGAAAAAATGGCAGAGCTTGCAGCAATTCTACGCAAAAAGAGAATGAAACGAGGTTCTATAGACTTTGACTTTCCGGAGACTAAAGTCGTGCTCGATGAAGATGGTCATCCGATAGATATAAAGCCGTATGACAGAAATGTGGCAACAAAGCTCATTGAGGATTTTATGCTTATAGCAAATGAAACTGTGGCTGAGGATTATTTCTGGCAGGAAATACCTTTTGTATACAGAACACATGACAAGCCGGACTCAGAAAAAATCGCAAAGCTTTCCACATTTATCAATAATTTTGGCTATACGCTTCATATTGGAGCTGATGAGGTACACCCAAAGGAGCTTCAGAAGCTTTTGATGAAGGTGGATGGCACAGATGAAGAATCACTGATAAGCAGACTGACACTGCGCTCTATGAAACAGGCACGATATACAACAGCATGTACAGGGCATTTTGGACTGGCGGCAAATTATTATTGTCACTTTACATCACCAATCCGCAGATATCCTGATTTGCAGATACACCGTATTATCAAGGAAAATATCCGCGGCAGGATGAATGATAACCGCAGAGAGCACTATGAGTCTATACTCGATGCTGTTGCAAAGCAGGCAAGTGAGACCGAACGACGTGCAGAAGAGGCAGAACGTGAAACAGTCAAGCTTAAAAAATGTGAATACATGTCAAATCATATTGGTGAATGCTTTGAAGGAGTTATATCAGGTGTCACGGAGTGGGGCTTTTTCGTGGAGCTTCCAAATACAGTTGAGGGACTTGTGCGCGTGACAGACCTGACAGATGATTTCTATGAGTTTTACGAGGATACCTATGAGCTAGCCGGTTCAGCCACCAATAAGAGATACAAGCTTGGACAAAAAATCAAGGTTGTTGTGGACAGTACTGACAAAATTATGCGTACAATTGATTTTAAACCGGCGGAATAATATGACAATAATGACGAAATTTTTTATGATTTAACAATACTTATTTGATTAGCTGTTATTTGTCGGTCGTTGTGCGAAAGATTTATTGAAAAAGATGTCATAATATATTATATAGTGTAAATAAACAGAAATGTGAACCAGCGGTTTACAATAATTTGCGTTTTAGATATTGGCAATTGTAAAAAAATGTGTTAGTATTGTAAAGCAGTTTGAGGAAAGGAGATACCGACATGGCTAAGGAACCAAAGAAATTAATAGCCAACAACAAAAAGGTCTATCACGATTACTTTTTGCTTGAGAAATACGAAGCCGGTATTTCACTTGCAGGAACTGAGGTGAAGTCACTTCGAATGGGAAAGGGCAGCATAAAGGAGTCGTTCATCCGTATTGAGAACGGTGAGATTATCCTGTATGGCATGCATATCACACCATATGAGAAGGGAAATATCTTCAACAAGGATCCACTCAGACCTAAAAAGCTTTTGCTCCACAAGAAGGAAATCGAGAAGCTTTCATCAAAGATGAAGGAAAAGGGTTTCACAATTGTGCCGGTGGAGGTATACTTTAAAGGGAGTCTGGTCAAAGTAGAGATAGCACTTGCCAAAGGTAAGAAGCTTTATGATAAGAGAGCAGACATAGCCAAGAAGGATCAAAAGCGAGAGGCACAGAGAGATTTCAAAATCAGAAATCTTGGTTAGCAAAAAATGAATATGGGCTAGTAAAGGTTTCGACGGGGCCCACAAGGTCCGGTGGACCTTGGCTTTGGGCGGACCGAAGCGGAGCGGAGAACATGGAGCGTAGCTGCATGTACCCCGCAAAAAAATTAAATATGGGCTAGTAAAGGTTTCGACGGGGTACATGCAGCTGGAGAAGCGAGTCGTATGGCGATGCGTTAAATGGCCAAATTAAAATTAAACGCTGAAGATAATTTAGCATACGCTGCCTAATGGCAGCAGTC
>ERZ773143.3024-NODE-3024-length-11029-cov-8.985147_pt1 | contig 11029 bp, 8 predicted proteins | sample MGYA00580852_ERZ773143 | MGnify/ENA primary metagenome ERZ773143 (study PRJEB29015, sample SAMEA2737853) | human gut metagenome | biome: human gut; feature: human-associated habitat; material: faeces | place: China | collected 2012 ... | reverse complement strand
TACCAGCGACACGTAGCGAAAGCGTGTTTTCGAAAATTTTGTTAATTTTGAACAACTTCAAAGAGGTATAGAGGAGTTTCGGAACTATTTATTGTGAATAAAAATAAAGGAGACTACTTAATATGTCATTAAATAAAAAATCCGTAGATGATATCAATGTAAAAGGACTTCGTGTACTTTGCAGATGTGACTTCAATGTACCTTTGAAAGATGGAAAGATCACAGACGAGAACCGTCTTGTTGCAGCTCTTCCTACTATTAAGAAATTAATCGCTGACGGCGGAAAAGTAATTCTCTGCTCTCATTTAGGAAAAGTAAAAACAGAAGAAGATAAAAAGACAAAAACACTTGCTCCAGTAGCAGTAAGACTTTCTGAGTTATTAGGACAGGAAGTAAAATTCGTTGCTGATCCGGAAGTAGTTGGACCAAACGCAAGAGCAGCAGTAGAAGCTATGAAAGACGGCGAAGTTATTTTACTTGAGAATACACGTTTCAGACCGGAAGAGACAAAGAACGGAGAAGCATTCTCCAAAGACCTTGCTTCTATCTGTGATGTATTCGTAAACGATGCATTCGGTACAGCCCACAGAGCACACTGCTCTAACGTTGGTGTTGCACAGTTAGTTGACACAGCCGTTGTTGGTTACTTAATGCAGAAAGAGATCGACTTCTTAGGAAATGCAGTTGAGAATCCGGTAAGACCTTTCGTTGCAATCCTTGGCGGTGCAAAAGTTGCTGATAAATTAAATGTTATCTCTAACTTACTTGAAAAATGTGATACTCTTATCATCGGTGGTGGTATGGCTTACACATTCTTAAAAGCGCAGGGATATGAGATCGGTTTATCTTTAGTAGACGACAGCAAGCTTGATTATTGTAAAGAAATGATGGAGAAAGCTGAGAAACTTGGTAAAAAATTATTATTACCGGTTGACGCTGTAACAATCAAAGATTTCCCTAACCCAATCGATGCTCCGGTTGAAGTAGAAGTATATGACGCTGACAAAATGCCGGCTGACCGTGAGGGATGTGATATCGGACCTAAGACTCAGGCTCTTTTCGCAGATGCTGTTAAGACAGCTAAAACAGTTGTTTGGAACGGACCTATGGGCGTATTTGAGAACCCAACACTTGCAGCAGGTACAATCGCTGTAGCAAAAGCTTTAGCAGATACAGATGCTACAACAATCATCGGTGGTGGTGATTCCGCAGCAGCAGTGAACCAGTTAGGATTTGGTGACAAGATGACACACATTTCTACTGGTGGTGGAGCTTCTCTTGAATTCTTAGAGGGTAAAGAATTACCAGGCGTTGCAGCTGCTAATGATAAGTAGGAAAGAAGGAATTTTAAAATGGCAAGAAAGAAAATCGTAGCCGGAAACTGGAAAATGAACATGACTCCAAGCCAGGCTGTAAAATTAGTAGAAGAGTTAAAACCACTTGTAGTAAGTGATGACGTAGAAGTTGTTTACTGTGTACCTGCAATTGATATCGTTCCGGTTGTAGAGGCAGTAAAAGGAACCAACGTAGCAGTTGGAGCTGAGAATATGTACTTCGAAGAAAAAGGTGCATATACAGGAGAAATCTCCGCAGAGATGTTAGTAGACGCAGGCGTAAAATATGTTGTATTAGGACACTCTGAGAGACGTGATTACTTCAAAGAAGATGATGTTTTATTAAATAAGAAAGTAAAGAAAGCTTTCGAAAAAGGACTTACACCAATCCTTTGCTGTGGCGAGACATTAGAGCAGAGAGAGATGGGAATCACTCTGGACTGGATCCGTTTACAGATCAAATCCGATCTGAAAGACGTAACAGCAGAGCAGGTTGCTTCCATGGTAATCGCTTACGAGCCAATCTGGGCAATCGGAACAGGTAAAACAGCTACAACCGAGCAGGCTGAAGAAGTTTGTAAAGCAATCCGTGAGTGCATCGCAGAAGTATATGGAACAGACACAGCTGAGGCAGTCCGTATCCAGTACGGTGGATCTGTAAATGCAGGTAATGCAGCAGAATTATTTGCACAGCCGGATATCGATGGTGGTTTAGTAGGTGGAGCTTCCTTAAAAGCTGACTTCGGTAAGATCGTTAATTACAAATAAAACTTCATTTGTAGGAAAATAGACACCTGTTTGGCAGGTTTGAAAATTTACAAAGTAAGTTTATAAGCGAACGGGTTTTTTATCAGAAGTGGTAGAAAACCCGTTTTAAATAAGTTATAATTCTATCGGTAAGTGAAAAATAATATTTTACGATGGAGAAACAAGATGTCTGGAAAGTGCAGAAAGATAATGTATGCACTTGTAGTGACAGTATTTGCTGCTTTTTTATGGATGATCTGCTGTGAGAATGACCGGAAAGTGTCCGATAAAGCTATCGGCGAGACAACAGTACAGAGTATGCGTTCTGGGGAAAAGACAGTTTCGCTGGAGCAGAGTGATATACCGAAAATAGAGATTGAGGATCTGACAGATGCATTTACTGTGATTTTACAGTATGCTCCGAAAGATATGCTTGCAGGCTGTACGGTGGATGAATCATTTTTGATGTGGTTTTATGCGCAGTATGGCAGGGATGCAGTGATACACATCGCATTTGATGTGCTGGATGGCGGGAATGACCCGGATGTCTGGTATGAGGAAACCGGAAATTCTATCCATGTGTTGTGGCTGCTATATTGCAGGGACAGTGGATTTGGACAGCATGAACTGGAAAACGTATATTGGATGCAGACAGCGGCTGCCTCGGAAATGGTATTTGGATTCGCCGGTGATATTAATTTCGCAGAGAACTGGTATACAACCGAGTATATGAAAGAACAGCCGGATGGGTTGCAGGATTGCTTTTCAGAAGATTTACTTGCGCAGATGCAGGGCGTAGATGTGATGATCATGAATAATGAATTTACCTACGCAAATAAAAAAGGGGCAACATCAGTTTACGGCAAAGCTTACACATTTCGTGCCGACCCGCAGAAAGCAGAATTCTTGGAAATATTTGGAACCGACACAGTGACACTGGCGAATAATCATGTCTATGATTATGGGAAAAGAGGATTACTTTCCACGTTAGATGTATTGGATCAGGAGGGCATTCCTTATTCGGGCGCCGGGAGAAATCTCAAAGATGCATCGAAAATTATTTATTATGTGATGAATGGACGTAAAGTTGCCTTTGTATCGGCAACACAGATTGAGCGTTCCAAACAGTATACAAAGGCTGCAACCGAAACGGAACCGGGTGTTTTGAAAGCGTTACATCCGGAAAAATTTTTGAAAATAGTAGAGGAGGCAGCACAAAACAGCGACTATGTGATCGCAGAAGTGCACTGGGGAACAGAGGGGATGCTTTATCCGGATCAGTCACAGCGGCATCTGGCAGAACAGATCGCACAGGCAGGGGCAGATGTGATCATAGGAGGACATCCGCACCGGCTTCAGGGCGCTGCCTTTGTGGGTGATGTTCCAATTGCATATAGTCTTGGAAATTTCTGGTTTTCTACCGGAACATTGTATACAACATTGTCAAAAGTTACCATTACAGAGGATGGAACAGTAAAACTTTCTTTTGTCCCTTGTATACAGCAGAATCTTACAACAAGGATTCTTACAGAACCGGAAGAACGATCAGATTTTTATGAATATCTGGCTTCTATTTCCGCAGATATCGGAATTGATGTGGACGGGGTGGTCTATCATAAAAGTGCAGATGACTATCCGGCAGGAGAGATTTTATATGACTCTGATACAAGCAGGACAGATATTATCGGGATAGCTGATAATGAGGGGGACGCGATTGACATTGTCGGTAACCTAAGAGAAGACCGGTAATTTAATTTTGGAATAGTGACTGCAGATTCTAAATCTGTGGTTTCCTATAGATAAATGAGATATGTGTCGTACAGACACCTCAAAGTTTAAGAAGAAGAGAGGATAAGAACATGAGCAAAAAACCTACTGTATTAATGATTTTAGATGGATACGGTTTAAATGACAGAACAGACGGAAACGCTGTTGCACAGGCAAAAACACCTGTCATGGATCAGTTAATGAAAGAATATCCGTTTGTAAAAGGAAATGCCAGCGGTCTCGCTGTAGGTCTTCCGGATGGACAGATGGGTAACTCTGAAGTTGGACATATGAACATGGGTGCAGGAAGAATTGTATATCAGGAGCTCACAAGAATCACAAAAGAGATCAACGATGGTGATTTCTTCAAAAATCAGGCTTTATTAGACGGAATGGAGAACGTGAAGAAAAATAATTCTGATCTTCATTTATATGGACTTCTTTCTGATGGTGGTGTCCACAGCCATATCACACATGTTTATGGTTTACTCGAACTCGCCAAGAGAGAGGGAATCAAGAATGTCTATGTACATTGTTTCTTAGACGGACGTGATACAGCACCTACTTCCGGAAAAGGATTTATCGAGGCACTGGAAGCAAAGATGGCAGAGCTTGGTGTTGGTAAGATTGCTTCTATCTCTGGACGTTACTATGCTATGGATCGTGATAACAGATGGGATCGTGTAGAAAAAGCATACAATGTTCTCACAAAAGGAGAGGGCGAACAGGCAGAGAGTGCAGTTGCAGCAATGGATGCTTCCTACGCAAAAGATGTGACAGATGAGTTCTTCGTTCCAACAGCCATCACAGAGAATGAAAAACCGGTTGCTACGATCAAAGATAAGGACACAGTTATTTTCTTCAATTTCCGTCCGGACCGTGCACGTGAGCTCACAAGAGCATTCTGCATGGATGAGTTTGATGGTTTCGAGAGAGGCGCAAGAAAGAATGTTGCTTATATCTGCTTCACAGAATATGACGCAACCATTCCAAACAAAGAAGTTGCATTCAAGAAAGTAGAACTGAAAAATACATTTGGCGAATATCTTGCAGCACACGGTATGAAGCAGGCAAGAATCGCAGAGACAGAGAAATATGCTCATGTAACATTTTTCTTTAATGGTGGTGTAGAAGAACCAAATGAGGGAGAGGACAGAATTTTAGTAAAATCTCCAAAAGTTGCAACTTATGATTTACAGCCAGAGATGAGCGCACCGGAAGTTTGTGACAAGTTATGTGCAGCAATCCGTTCTGAAAAATATGATGTGATCGTCATTAACTTTGCAAATCCGGATATGGTTGGTCATACAGGAATCTTAGAAGCTGCCATCAAAGCAGTTGAGACGGTAGATACCTGCGTTGGAAAAGCAGTTGATGCCATCAAAGAAGTAGACGGACAGTTATTCATCTGTGCTGACCACGGTAATGCAGAGCAGTTAGTTGATTATGAGACAGGAGCACCATTTACTGCTCATACAACTAATCCGGTACCGTTCATTTTAGTAAATGCTGATCCATCTTATAAATTGCGAGAGAACGGATGCTTAGCTGATATCATTCCTACACTCATTGAATTAATGGGTATGGAGCAGCCGGCTGAGATGACTGGAAAATCTTTATTGGTGAAATAACACCCAGAGTTTAAAGGACGCAGTGTTGCAGATTTTGTGGTGCTTTCTCAGGGGTTGAAGGACACTTATACATGCCCGGTCAACGTCATGAATCGCACCACAAAATCTGCAATTTACGTTATGGAACTCCCGGTTATAGAATGAATTACTGCTATAAACTGAAAGTTTCACCTGCTCGACAAATTGATACGTGAACAATCGGTGTCAGTCCAGAGAAAAAAACAGCTACCATCTATTGATAGCTGCCCTTTTCTCTGGACTGCACACCGATTTTTACCGATTGAACAAAATCGCGTCACTCCAGCCGATACAGTATGGAGTTTCAATCGATTTCCTTCTTCTTGATTTTACCAAAGAATCTATACATTGGAAACTGATTCCATCATATATTCAAAATAGTAACCTGTCTTATCGAATGAAGGGCGCACTTAATAAGCCTTCATTCAGGAGGCTGTTTTTCAGTATTCAAATTCCTTCACTCAAGTCAACATATAGCGTCCTCGAAGCGATAGCGAAAGAAGATTTCCTCCACAGGCTTCACATTTACAGATATCCTTTTTGTAAAGGATCATCAGCTTTTCAGCGAAGGTCTTACCTCGGAGTTTTGAAATATATTGAATACAGTTGAGAAGCTTCCGGCAGTGTGCCATCTTTTCTTTCTTGTTCCTGCAGGAAAGCAGGCCGTAGTGGCGAATTCGGACAAAACCTTTAGGGAGCACATGCATTAGAAACATTCGCAGAAACTCTGTTCCTTTAATGGTTTGTTCGATATATTTACCGCCATTCTTGTAATCCTTTACGAGGTAGGTAACAGTTTCATCTGTCATGCTGACAATTCTACGGTTACTGATAGCGATACGATGAGTGTAACGCCCAAGGTATTGGATCACAGAATCCGCTCCATTGAATGCCTCCTTCGTATATACAACCCAGTTCTTATCGTAGAGGGAATTCAGTAAAACTTTGAATTCATAATGATTTTTCAAATGTGCTGCTGTTCCATGATACTCAAGTTTTTTATCTTCCCAGAGTTGTTTCAGCTCACGAAGATAATACTTTTTGAAGACGGCAGACATGACCTTAACCGGAAAGAAAAACTTCTTTCCTTTATCCTTCCACTTGTTTGCAGCATCAAGTCCACCGCCAAGAACAATGGTGTGGAGATGAGGATGATAATTCATCCTGGAGCCCCAGGTATGAAGTACGCAGATATATCCAATCCTTGCTCCAAGATGCTTCGGATCCGCAGACAGTTCTTCCATTGTTTGATGTGCTGCATGGTACAAAGCATCATAAAGGAGTTTCTGATTTGAATAAATCAGGGAATATAATTCTTCAGGAACTGTAAAAACCGTATGAAAGTATGGAACATCCAGTACATTTTCCTGCTGTTTGTCAATCCATTCATCGACCTCCATTCCTTGACACATGGGGCAGTGACGGTTCTTGCATGAATTATAATGAATATATTTCTTGTGACAGTTTCCGCATTCGCTTAAATTGGCTCCCATTTCAAGAGTATGGCATTTGGAGATACACAGTGCCGTTAGCTGCTGTTGGGGAGAAAAGTTGTGTGTCTCACAGTATTGCGGAAGAAATCGATGGAATACATCCTGAATGGTGATGTCATGATTCATTTGCATCACCTGCGTTTCTCTTAGATTTACGCCCTTGTTTTTTTTGACAGGATGATCAAGCGGACTCTTTATTCCCATAACAGTTTTATTGGATATGTGGATGTATACCTGTGTTGATTCCAGACAGCGGTGTCCAAGCATTGCCTGTACATAGTTGATTGGGACACCTTGCTCAATCATGTGGCTTGCAAAGGAATGGCGGAGCGTATGCGGATGTGCTTCAATGCCCGCTGTTTTTCCTGCTGCCCTGAGCATGATTTCAACACCACTCACTTTTAGTGGCTCATGGGGAGCATCTAAAGAAACAAAAAGATACTCTCTTTTTACCGGATAACTTCTCCAGTATTCTTTTAGTAAATCAAGGGCTCTTTCTGAAAGGATCGTCCATCTGTCACGATGATTCTTCCCTTTGGAAATATATACCTGCATAGTGCTCATATAGATATCTTCAGGTTTAAGAGAGACAAGTTCTCCTACACGCATTCCAGATGAATAAAGCAGGGCAATGATTGCTTTGTTACGGATCCGGGTTGCAGAATTGATTAACTTTTCAATTTCTTCAAGAGAAAGCACTTTCGGAAGCTTTACATCCAATCGCATTCTTGGAACAATGTCTTGATCCCACGGAATGTGTAAGACATGTTTGTATAGAAAGCAAATGGAAGAATTATAAAAGTTGCAGGTTGCAGATGAAAGACCGGAATTACGTTTTTCCAGTATAAATGATCTGGCATCCTGAAGGGATAAATCTTCCATTGACTTATAGCCTGCCCACTTCATAAAGTGACGTATGTTGTTGATATAGGTATCTGCAGTTCGGGAGGACCTGTTACGAATCAGGCATTCCGCTCTGAGCTTGTTAAAATATTTTTCGTACATAATAAACCTCCATGATACTAGTAACGTTAATGAGTCACTGCCATCATGGAGGTCCACGTATTAAAGATACCCTCTTGAGAAAAAGAGATTCTGGTGTTATTCTATTCATGGCAGTGTTAATGATGATCCTGTTCGATTGTTATTTTGTGGTGATTTAACAATACTACTTTTAGGGCTCATTATCTACTGCCTTTTTAAGTTAAAGAGAAAACTGCGCCACAGCCTTCGCGGGCCATCGCGCAGCGATTTAGTTCAATTGGAATTTGTCAGCACTCATACGGGAGATACTTTGACAAAACTCCATCTTCTTCAAATTCTTCTATAACTACAAAACCGTTCTTTTCCAAAACTCTTATGGAAGCATTGTTGTGTGCAAAGGTAAATGCACCGATGGTTTTCACATTGTACCGCTCACAAACATTCTTAATAAACATATTTACAGCCGATGTAGCAATGCCCTTAGACCAATATTCCAATTCAAAAATGCAGAAACTAAGCATACAGTTTGGTTCATCATCCATATCAATGCAATAGCACCAAACATCACCGACATACTTTCCATCGACATACACTGTCTGACCGAAGCTTGTTGCATTCGGCAACAAGGTTTCCTCATAGTCCGCCAATGCTTCTTCAACTGTTTTTGCCTTTTGAGGTAATACCTGCTTGATTTCGGGTCTATTTGCTTTTTTAAAATAGGTTCGAACCGAATCAGCAGTTCTTGTTTCCAATGTAATAATCATAAATATACACGTATAATCCAATTATCTTAGATGGTAATTGGATTTTTCCTTTCTCCCAGTTAACACTGGGTATTTATTTCCATCTCTGATATATTTTGAAAAGGCACTGTGGATCTGTATTTATTTAATTACAGCTTTGACTGGTACGAGGTGACTCAGACCACAGCTTTTCGTCTATTACTGTTAATCAGTTTGTTAACGCATCGACGTTTTTATTTACGTGATTACACAGCCGAATTCTCTGTGGAAGACAGCAGTGCTCAAAATATTTATCAGGAGGTATAAACCTATGTCAATGTACTTTATTGGAATTGATATTTCCAAGTACAAACATGATTGCTGCATCATTTCTGCAGCTGATCAAAAAGTAGTTTCTAAAGTCACAATCAAAAACAATAAAGCCGGTTTTAATGAACTGCTTACAATCATTCATTCTCTCGCAAATTCTGCGGACATAAGAATAGGGTTTGAATCAACTGCCCATTATGCTCTCAATCTTGAACTCTTCCTTGAAAATTCTCTCCTAACCTTCATGGAAGTAAATCCTGTTCTCATCAGTGAATACAAGAAATCAAAAACTCTTAGGCGTACAAAAACCGACTCTGTTGACTGTGAATCAATAGCTCGTTGGTTAATGACTGTTGAATACAAACCCCATTCAAAAGGATTTTACCACGCTTACTCTTTAAAGTCATTAACTCGTTTACGCGATAAACTTATCCGACAGCGTTCTTTCAATCTTGTTAAAATCACAAATGTGTTAGATCATACATTCCCTGAGTTTAAACCATTCTTTAATGAACGCTTATCCAAAACTGCTCTCTATCTGCTTGAGAACTATGGTTCTGCTGAAAAGATGGCTCGTATGAACTCAGCCTCTTATGAAAAGCTACGTTCCGTATCCCGGGGGAAGTTTTCACCACAGCAATTCCTACGACTAAAAGAACTTGCTGCCAATACTGTTGGTGTAAATAACTCTATTTTTGATGTAGAGCTGAACAGTCTTTTATTTTTATACAAATCTCTTGTAAAAGAGATTGATACCATTGAAAAAGAAATCAACAAACTAATTGAAGAAGTACATCCTCACTATATGTCAGTTCCTGGAATCGGACCATTATCAGCAGCTGTAATCTATTCTGAATACGGCGATATATCTAACTTCACTAATCCAGGACAAATGCTTGCATTTGCCGGAATAGAACCGGGAATCAACGAATCTGGTACTGAATCTCACGGAGGCAAGATGGTTAAGCGTGGATCATCCCAGCTCTGCTACACACTTATCAATTGGAATCTGTTATCTATCATCCCAATTGCTGACCTTATCTTGCAAATAGTTAGGAAGCTCTTTTATATCAATGCCTGTATCAATGATGAAAAGTCTTTGAAGATTAGCGTGCTTTCTCAAATCCGGAAGGCAATTAACATGCTTAAGGTCTTGAAGCTTTATGATTTCCAAATTTGTCAATTCTTCAATAAATGAAATGTCGCTCAACTTGTTGATTCTCCAGAGTTCTATTTCCTTTAAGTTCTTTAGATCTGCCAACTCATGCAAGTTGTTGTTTGAGTTCCAAAGAAGTGCCAACTTTTCCAAGTTCATCTTATACAAAAATGAAAAGTCTGTAAGCTTAATTCCTCTCAAGGACAATGACTTGAGTTTAGGAAGTTGACTAATGCTCTCAATATTTTTCTTGGCTTTCTTCCCAAGCCATAGTGTTTGCAAATTTTTGTATTTCAAAAGCCAGGTGCAGTCAAATTTGATTCCTGGTCCCATCGTATCAGCCATGATGGTAAGTTCTTCAAGTTCGTCTGAAAGATTTTGAATAAATTCATAATCCCTTAAGTCAAAACACTCTATATGCAATGACTTTAGGTTTAATTCTGCCAATACAGACAAATTGATTCTTTTAGGATTGTTTTTGAATTCAATGCCATCAATCTGTACTTTCTTCACATGAGGCATATCCATAAGGAAAGAGATATCAACTTCATCATTGTTCAGAAAATGAAAAAGACGGAAAGTAATATCTGGACGCTCCGAAAGTATCTGGTCTATTTTTCGATAAGCTTCATTAGGTAGATAACCAGATATCTGAATCCATTTTAGTTTCTTATTGTTAACTATCTCATTTAGAGTTTGTTCATCAATATCTTCATAACCAAGATGACTTAAACCCCCTTTCGACCAAGGTTTGTTCGCTATATGAATATGTCTGTCAAAGCATATATGAGCCCCCATAATCGTCTCCTTTCCTCGTATCTACAGAACGTAAAATTCAAATTCGTCT
>ERZ773143.3022-NODE-3022-length-11040-cov-3.202094_pt1 | contig 11040 bp, 10 predicted proteins | sample MGYA00580852_ERZ773143 | MGnify/ENA primary metagenome ERZ773143 (study PRJEB29015, sample SAMEA2737853) | human gut metagenome | biome: human gut; feature: human-associated habitat; material: faeces | place: China | collected 2012 ... | reverse complement strand
GAAGGCAGCGTGGACTTTATGGTCTCCATTTTCCGGGATGAGCTGCCGGACGCAGTCTGTCAGGAAATCGCAAAGGAGCCGGTGCTTCTGGCACTGCCGGACACCCACCCGGCTGTCTCGTACGCATATTCCGTGGAAGGGGACATATTTCCGCATCTGGACATACGCCATCTGGATCGGGAGACCTTTATTGTTCCGATGCAGGACCAGAGCATGCGCAGAACCGCGAATTACATTCTGGAGCGGGCGCGTATCCGTCCGGGGCGGATCATAGAGATTGGTCATTTTGACGTGATCCTGAGCATGGTAAACCAGGGACTGGGAATCGGATTTAACCGTCTCGGCTACATTTCGGATATGCAGAAGTTTGAGCATGTGCGGTATTTTCTGATCAACCGGGAGTCCTATCAGTCCAGCCTGGTGCTGGTGTACCGGAAGGGACACGTGATTTCCGAATGCGAGAAGTACCTGTTGGACATTCTGGTGGAGACGATCCGGAGCCGTTGTGAGCAGGAAGCCACTGAGGGATCCGGAGTTTCCCATTACACAGAAAAACGACAATAATTGCACTAATATAACAAACAATTCAAAAAATTTAAAACTGCTTTAAAAAAAACAAAATGGTAAAAAGCCACCATCACTGTTATACTTTAAAATAATAAAATTTAACAGGAGGTGGCTTTTGGTATGAGTACCAAGAAAAAGTTTCGAGTACCGCACAGCTTTGTGATCGTATTTTCTATTATCATCGCTGCTGTGCTTTTAACCTGGATCATTCCGGCCGGTGAGTATGCCCGCGTGGAAAATGCGGATGGCATCAAGGTCATTGATCCGACCCAGTTTAACTACATTGCGAGAACTCCGGTCAATCCGCTGCTGATCCCGATGTACATTGTTAAGGCATTCATCAAACGTGTGGATATCATGCTGGTTATCTTATTCTCCGGCGGCGCGTTCCACATGCTGACCCAGTCCGGCGCACTGCAGGCAGTGATCGCAAAGCTGGCAAAGAAATTCTCCAACAACCTGTATGTGTTCATTCCGATCCTGACCCTGATGTTTGGTCTGATCTGCACCACCCAGGCTGTAAACATGTTCATTGCGTTTGCTCCGGTTATGGTAATGCTGGCGCTGGCAATCGGACTTGACTCCATCACGGGTGCTGCCAACATCCTGCTTGGCGGCGCGATTGGATTCTCCACCGGTACCTTAAATCCGAATACCACGGTTGTTGCGCAGAAAATCGCAGAGCTTCCGCTGTACTCCGGTATTGGATACCGCTGGGTATGTTTCGCGGTTTACTATGTCATCACCAATATCTTCCTGGTTCGCTATGCGTTAAAGATCAAAAAGGACCCGACCAAGAGCCCGATGTATGATCTGGATCAGAACAGTGAGCTTCGCGCAGGCGGCGGTCTGGAAGATTTCGGCACTATCGATACCCGCAAGGTATTAAACATCATTGCCCTGGTTGTTTCTCTGGGTGTAATTATTTACGGAAGCATCAAGTTTGGCTGGGATATGCCGGAGATGGCAGCGATGTTCATCTGGCTGGCAATCGTAGTTGGCATCATTTCCGGATTTGATTCGGATACCATTTGCAAGAACTTCCTGGAAGGCTGCAAGAAGATGATGTCCGCTATGATCATCATCGGCCTGGCCCAGTCCATCAGCTCCATCATGTCTGACGGTAAGATCATTGATACTGTTGTGCATGGCCTGGCAGGCGGCCTTGGAAGCGTACCGACCCTGCTTCAGGCACCGGCGATGCTGATCGCGAACACCATCATCAACGTGTTCCTGACCTCCGGTTCCGGACAGGCAGCAGCTGTTATGCCAATCCTGGTTCCGCTTTCCGATCTGATCGGTGTGACCAGACAGACTGCGGTTCTGGCATTCAACTTTGGTGACGGCTTCTGTAACTACATTCTGCCGACCTCTACCGCACTGATGGGTATCATCAGTGCCTGCAACATCCCGTATGACCGCTGGATACGTTTCATGTGGAAGATGTTTGCCATCTGGCTGGTTGTTGGAACCGTGCTGCTTGTCATTGCGCAGCTGATCAATTACGGACCAATGTAAGAGGATGATAAGGAGTAAAGAAAATGAGTGATAAAAAGTTTCTGTTTGAAGCCATTGACGCGCAGCGCGCTGAGCTGTGCTCCATGGCAGACCAGATTTTTGATAATCCGGAGTACGAGGGCGAAGAGGTATTTGCCAGCGGCCTTCTGACCGATTACCTGAAGAAAAACGGGTTTGAGGTAGAGATGGGCGTGGGCGGTTTTAAGACCGCGTTCCGCGCTGCCTACAGTCATGGCGAGGGTGGACCGGTTCTTGGTATTCTTTGCGAGTACGACGCGCTCCGCAACCTGGGACACGGCTGCGGCCATCATATGCAGGGCCCGGGATGTCTGGGCGCCGCAGTAGCATTAAAGAATCTGGACACGGATAAGCCGTTCCAGCTTGTAGTATATGGAACCCCGGCTGAGGAGACCTTTGGCAGCAAGGTTCAGATGATTCAGAACGGCTGCTTTAGGGAGCTGGATGTGGCTTTCATGATGCATGGCGGTCCGAACACCTGCACCGATATCAAGTGCCTGGCTCAGAAGAGCTATGAGGTAACCTTCCACGGCCACCGTGCCCACGCGGCACTGGCACCGGAGAAGGGCCGCAGCGCCTTTGATGCGATGCTTGCAGCATTCCAGGGCATTGAGTTTCTGCGTGAGCATGTGCCGGATGATGTGCGTATGCATTACTGCATGACCGAGCTTCCAGGCCCGGCCAACGTGGTTCCGGCTACCGCAAAGGGTGAGTTCTCCCTTCGTTCCTTCTCCAGAAAAGAGCTGGAAGAGGTCAGTGAGCGCTTCCAGGATATCATCAAGGGCGCAGCCCTGATCGCAGGTGTAACCTATGATATCGAGGAGGGAACCTTCTTCTACAACAAGATTCCGGTTCTGGCATTAAACAAGCTTCTGATGGACAATGCTGAGCTTGCGGGAGCACCGCAGCTGGCACCGCCCCGGGAGAAGACCGGCTCGACAGATTTTGGCAACGTAATGTACGAGATTCCGGGCTCCTGCATCCGTGTGGCATTCGTTCCGGAGGGAACGGCATCCCACTCCCAGGAGTTTGTAGATGCAGGTAAGAGCGAGAGCGCTCACAACTGCGTGATCTACGGCGCAAAGGCCATCGGTGGAGCCTGCTACGACCTGCTTACCAAAGAGGGCCTGTTAGACCAGGTAAAAGCAGAGTTTGCCGAAAACAAAAAGAAAAATCAGTAACAAAACAATCAAAGAAAAGAAATGCAGCTGCATGGATTATAGTGAAAGAGACTATATTCGCGCAGCTGATGCAAAAGGAAGAGGGCTGACGCGGATGTCGGTTCTCTTTTGCTGTTCTATAAAATCAGCCGGAATCTGGGAAATTCAGGAGCGTTCCGGCACCGGGGATTTATCTGGAATGGTGCAGCGCGGAAAGGAACAGAACCATGGATACAAACAAAACGAAGAAAAAATGGAAGGAACTGGGAATCGATGCCCTGTTTGATTTTGCGGGCGCGTTTTTGCAGGCAGTGGGCGTCTGGTGTTTTATTGAGCCGAGCCGCATCGCGCCGGGCGGGGTGTCCGGTATTGCATTGATGTTAAATCACCTGTTTGCGCTGCCCATCGGCGCGGTGAGCCTGGTGATCAACATTCCGCTGATGCTTGCCGCCTGGTGCCTGTTAGACCGCTCCATGACCCTTAAAACCGTCCGAACCGTTATCTGGATGAGTGTGATCCAGGACCTGGTATCTATGGCCGGAATCTGGCAGTATGAGGGCGACCGGCTGATCTCCTGCGGGTTTGGCGGGATTTTCGTGGGAGTCGGCATGGCGCTGATCTTTATGCGAAACTCTACCACAGGAGGCGGGGATATCCTGGCAAAGCTTCTGCAGAAGCTCTGCCCCTATATGCAGACCGGTTATGCCATTATGCTGGTAGACTTTGTGATTGTGGGAGCTTCGGTTCTGGTGTTTGGTGAGATTGAGGCGGCACTGTATGGCATCATTTCCATTGTCTGCACGACACAGGCAGTGGATACGCTGCTCTATGGTATGAATAAGGGAAGTCTGATCACCATTCACTCAGAAAAGAATGAGGAGATTGCAAGGGAAATCATGGAGACCATGGACCGCGGTACTACGTTTTATAAGAGCATTGGCGGATACAGCGGAAAAGAGGGGCTGACTCTGACCTGTGCGGTGGACCGCAAACAGTTTCATGTGGTCAAAGAGATCATTGACCGGCATGACCCGAGGGCCTTTGTGATCGTGTCACCGACGAAAGAAACCTATGGAGAGGGATTCATCGGGGATTACCGGAAACTGTAGGAAGAAAAAAGGATTGAAATGCAGAGAAGCCAGAAATGCTATCTTGCGTTCCTGGCTTCTCTATGTTATACTCTTACCCGTTGCAAAGCCCGCAAAAATAAGGTCTTAAAGGGCTCGCCGATTTCCGGCGTAAGGCTATATATCTTCGATATATACCTTCCGCGGCAGTCGCCAGATGTACATGCAAGCATGTTCGCCTGGCTCGTTGCTGCGCGAAAATGAATCGAGTGTTCGTGACCTTCCACTCGTAAAACAAAACTAAAGGAGAAACTGAATATGAAAAACAACGCAACAAACAGCCCGGTACTGACACTTGTATACGGGGCGGCTATCGCGGCGATCTATGTGGTGCTGACGATGGTGTTCCTGCCGATCAGCTTTGGACCGATCCAGTTTCGGATCTCTGAGCTTCTCTGCGTACTTCCGTACTTTACCCCGGCGGCAATTCCGGGACTCTTTATCGGATGCCTGCTTGCCAACTTCCTTGGCGGCGCGGCGGCTCTCGATGTGATCTTTGGAAGTATTGCGACCCTGATCGGTGCGGTAGGTTCTTACCTGCTCCGGAAAAACCGTTACCTGGTATCTGTTCCGCCGATCCTAGCGAACATGATCATTGTTCCGTGGGTGCTCCGCTTCGCATACGGTTCTGAGGACATGATCTGGTTTTCCACGATCACAGTCGGAATCGGAGAGATTCTGGCTATCGGTATTCTTGGACAGATCCTGTTATCCGTTCTGATCCGGTATCAGCATGTGATTTTTGGAAAAGCTGCAGCGTAAAATTAGTGATCCCGTATCTATTGGATGAAAAATCCAGTAGATGCGGGATTTTTTATGGAACAGGAAATTTCGAGAAATTCCCTGTTCCATAAAAAGGCACTAACGTGCCAAAGATGTGCACTCGCGCGAAGATCGCGCTGAACAGATGGAGTTATGACAGGTATTAACATTAAATCGAAATAAGAAAAAGAAATTTGTTTTTTCTGAAAGCAGGGAAAATATAAGGAACTGCATGAAACTTGCTTTTAAAGATAATTAAGGATATTTATGTCTGAAAATTGACTTTTTTGCTGACGCCATTTATACTACGTAGAGGAAAAGTCAAAAAAGAAACAGCAATGTGGAAGGGCAGTAAAACTATTCAAGATGTAATTCAAAGATCCAGAACGTTATTCTGGACCTTTTTTTACAAGCTTCTGTATCAACGTTGTGAAGAGGCAACAAGTTGCTGTGCTGTTTCCACATTGGTTTGCGGTTCGTGAAAAGGTATCGAAATGGAGAAGGAAGGGGGAGCTAAAAATTTCAACCGCCTGTTATGACTTGTTCTGAATAAGAAAATAAAGTCCACCGATATCTGGTGGCGGAATGGAGCATTTCAAATGATTCATGATGGATTTATCTATCTGGCCACTTTAATGCTGTTAGCAGCAATTCTGGTCAATCTTCCTGTGTACCTGCGGGGAAAAGGCGCACAGACCTTTTTTAAATTTGCACCGCCGATCGTTCTGATCTATTTAGGCATGATGCTTTTATGTACTATGAAAGTATGGGATCTGCAGGATACGTCAGCCATTTACGTAGCGATCAAAAATCCGTTACTCTACGCAATGCTGTTTTTAATGCTGTTGCGTTGTGATCTGAAAAAGATCATTAAATTAGGACCGAAAATGCTGATCGGTTTCTTCTCAGCGAGTATTTCAATCGGTGTTGGTTTTGTAGTAAGCTATGGTATTTTCCATAAATTACTGGGTCCGGAAAGCTGGAAAGCACTTGCAGCACTGTGCGGAAGCTGGTTAGGAGGCGGCAGTAATATGCTGGCGATTCAGGCAATTCTGGATGTAAGTGAAGAAAGTCTGGCATATTCTCTGGTAATGGATTCGGTTTGTGCAGTAATCTATGTTATGTTCCTTCTGTGGGTGATCAACTTCTCTAAGGAATTCAACGCCTGGACAAAGGCAGATGTACGTCTGATCGATGAAGTAGGAGCATCTCTGGAAAAAGAGGCAAGGGAGGACAAGAGACCTCTTGCATGGAAAAACATGCTTCTTTTGATCGGTGTATCCTTTTTTGTATCCTCTCTGTCCAAGGATGCCGGTGTTATGGTTGCTTCTGTTCTGCCTGTTTTTGATAAGGCAACCTGGACAGTTCTTCTTGTAACAGCTACAGGTCTGATCGTAGCAATGACTCCTTTTGGAAAGATTAAGGGAACGGAAGAAGTTTCCAATATCATGCTTTACATTGTCATCGCGATGATCGCTTCCAGAGCAGATATTTCTGCTATGGGAAATGCACCGGTATGGCTGGCTGCCGGATTCCTGATCCTGCTGATCCATATAGCGGTTATGGTAATCCTTGCAAAGCTGATCCGACTGGATATCTTTACCTGTGCGGTTGCTTCTCTGGCGAATGTCGGAGGAACTGCGACAGCACCGGTACTTGCAGGCGCATACAGTAACGCGCTGGTTCCGATCGGTATCCTGATGGCTCTCCTCGGCAATATTATTGGAACGCCGGGCGGCGCATTTGTAGGATACTTAATGAGCCTGATCGGGTAGAGAACAACAATTGAAAAACGGGTAACACAAGAGAAACGAAAGACCGGTATTGAGAAAATGCCGGTCTTTTTTCTTACGTTTTTATGAGAAAACTTACGAATCAGGATGGCATCTTGACATTGGAAAAGAGATGTAATAGAGTAAAACTGTAATAATCCAGATCCATAGAAAAAGCTGGGCAGTCAGCAATAAATTAAAAAAGAGAGTGGGGAAGATGATGAGTAAAAAGAAAATGATTGGTATGATTACTATCGCAGCTCTCATGGCAGGGCTGATGGCAATGCCGGTTATGGCGGCAAGCAGAAAGAAAATTAAAACTGTCAGTCTGAAGGTAGAAGCATCGATCACACCGGAAACCAGGGTCGGCTCGGAAGATGTAGATGTAGAAGTAAAAGACAGCGCCAAGTATTCCTACGATACATACGAGGTAAACAACAGTGGCTTTGAGTGGGAGGCTACTGATGTTCCGGAGCTTACCATTTATCTGCGCGCAGAGGACAGCTATTATTTTGCAGTTACGAAACTGAGCGACGTCAAAGTAGATGGGGCAACTCTTGTGAAAGCATCCAAACAGGATTCCTCAGAAACCTTAAAGGTGGTAGTAAAGCTGCCGTCTCTTTCTGAATATGTGGCAGATTTCTCTGAGGAAGAGACCGTAACACTGACTAACAATGGTTTTGCAGTCTGGAATCCAAGTTCCGGAGCGGGCAGCTATGAGGTCATGGTGTATCGTGATGGAAACACAGTCGGCGTGACTGCGCGTACCGTAGCAGAGACAAATTACAATTTAAAGAACGAAGTGACCAGACCGGCAAATTACCAGGTAAAGGTCCGGCCGGTGAATGGAGAGAATGCTTCCAATAAAGGCAAGTGGGTAGAATCCAACAGTGTTTATTACAACGCAGATCAGGTGAAGGCAATCCGTGCCGGCGAAGCAGGAGGTTTGCCGGTATCCGGAGAGTGGAAGAGCGATACAACTGGCTGGTGGTATCAGCATAGCGATGGAACCTATACGAAGAATGCCTGGGAAGAGATTGACGGCAAGTGGTATATCTTCGATGAGAACGGCTATATGAGAACCGGCTGGATCGACTGGAACGGTGAAAAATACTATTGTGACAATTCTGGTGCAATGCTGAAAAATACTACAACTCCGGATGGATATATTCTGGATTACGATGGACGGATCAAGAATGATTAAAAAAATACGATAACAAAAACAGCCCAGACATGATCTGACCCCAAAAAGTTAGACAAATTTGAGAGCTAAGCTACAAGGGATTGAATCCTGTATTGTACAGGACTCAGTCCTTTTAGTTTGCTCTTTATTCGTTTGTTATTATAGTAATCTATATATTTTATTAGCTCTTCTTTAAACTCGTTCATTGACTTAAATTTATTTAGGTATAGTAATTCTGATTTTAACAATCCAAAGAAGTTCTCCATTATCGAATTGTCCAAACAGTTTCCTTTTCTGGACATACTTTGTCGAATCCCCTTTTCCCTTAAACGCATTTGATATTGCTTATGCTGATATTGCCAACCTTGATCACTATGAAATATTAGCCCTGTGTTATCAGGTATTTTCTCAAACGCCTGATCCAGCATGTCCATTACTTGACCTAAGATTGGACGCTCACTGATATTATAACTTATGATTTCACCGTTATACATATCTAAAATCGGTGAGAGATATATCTTGGTTCCGAATAAAGAAAATTCAGTGATGTCAGTTGTCCACTTCTGATTAGGCGCAGTGGCAGAAAAGTCTCTTTGGATGATATTGGGAGCAATCTTTCCCACTTCACCTTTGTATGAGCGATATTTTTTTATGCGAACCATACACTTAATTCCAAGCTCTTTCATCAAACGTTGAACTGTTTTATGGTTGATACAATAACCTCTATTCTGTAATTCGAGTGTGATCCTGCGATATCCATATCGTCCTCGATTTTCATGATAAATTGCATGTATTTCATTTTTAATATTTGCATATTTATCAGGCTCTTTACTTTTTTTTACATAATAGTAATAAGTGCTTCTAGGCATATGAACCAATTCTAATAATGCTGTCAATTTATATTTTTGCCTTAGTTCTGATATAACAGCTACTTTGTCTTCTTCTCGGATTTTTCCCGCTCTTGAACTAAGGCGTTCAATTTTTTTAAATATTCGTTCTCCATCCGAAGCCGTTGTACTTCTGCAAGCAGATCTTCGTTTTTATCCGTATTTTTCTTAGCCGCAGGTGCTCGTTTGCTTCCCATTTTAGGTGCCCTTCCTCTTCTTTCCTCATACAAGGCATCTTTACCTTCCTCATAATAGATACGTTCCCATTTCGCCACTGATTCTTTGGAAGGAATGTTAAAATGTGCTGCTGTTTGCCGCAATGATGCACCTGTATTATGCATATATTCTACAACAGCAATCTTGAAATCTCCACTATAAGTTCCGCTGGTTGTACAAAGGCCGGATACACCATGCTCTCTGTAAAGAGCAAGCCATTTTTGAATACAGGCTTTTGAAGAGATATGATATTCTCGAGCTAAACTGTTTAAACCGATATCCCCTTTTAGATATCGCTGAACAACTTCTAGCTTGAATTTTGTACTATACATTTTTCTTCCAGACATAGAAATAACCCCTTTCATTAGACTTACATTTTTGTCTAACAAAAGGGGTTCACTTCACATTGGCGCGGCCGCTATTTTTTGTAAAAACAGTTTCCGCCGACAATCTTGTACGAGGAATAATCTTCCGGTGAAATCCGTTTGGAAGAATTAAAATAAAGGTAATCTCCGATATTATTGGAACCGCACAGTGCGTCCTTTGAGGCCTTCAGCGCAGTTTTGGAAGGCCCCTGAGCCAGAAAGCTGTCCAGCAGACCGGAAGATGCGCCGGGAAACTGACCGTCTGCGTAGATGACACTGGAAATGGACTTTCCCCAGTGTTTTGACTTTACGCGGTTGATGATACAGCTTGCAACGGCAAGCTGGGCATCATAGGAGCCATTTCCGGTTTCCATTGCTGTGCAGGCTGCAAGCAGATAGACCTCATCATCTGTTGCGGAAATCACATAAGCAGGTTTTGCCTGTGCCTCTGCTCCGGAATGAAGAGCAGCCGCTTCTTTTTTTGCATCGACCGCAGCTCCCGGAACTGGTATGATTTTCGCGTATTCCGCTGAGATATAGCCGCTTGCGTCAGCCTGAAGCTGAACCTTGATCCAGCCGTTTGAGGATTCCAGGAGCGGAAACGATTCCCCCTGTGCTGCCTGTTTTACGATTACGGCATCCGTGGAAGGGGTTTTACGCACATTTAATGTAACCGCAGTGACTTTGGCTCTCAAAAGTCCAAGCTCCTTTGCGAGAGGCTCAATGTCCCTGCCGAACAGAAGATAATCATCCTTCAGCCAGCCCTCAAGCCCGCCAGAGCGGATCCTTGTCCAGCCGTTTTTCCGGTCAAGAACCGTTCCTCCGGAGCCACGGTAGCATTTTCCGATGATATCTGCATCGGTAGAAGGGCTGGTCCGCATATTCAGAGGCTCATTTTTGACATTGGCCACTGCCAGATTATCATAGGAAGAGGCAGCAAAGGACGGAGCAGCAAAAGCCGCTGCAAACACGAAGACAGCTGCAGTAAGCGCTGCCACCTGTTTCAGTACACCAGTGGAAGCGGATAGTATTTCAGAGATTCGTCGTTTCATGTATATTCCTCCACGCATAAATGCAGTTCTTTGTTAAATGTTACGCTACACGATATCAATGTCCTTTACGCTTTTGCGCCGTTCCTCTTCGATGGCGGCGTAAAACTTTCTGGTAATGTTCACATCATTGTGTCCGAGAATATCGGCAACCAGATAAATATCATTTGTTTTCGCATAAAGGGCGGAGCCGTAGCTGCTCCGCAGCTTATGCGGTGTAATCTTTTTCTTCGGTGTTGCCACAGATGCATATTTCTTCACCAGATATTCCACGCTGCGCACAGTCAGGCGTTTCTTGCGAAGGGAAAGGAAAAGCGCCGGTTCATCCTGTGTGCCTGTCCCTGTCTCAATTGAGCATAGAGTTCTGCGTTCTTCCAGATACCGTTCTAAATACTGCGCAACCTCATCACTAAAAT
>ERZ773143.3020-NODE-3020-length-11046-cov-5.468838_pt1 | contig 11046 bp, 9 predicted proteins | sample MGYA00580852_ERZ773143 | MGnify/ENA primary metagenome ERZ773143 (study PRJEB29015, sample SAMEA2737853) | human gut metagenome | biome: human gut; feature: human-associated habitat; material: faeces | place: China | collected 2012 ... | reverse complement strand
TTTCGCCAAGCTGGATCCCCGCCACGCGGCCGGCGGCGTAAAGGTGGTCAATCTGGCCTCCAATCTTGGCAGCCTGTTCACCGCCCTGCGGGCCGGGTATGTGCTGGTGGGCGTTGGCCTGATCTCTTCCGTGGCATCCATTCTGGGGCACTATATCGGTGCGGGTCTGGCTATCAAAAACGGCAGCAAGATCGTCCGGCCCACGGTGATCGCAGTCCTGCTCCTGCTGACCGTAAAGGTAGGCAGCGAGCTTTTATTTCCGGAATTCTGGAGTTGAGGTGCGTAATATGTGTGAGAAAAAGACCATCGGTATTTTAGGCGGCATGGGCCCTCTTGCCACCGCCGACCTGTTTCAGAAGATCACTCTGCTGACGGAGGCGGAAACGGACCGGGATCATATCCGGGTGTACATCGACAGCAATGCCAACATTCCCGACCGCACCGCCGCCATCCTCAGCAACGGCCCGGACCCGGTACCGGAAATGGCAAGTGCCCTCCGGAATCTGGAAGCCTGCGGTGCAGACTGTATCATCATGCCCTGCAACACCGCCCATTACTTCCTGCCCCGGCTCCAGGCTATGACAGAGATCCCCTTCCTCAGCATCCTCACTGCCGCGGCAGAGGCCTGCAAGGCCCAGTTCCCCGGAATGACCGTGGGAATTCTGGCTACAAAGGGTACGCTTTCCGCTCAACTGTATCAAAACGCCCTTGGGGAAGCCGATGTGCCGTACCTAACCCCGGAGGCAGAAGAGCAGGATGCCCTCATGCGGGTCATCTATGACGGTGTCAAAGCCGGAAAAGGTCCGGACGCTTACCGGGCGGATCTTTTGACCGTGGTGGAGCATATGATGACCCGTGGGGCCGGTGTGTTCCTGCTGGGCTGCACGGAACTGCCCTTGGCTGCGGAGGCCGTGGGCCTGACGGTCCCCGTGGTGGATCCAACGGCGGAGCTTGCAAAAGCCGCCATCCGTTTCTGCGGCTTCCGTGTACGGGCAAAATGAGCAAAAGGCGCCCACAGAATCTCTGTTTTGACGAATGATCCAGTGAAACAGATGGGATTTTGCACAAAATAAACAACTTTATTAGTGCGGACTTTACAAGTTCCCGGCATACCGCTATAATATCTCCAATCATATTTGCGTAAATTTCTGCGAATTTTACGCACAGCGTATTAAAAAGTGTGAAAGAGGGAGCGTATTCTATGGAAAAAAAGAAAAAACTGTCCCTGCCGGTACAGATCTTTATTGCTCTGGTACTGGGTATCGTTGTCGGTCTGGTGTTCTACTTCACCGGCGCGGCCGGCTTCACCACCAGCTACATCAAGCCCTTCGGTGATATCTTCGTCAACCTGCTGAAGTTCATCGTGGTGCCTGTGGTGCTGCTGTCTATGATCGACGGCATCATCTCCATGGGCGACATGAAAAAGGTAGGCGCCGTGGGCTGGAAGACCATTCTCTACTTCATGGTCACCACTGCCGTGGCCTGCGTCATCGGTCTGGTTCTGGCAACGGTGTTCAACAACGCGGGCCTGTTCCCCAACCTCAGCGAGGCTGCCCAGGCCGCCGAGTACGAGGCCAAGGAATACGCCGGCTTCATGGCAACTCTGGTTGCCATTTTCCCCACCAACATGTGGAAGGCGTTTACCGAAGCCAACATGCTTCAGGTCATCGTCATCGCCCTGCTGTTCGGCGGCTCCATTCTGGCTGCCGGCGAGAAGTCCAAGCTGGTCCGGGACATGGTGACCTCCGCTTATGCCGTGGTTGAGCGGCTGATGGAATTCATCATCTCCCTGAGTCCCATCGGTGTGTTTACCTACATGACCTGGGTGGTTGCCACCCAGGGCGCTGAGATCCTCGGCTCTCTGGCGCTGGTCATTCTGTGCGCCTACATCGGCTACATTGTGCACGCCATCATCTGCTACTCTGTCTCTGCCAGCGCCTTTGCCGGCGTCAGCCCGCTCAAGTTCTTCAAGGGTGCCGCGCCCGCGATGATTTTCGCCTTCACCTCCACCTCTTCCGCCGCGACGATCCCCCTGAGCAAGGAGTGCGCGGATGAAATGGGCGCGGAGAGCGACGTTTCCTCCTTTGTTATCCCCCTCGGCGCGACGATCAACATGGACGGCACGGCCATCTATCAGTGCGTCGCGACCATCTTCCTCGCCGCCTGCTGCGGCATGACGCTGACCGTCGGCCAGATGGTCACGATCGTCGTCACCGCGACGCTTGCCTCCATCGGCACGGCCGGTACGCCGGGCGCGGGCATGATCATGCTTGCCATGGTGCTCGAGGCGATGAACATCCCCGTCGATATGATCATGCTGATCTACGGCATCGACCGCCTCTTCGACATGGGCCGTACCTGCCTGAACATCACGGGCGATATCTCCTGTGCGCTGTGCGTCACCAAGTGGGAGAACAAGAAGGCCAAGGCTGCCAAGTAAATTTTCCGCTGCATCGCCAAAATGCCGCTCTGCAAAGCAGGGCGGCATTTTTTGCCCGCGGCAGAACGCTTTTTCTTGCATTTTCGCAGGCAGCGGCATACAATGATACCGTTCCGCTTCGGGCGGAACGGGGAGGAAGAAGATGACGAACCGGAAACGCGGATATCTGCTCATTTTGGTCGCGGCAGTGCTGTACTCCACGACGGAAGTTGTGCTCAAGGGACTGGGCGACACGTTTGCGCCCATGCAGGTGACGGTCGAGCGCGTGCTCATCGGCGCGGTCGCTCTGCTGCCGTTTGCCCTGAAGGATCTGAAAAAGCGAAACATCCGCCTCACGCGCTCGGATTACGGTTATTTTGCGCTGATGGGCTTTTTGACCGTTCTGCTGCACATGTCGCTTTTGCAGATGGCGGTGCTGCATATGGATGCCTCGGCTACATCGATTATCTATTCGGGCAATCCCGTGTTTGCCGTGGCGGCGGCGCATGTCATCCTGCACGAGCCGCTGCGGAAAAATCACCTGCTGGCCATCGCGCTGGAGGTCGCGGGTATTCTCTTCATCCTGAATCCCGCGCACCTGGAGATCAGCCTGCGCGGTTTTTTGGAGATCATCACGGCTACGCTGCTGTTCGCCCTATATGGCACGCTCTGCAAGCTGCGTGTCAGTCGGCTTGGCGGCATTGTGATCGCGGATTTCAACATCCTGCTCGGCGGACTTGAAATGCTGGCGGTCCTGTTGCTTGGCAAAATTCCGGCAGTTGCGGCTGCGATGCGTGCGGTCGGGCTCGACCTCTTTGCCGAGGTGCCGTTTTTCACGGGTTTTACGCTTAAGTCGACGCTGCTGCTGTGCTACGCGGGCGTGTTCTGCGCCGGTCTCGGCTTTGTGCTCACGGCAAAGATCACCGAGTACACCTCCGCGACGGAGGCGTCGTTCATCTACCTCATCAAGCCGATTTTGGCGACGATCCTGGCCGCGGTGGTGTATCAAGAGTTCATCAGCGTGAACCGCATGGTCGGCATTGCGTTTTTCGTGGCGGCGTCGCTGTGCGTCAGCGTGCCGGTGCTGAGAGAAATGCGGCGGGAGCGCGCGGTAAAAACTTGACAATGAGAATAGAAAAAGCGGAAGGGCAGCGCCCTTCCGCTTTTTTGTTATTCGTCGATGCGGGTGATGTCGTGGATCCACTTGCCGGAGTGCAGGCGGTAAAGGCCGAGGGGGGATTTGATGATATATTCGATCATCAGGCAGAGGCAGAAGACCTCGTTCGGCACCTTGAGCACAAGGCCGAGTAAGCACATGACTGGCAGCGTGCCGCACCAGAGAGGGACATTGTCGATCACAAGCGAGGCATTCACATCACCGCCGCCGCGCAGCACGCCAACAGCCATTGTGGTCGAAAAGCTATGGAGCGGGATGGCACAGGCATAGCATGTGAGCATCACGGTGCAAAGCCGCTCGGCGACCGCCGAGAGCGAGAAGAGCGGCATGACGAACGGGCGCATCAGCGTCACGAACATCGTGTATTCGGTGAGGCCGAGCACAATGCCGAACGCGAACGCCGTGAAGCACAGCGCGCGGCCGATGTTGTAAACGCCCTTTAAGTTGCCCGTGCCGATCTCTTTGCCGACGATGACGGATACCGCCGCCGCGATGCCGAACACGCCGGAGGTCATCAGTTTGTCGATATTGCCCGCAAGCGTGTAGGCGGCGATGAGATCGCTGCTATTTGCCATGTGGCCCATGATGACCGTGATCATCGAAAAGCCCGTGCCCCAGAGCGTCTCATTGATGAGCACCGGCGCGCTGTAGCGCAGGAATTTACGCAGCATGTCCATGCCGGGGCGGAGGATGGCGTGCTTCATGAGCGGCATCGTGCGGCAGCGGAACGCGTAGGAGAACGCGACGACGAACTCCACCACGCGGGACAGAAGCGTCGCTACCGCCGCACCCGTGATGCCGAGCGCGGGCAGACCGAGCTTGCCGAAGATCAGCACATAGTTGCCGAGCGTGTTGCAGAGCATCGAGATCGCGAAGACGATCATGCCGAAGCGCGGATTTTCGATGCTTCGCTGCATGCCGATGTAGATGGAGGAAAGCGAGTTGAAAATGTAGGAGAAGCCGACGATGCGCAGGTACGGCTCGGCCAGCTCCACGAGTGTCAGATTGTCGGTGATGAGGTAGAGCACCTGCGCGGGAAACGCGCACAGAATGGCGGCAAACAGCACGCTCACGCCGCCCGCGATCATAAAGCCGATGCCCATGACGCGGTTGATGCTCTCGCGGTCGCCGCGGCCCCAGTATTGGCTGATGAGCACGCTTGAGCCGCTTTGCAGGCCGAAGACGACGAGCTGGATGATGAAGACTGGCACGTTCGCCACCGTGACGGCGGACATCTGATCGCTGCCGAGAAGTCCCACCATGAACGTATCGAGAAAGCCGAGCGACGTGGTGATCAAATTCTGCACGATGACCGGCAGCGCCAGCAGAAAAAGATGCTTGTAAAAGCCCTTGGGCTGGTGAAGATAGGAGAACATAAAAACCTCGAATGTTGGAATTACAGCATGGGGAAGCGCGTGTCGCGGTGGGTTTTGAGGGCGGAGACGAGTGCGTCGATCTCTTCTTTCGTCGTCTCGGGGCCGAAGCTGACACGCAGCACGCCCGCGGCGGTCTTTTTGTCAAGGCCCATCGCACGGTAGACGTGGCTCAGCTGCCCGCGATGGCAGGCTGAGCCTGCCGAGATGCAGATGCCCTGTGCGCCAAGTTCCGTAACGACATTCGCCGACGGGTAGCCGACGAGCGAGATCGACAGGATGTGCGGCGCGGTCCCGTCGCCGATGCGGACGACGCCGTCGAGGGCAAGCAGCGTTTCTTCGGCGTACGCCTTGATGGCGGCCATGCGCGCAAGCGTTTCGTCGAGATGCGCGCACCTCAGCTCGACCGCCTTGGCAAAGCCTGCGATCTGGCCCGTGGCCTCTGTGCCGGAGCGCAGGCCGCTCTCCTGCCCGCCGCCAAAGATCAGCGGTTTGGGCGCGCGGATGCGCTCGCCCAAATACAGGCCGCCGATACCCTTGGGCGCGCCGAGCTTGTGCGCGCTGACGGAGATGAGGTCCGCGCCCAGCGTGTCGGCGCGGAACGGAATTTTCAAAAAGGCCTGCACCGCGTCGGTGTGCAGCAGCACACGGGATTTTTTCGCTTTCAGAAGCCGCGCGACCTCGGCCACGGGGAAGATGCAGCCCGTCTCGTTGTTGACGAGCATCATCGTGACGAGCGCGGTGTCGTCGCGCAGTGCACTTTCGACCTGAGAGGCGGTGATGTCGCCGTTCTTGTCGGGCTTTAAGTACGTGACGGAGTAGCCCTCCTGCTCGAGGGCCTTGCAGGTCTCGAGAATCGCGCTGTGTTCCACGGCGGTCGTGATGATGTGCTTGCCGGCGTGGCGGTTCTGGTGCAGGGCAAGGCGGACGGCCCAGTTGTCGCTCTCCGACCCGCAGGAGGTGAAGACGAACTGTTCACTCTTGCAGCCGAGCGCGGCGGCAATCGTCTCGCGCGCCGCGGCGACAGCGTCGCGCGCCTGCTTTCCAATGGGGTACTGCGAGCTGGGGTTGCCCCAGCCAGAAACCAGCGTATCGTAAACGGCGTGCGCCACCTCTTCGGGAACGGGGGTGGTGGCCGCGTGATCGAGATAGATCATATCGGGAAAATCCTTTCTTTGGTCTTGTCAGAATGCTCAAATGATTATACAATATAAAAATAAAAAAGCAAGGGCGGCGGACGCTTTACGTCGGAAACGGCAGAAAAAAAGCGGGACTTTACCGCCCAAATCGCGGAAAAGGATACAAACATACATGAAAGTTGCGATCTGCACCCTCGGGTGCAAGGTGAACCAATATGAAACGCAGGCACTCGAGCAGGAGCTTTTGCACCGCGGACATACACTGGTGGATTTTGAGGAGACGGCGGACGCCTACGTCGTCAACACCTGCTCTGTCACGGCGGTGAGCGACAAAAAGTCGCGCCAGATGCTCCGTCAGGCGCAGCGCCGCAACCCGAGCGCGGTCATCGCCGCCTGCGGCTGCTACGCCCAGACGCATCCCGAGGACGTCAAAAAGCTCGGGCTCGACGTCATCGCCGGCACGAATGACCGCGCGAAGTTCATCGACCTTCTGGAGCGCGCGGCACAGGACAAAACGCCTATTGTCGATGTCGACGACGTCTGGGAGCGGCGCGATTTTGAGGTGCTGCCCGCGGGCGGTATGGTGAATCGCACACGCGCGATGCTCAAGGTCGAGGACGGGTGCGTGAACTTCTGCACCTACTGCCTCATTCCTTACGCGCGCGGGCGCGTGCGCTCGCTGCCGATGGACGAAGCTGCAAAGCAGGTGAAAGCGCTGCGTGAGGAGGGGTATCGCGAGATCGTGGTCACGGGCATCGAAATTTCGTCCTACGGCTCGGACTTCAAGGACGGGACCTCACTCATCGACCTTTTGGAGCTCATCGCGCGCGAGGGCGGCGACATGCGCATCCGCCTCGGCTCGCTCGAACCGCGGACCATCACGGAGGAATTCTGCAAGCGGGCGTCGAAGCTTCCTTACCTCTGCCCACATTTCCACCTCTCGATGCAGTCGGGCTGCGACGCGACCTTAAAGCGTATGAACCGCAAATATGATACGGCGCGCTATATGGAATCCTGCGACCTGCTGCGTCAGTATTTTGACGACCCTGCCATCACGACGGACCTCATCACGGGCTTTCCCGAGGAGACGGAGGAGGAATTCGCGCAGACGCTTGACTTCATCGCGCGCGTCGGCTTTGCCGACATGCACGTCTTCCCTTATTCCATCCGCCCGGGCACGAAGGCTGCGGAGATGCGCCAGATCGACATGCCCGTGCGCGAAGAGCGCGCTGCGCGCGCCTCGGCTGTCGCCAAGACGATGCACGAAGCGTATCTTGCGTGCTGCGTGGGCAAGATCTTTCCCGTGCTCTTCGAGCGCGACCGCAAGGGCGGCAGCGCGGGCCACGCGCCGAACTATATGGAGGTATCCGTCGCACAGGAGGGGCTGCACAATCAGGTGAAAAACGTGAAGATCACGGCGGTCGACGGCGGCAGTCTTCGCGGCGAGTTGGAGGAATAACGCATGGCCAACCATTTTTACGCCTATATCTCCCGCATGCGCTGTGTCAAGCGCTGGGCGCTCATGCGCAACACCGAGGAGGAGAACATTCAGGAGCACAGCCACATGGTCGCGGTGCTGGCGCACGCGCTCGCGCTCATCCGCACGCGTGTCTTCGGTCTGCCCACGGACGCGAACGCCGTGGCGGTCGCCGCGCTCTACCACGACGCAACGGAGATCCTGACCGGCGATATGCCGACGCCCATCAAGTACTATAACCCCGAGATCCGCGACGCCTACCGCAAGGTCGAGGCCGTGGCAAGCGACAAGCTGCTCTCGATGCTGCCGGACGAGCTGCGCGCGGACTATGAGCCCATCATCAAGATCGAGGACGAGACGACGAAAAAGCTCGTCAAAGCGGCGGACAAGCTCTCGGCCTACATCAAGTGCGTCGAAGAGCTCAAGGCGGGCAACATGGAATTCAAAAAGGCTGCGGAGCAGACGCGCCGCGCGCTGAGCGAGATGCACATGCCCGAGCTCGACTATTTCATGGTCAACTGCATGGAGAGCTTCTCCATGACGCTTGACGAGCTGGAATAAGAAAAATAACGGATTTTCGGAACCTTTTGCACAAAATGAGCGTCTAAGCTTCAGAGACCCCAAAAAACAAAAATGAGGTGGATGAAGATGAAGAAGATCGTTTCCTTTTTGCTCGCGCTCATGCTGGCGCTGTCTCTTGCCGCATGCAGCGCGAAGTCTGCCAGTAGCGACAGCGCGTCGATGGCGTCGGACAGCTACGACTTCAACGGCGCGGAGCTGCCGGATGCCAAGTATGACGATACCGCGTCGGACGACGGTGCGTGGAACGGGCAGGAAGTATCAAGCGCTGGTGCGGACCTTGCCGAGCGCGGCGTCAAGATGGTCTACACCGCGAGCATCGAGATGCAGACGCTGGAATTTGATCAGGCCGCGCAGGACATTGCCTCGCTCGTAGAGAGCATGGGCGGCTACTTTGAGCAGAAGAATTTCTCGAATTACTCCAGCAGCTACCGCCACGCAAGCTACACCGTGCGCGTGCCCGCCGAGCAGTTCACGGACTTCTGCACGCAGGTCGGCACGCTTTGCCATGTGACATGGCAGAGCGACACGGCGGAGAACATCAGCGAGCGGTATTACGATACGCAGTCGCGCCTCGAAACGGCGCAGATCAAGCTCGAGCGGCTGCAGGAGCTTTTGAAAAAGGCCGAGAGCATGGAGGATATCATCACCATCGAGTCCGCCATCTCGGAGACGGAGTACGAGATCGAGGACCTTTCCGGCACGATGCGACATTACGACGCGCTGGTGGGCTATGCGACCGTTGACCTTGAATTGAGCGAGGTCTATCGCCTCTCCGGTACGGAGGATGCGCCGAAGAGCTTCGGCGAAAAGCTTGCCAATGCCTTTACCGATGGCCTTGCCGCCACGGGACAGACGTTGGAAGACTTTGCGGTGTGGCTGGCCTATAGCTGGTTGGATGTCCTGATCTTCGCGGCGGTCGTGTTCGTGGCCGTGAAGCTCATCGGCCGGCTGCGCCGCGGGAAAAAGCTGCCGAAGCCCGTCAGAAAAAAGGAAAACGCGGAGACTCCCGCGGATGAAACGAAAACGGAGGAATAAACCATGAACATCATCTGGCTGGGCCATTCCTGTTTTGCGGTCGAGAGTGCGGGCTGGCGCGTCGTGCTCGACCCCTACTATGTGGAGACGTATCCCGCGCTGCGCGTCGAGGCGGACGAGGCGCTGTGCTCGCACGGCCACCGCGACCACGCCTTTTTGGAGGCGGTGACGCTCTCGGGGCGCGACAAATCGGAGAGCCCGTTCACGGTCGGGACGGTTTCAACGTTCCACGATGACAAGAAAGGTTCACTACGCGGCGAGAACGCCATCCATATCCTGCGCGCAGAGGGGATGACGCTCGTGCACTGCGGCGACCTTGGCCATGAGCTGAGCGAGAAGCAGCTCGCGGCGGTCAAGGGCTGCGATGCGCTGCTGATTCCCGTTGGCGGGTACTATACGATCGACGCGAAGACGGCAAAAAAGGTCGCGGACGCGATCGCGCCGCGCGTGCTCGTGCCGATGCACTACCGCTTCGGCGCGCACGGCTACCCTGAGATCGGTACACTCGATGAATTTCTGGCGCTGTATGAGGCAAAGAAGATCCACAGACTTGATGGGAACTCTTTCGAGCTGACGAAGAACGCACCTGCGGGCGTCATCGTGCCGCGATTTGCCGAATAAGAGAAGAAATGCAAGAGCCGCCCGTTTAGGGCGGCTTTTGCTGTATAAAGCCCTTCTTTCCCGCGTAGACTATAGTGCTTGCCCGGCTTGACCGGGGCGGAAAGGGAGGACGGAGCATGAAACGGGAGCTGCGCCGATGGGAGATTGTCGGCTTTATCGCAACTGGCCTTTTCGGGACGCTGCTGCACTTTGTGTACGAATGGACGGGCGGGAATCGCGTGATCGCGGTGTTTTCGGCGGTCAACGAGTCGACCTGGGAGCACATGAAGCTGTTGTTTATCCCGTTTCTCGTGTTCACGGTGGTGGAGTTTATTGTGTTTTCCGAGGCGTTCCGGAACTTCTTCGCCGTCAAGGCGGCGAGCATCCTGCTGGGCCTTGTCTCGATTCCGGCGCTTTTCTACATGCTGACGGGAATGCTCGGCAAGCTCCCCGACTGGGTGAACATCACGATCTTCTTCCTTGCCGACGCGCTGCTGTACTTTGTGAGTTACCGCCTGCTGACCGATGGCGCGCTGCGCGGGGGTGCGATGCAGCTCATCGGCTTTGTGCTTCTGTGGGCGCTGCTGTTTACGTTCGTCTGGTTTACGTATCGCCCACCGCACCTGCCGCTCTTTTTAGACCCCGTGAGCGGGTGTTACGGACTGGAAACACCGTGTTAAAAAAGCCCTGCCGAGAAATCGGCAGGGCCTTTACAGTTTCTATACAAATAGTATATTTTGCAGAGCTTCTGCAAAATGCGTGTGCAGAAAGGCTCTTGTGATTCGGCAGAACGGCAAAAATAAAAATCAGCAGACATGACGGAAGTTGCGAAAAGCCGTCAAAGTAGCCGCGTTCCCGACAGAATCTGCCGCGATGCGGCAATGTTTGATCGAAACTGACAGATTAACATAATAAATTCAATAAGAGATTCTACGGTGAGTTATCCACAGTTTCCACAGAGTTTTCCACATCAGTGGATTTCTCAAAATCCACTGATTTGACAGGAAAAAATTGATTTGATTTCCGCGGAGTGGAAAACATACTGTGCAGATAGGCGCGTGTCGAAATTTACATAATTCTGGAATTGGAAAATTTGTGGCAGAACAGAAATTCGATTTGTTACCATAATCGTGGAATTATGCAAGATGGAATAGACTCCTTGCAGTCTGCAAGGGGGAGCAGCGCCGCGGGCGCTGCACGGAATAAGGGGGCCATTCTCTCACGTGAGAGAATGGCCCCCTTGG
>ERZ773143.3015-NODE-3015-length-11055-cov-11.044545_pt1 | contig 11055 bp, 9 predicted proteins | sample MGYA00580852_ERZ773143 | MGnify/ENA primary metagenome ERZ773143 (study PRJEB29015, sample SAMEA2737853) | human gut metagenome | biome: human gut; feature: human-associated habitat; material: faeces | place: China | collected 2012 ... | reverse complement strand
AGGAAGAAGCAAGAATGATTTTGCATAAAGAAAAGGCGGGTCGAAGCCCGCCTTAAAGTTCATGGCAGTTTAGTGCTGCCAGATATTGTTTTCCAAATCACGCAGATGCGCTTTGTAGTCGTTAATAAGCGTCTGCGTGTTTTCTGTATCGGGAAAGCTGACCATATAGCCATCCTCAGATTCGTGAAAACCGACAATGCCCGTATAACAGCAACAGCCGTCACGGCGGGTAAAACCGTGACGGCTGTTCAGGGATTCGCTGTGACCTATTCCGTTTTTGCGGTCAAGCGCTGTTTATCTGCGGCGCTTCTTTTTGAAAATCATGAAACCGCCAGCCAGCGCTATGCCGCCGGCAATCGGCAGTATGACCCACCATACAGGGGGCTTTGCTGCGGGGGCCGGGCTGCTTTCCGGTTTTGCAGTGGCAGCAGGTGCGGGGGCCGGGCTGCTTTCCGGTTTTGCAGTGGCAGCAGGTGCGGGGGTCGGGCTGCTGTTCGGCTTTGCAGTGGCAGCAGGTGCGGGGGTCACGCCGCTGTTCGGTTTTGCAGTGGCAGCAGGTGCGGGGGTCGCGCCACTGTTCGGCTTTGCAGTGGCAGCAGGCGCGGGGGTCGGGCTGCTGTTCGGCTTTGCAGTAGCAGTGGGTGCGGGGGTCTGGCTGCTGCTCGGCTTTGCGGTGGCAGTGGGCGCGGGGGTCGCAGGTGCTGCGTCCTTTTCAAAAATTGCCTTGATTTCCACATTTCCGTCCGGCATGGTGAACTTATCGTTCTCGATAGTCACACCGCCGCTGACGACCTGCCACTCCTTAAAATGATAGCCCGTATTCGGTGTGGCGCTCAGGGAAATGTTCGTACCTGCCACAGCGGCGGCGAGGTCTGCAGAAGCAGTACCGTTGCCGTCCGTCGTTACGGTGACAGCATACGTTTCCGCTTGTCGCGCTACCAAGGCAAGCTGCCGTGCAGAGAGGTTCCCGGCGCTGTCCTGTGCACGGATATACAGGGCATCGCCGTCTTGCCGTTCTTCCAGAGTTCCTTGGATTGCAAAGCTGCCGTCCCCTGCAGCATAAACGCTTTCGTTATTTTCCCCGTAAAGGATTTCGCTGCCGGCATCCGCTGTGCCGGTGATTTGATAGGTACCCGCAGCCCTGTCCGCATAGAAGATCGGTGCAGAAAGGGTCAGCATCGGGGCGGTGGTGTCCCTGCTTACCAGCAGGAACACGCTGGTCACGTCCTTGTCCTTCACACCGTTTACACGTAGCATCAGCGTGCCGGTAAAATCAGGGATGGCAAAGGTGTTCGACCCGTCCGATGTGAGGTTCGTTTCGGTATCCATGCGTGTCACCGTGATGCTGTCGGCACCCTCGCAGGTCACGGCAAGGGAATTGCTGCCGCCGCCCACATAGGCATGGTACACGCCGTTTTCGTCCGGCGTGCAGTCCTTACCGTTCACGGAAAGGGCAAGGTTCAGCGGCGTGTATTCCGGCAGGAAAACGCCGGAGGATTCGGTTTCTGCGCTGTAATACTTTGCGCCGTCCTCTGTCTGCGTGTAGGCGCTTACACCGACCTTGTAGGTTTCGTTCGCAGACAGATTTTTGGATTCCGCCGTTTCCTCGCCGCCCACGGTCAGAGCCATGTCGATGGAGGTAGTTTCCTTGCTAAGTTCGTAACCAAAGCCGGTATCGACCCAGCCACCGTTCTGTTGCTGATAAATCGTCACGCGGTAACCGTCAGCGTTATCTACCTGCTGCCATTCGGCGCGCATGACCTCGTTGCCGGCAGCCTCCAAATTAACGTGCGCAGGAGATTCCGGCTGTTTGGTGTTCGTATACGAGATTTTGCTGTTGAATTGGTTGCTGTCGATGGCAGCAAGCGCTTTTTCCATCACGCCGTCACCATCAAGATCTGTCTCCTTTTCTGTCATCAGGAAGGAGGTTACATAGTATTCGCCCGTAGGTGCCAGTGTGCCGCTTTCAGGAATGTTGACAGCAATATTTTCGGGATCCGCCACTATCTGCTCCTCGACCAGATAGTCCGCGCCGCCCTCGGCATTGGCAAGATACGTGCGCAGCACATACTCTGTACCCGTTTCGGCGTATTTGATTTCGCCCGACAGCTGATAATCATTCAAATTCAAGACAAGACTTTCGAACGGGGTGATGGCAACGCCGCAGGATTTGTCCGTCACAAGCGTAAGCGAGTTTGTGTTGACCTCGTAGGTGCCGCCCTCCGACAGCCGCAGCATCGCCATACGATATTCCTGTTCGTCATTCTTGTTCTTGAGGATGTCGGTGTCGGCGTTGATGGCAGAGTTTGGATCCCTTTGGCCGCCATCGTCCACCCAGTTGATTGCAATATCTTGGTTATTCTTTTTAATTGTTAAAGCATCCTTGATCTGCTGCTCGGTTACGGTGTTCTCAAATGCCAACAGGATATACGGTGTCTCGCCCGGGTTAGCGTTCACCTCAATGATTTGCGTGTTTGTACCACCGTTTTCCGCAGCATATGGATCTGCCGCAAGCAGCATGGGAACTGCCTCGCCGCTGTCTTCTGCAGCCACGGCCTGCACCAGCGGATCAACGCCCTTTGTTGACCAGTCCCATTCGGGCAGCTTGCCGAGCCACTTGGTTTCAATGTCCCAGCCGCCGCCTTTGCGGAAATCGGTTTGCACAATTTGCGGCACAAGCACCCACACGCGCGCGTCGAAGACTCCTGCATTCACACCTGTCATCGCGCCGAGGTAGACATCGACATTCTTAAACGCCTGCTTCATGCCCTCGCTGACGTTTGTGTTTGTGACGGGGAAGGTCGTCTGCCCGCCCACAATCAGATTAATGTCCGTCCTGGAAAGTTCAAGACCACTGAGGAACGGGATGCCAAGGCTGCTCGGAATCTGCAGCTTACCCTCGACAATACCATTGGCGCCGATGCCGAGATACACGGTGTCCTTGTTTTCGTTTGCACCGCCGAACGCGCCCAGCTTGATTGCGTTATCTATGGTAAAGATGTCCAGCGTCTTGCTTGGCAGATTGAGGGCAAGCTCCTGCGAGCCGCCGAAGTAGACGCCCTTGTAGGTCTTTCCTTGATAAGTACGCTCCTGCCCGTTGAGCTGGAGAGAATAGCCGAAGCTGTCAATAATCTGCGCGTTCTTCCCCAGCCCGACGATGCCGACATCCGTTGCCTTGAGGGAAATTTCACTGGGTCCCAGAACGACATTGCCTGTACCCTCAATCAGATGCATATAGGTACCTGCCAGCGCACCCCGCAGCTTGATGGGCGGGATGGCGAAGTAGTCGCCGTTCACGGTTTTTGCCAGATTCTTAAAGCCCGCGCCGCCGCCGTTAAGCTGCCCGACAGGAACGGGCGGCACAAGGGGGATGCCAGGGCTGGACTTGACAAAGAACCACAGCTCGTCGGGAATGAGCGAGCCGTCCTTTTTGCTGCGTACCAGCGCCAAAGATGCTTCCGTTTCAAACAGGTCGAAGGCGTTCAGCTCCAACTCAAAGGCATAGCTTTCCTCACCCTTGAAGGTGTTGACCTCGCCGCTGATGCTGGCAAGCTCCAGCGCCATCAGCTTTGCGGTGTCAAAGCTGCCTGTGGCCTTTACGCCGTTGACCTTGAACTCGTTGTTTTTGGCATTCAAGCCGTAGCCCAGCTTTTCCATCGAGAACTCGGCACCATTGAAGATGGTCCGGAAACCGATGTTGCCGCTGAACACAAGGTTCCCCGCCGCGTCGGCTTTTGCGTTTTCCAACTTGACCGCGGCATAGGGAATGTCCACAAAGACGATGGCATCGTTCTTTTCGGGTTCAATTTGGAACGCAAAGCCGTCCTTTGTAAGTGAAATTTGCAGGTCATTTTCCGCGCCGTTTTTCGGCTGATAGAACTTGAAGCTCGGCGCGTTCAGGCTTACGCCGCTGTGTTCGATCGTGCCGTCCTTTTTGATGACCAGCTTTCCGCTGCTCTTATTCCATGTCGCGGTGACGGAGGGCGAGAGCATCGCCGCGCCGCCGGTAAAGGTGAATTCCGTTCCGTTCTTGCTCTCATAATCGCCGCTGATCAGCGCAACAGGTTCTCCGTACTGCTTTTTCAGCGCTTGCAGCGCGGCATCGTCCGCCACATACTCCACCGTCACGCCGCCGTTTACGGCGAACGCGGCAAGCCGCTTGGCAGAAATGGCAGCATCCACCGCATCCGGCTGGGAGGGGACATTCTCCGCGCCCGCCTTGATCAGATCATGGAAGCCCCAAAGGAAGTGGGAGTAGCCCTCCGGGTCGGCGGTTTCCTCAAACGTGCGGCCGGCATAGCTATCACATTGCACCCAGGTATTCAGCGGCTTGTCACCCGGTACTACGCTGACGGTCTGCGCTAAGGCGACACGAATCGGCTTGCCGCTGACGGAGGTGATAGCTTTTTCATAGTAATCCGACAATCCCACAAAGGGATTTGCCCAAGGGTAGCCGTCCGTGTAGACTTCGGTGATGTAAACACCGTCCTTATCGCCCCACTGGGAATACCCCTTCGGAACGGTTTTTGTGTCCAGATCCTCCACGGACGCGGTGAATGCCGAGCTTTCGGTGGTGATTTGCGGGTTCTCCCCCTCCGGCACGGTGGTACGGCTCATTTTAATGGCAGGACCGCCCGGCTTTTCCAGCGTGGAGGTATGCCCCGTGGCGGTAAAGCAGTTGAACGAATAGCCCCATTTGAAATTGAAGTCACGATTCCAATCTTGTGGCATACTGTCCTTGTCGATGCAAATCTCGCTGACCGACGCCAGCACACCCCATGTGTCAGATGATGCCCCATTCTCCTTGAGCTGGACAAGCTCATAGTAGACCGTTGCCTTTGCCTTGATTAGGCTGAGGGCGGTCAGCAGCGAATACTCCACCTTGATGGCATTCGCGCTGCCGTTGGGCGTTTTGGTCACAAATTCCGCTTTTATCGGCTCAGTCACCACGCCCTCTTTCTTTTCTCTGCCTTGGTCATAGGTGATAAAGGTGCAGCGCGGCGTCTGCCCGATTAATACGCCTTCCTCATCGGGCTTTGCTGCGGGCGCAACTGTGAGATAGGCATAAGTACCCCATAATTTGCGAAACGTCATATATATGTACTCGTTTTGCAGGGAAAGCGAGCCGTCATCCAGTGTGACGGTTTTTACCGCCCCTTCAGACGGAAAAATGCTCCCCGGCAAAGCCAGCACCTGCATGGGCAGCGCGCCCAGCAGCAGGCAAAGGCTCAAAAGCAGGGATAGAAATTTTTTCATGTTGCGTCCTCCTCGTGTTTTCTTTTTTGCTTTTCCCGTTCATGCAGCCGCATACAAACGACCGTCAGCACAACGGCCGCTGTGAACGCCGCAACGCCCACCAGCACATAGCCGCCCGCGTCCTCCCGCAGCAGCATCGCACCAAAGCCGCCCCAGGCAGCGGTCTGCCCCTGCCCGACAACCCTGTCCGCTGTCTGCATCAGTGCCGCAAACAACAGCATACACACAGCGCTCAGTCTGCCGATGCCGCGTTTCTGCCTTCGTCGGGTATTTTTTCGTATCTGCCTTTTGACAAGCTCGACCCGCCTTGTGGTATCATACATATCGGTGGAAGCCTCCTCTCCGGTTTGCTGAAGTCTTGGGTGAAAAGTCCTTTCACCTATATAGGTACAAAAATTCGGGAAAACTCTCACCCAAAATGCAAAAATTTACAAAAAAATGAGGGAGCCGCCCAAAAGCAGCTCCCAAGAATCGGATATTCGGTTATTCTTTTCGTACCATACGAAGTGCAGACAGCTTTCCCGCCGCCACCAGTAGCACCGGCAGGGAATAGGCGATGTACTGCGCTGCGCCGCCGTAGGTAATCAGCAGGTTGTAGATGGCGTGCAGGGTGATTGCCGCGCCCAGCAGCCCGCAGGTTCCGGCAATCTTCAGCCATGTGCGCTGCCATGTGTAGGCAAGCCCGGCGCCCACAATGATGCCGCACAAAACGTGCATAGCACCCGTGCCGAAGCCCCGGAAAAAGATGAACGAGAATCGGTCGGCGCCGTTCTGGATGAGATAACACACATTTTCAAAGGTGGCAAAGGCGAGCGCGACTGTGATGGCGGTGGGTTTGATTTTTTCACCCTCCGGCTCAAACACCAGCAGGTAGAATGCCAGCGGCAGCAGCTTCATGATTTCCTCCACCACCGGCGCAATCTCCGCCGTGGCGGCAAGGGCGTCTGCGTGATAGACCGCAGCAAGAAAGGTGTTGATGTAGGCGGAAAGCAGACATACTCCCATTCCGGCAATACAGAACAGAAAAAAGCGGAGCTGCCGCCTGCCCATGCACAAGGCGGCCACCAGCAGCGGGGACACCATACAGAGGAAGATATTTTCAATGTAGGTCATACTTCCACCGCCTTTTTTACCGCGGGCAGCAGTCCCAACAGGGCGAGAGTCAGGAGCAGATCGCACCAGAAGGCAGGGCTTGCGGGAGAGGTTGCCGACCAGAAGCAGCCCACCGTCCAGAGCAGATATTCCGAACCGACATAGCACAGCATACCGATGTGGAAATACCGCCGATTCCGCGCTTTGCCTGTCAGGGTGTTTGCATAAAACAGCCCCCGTACAGCGCAGAAGGACAGCCAGATCATCAAGCTGCACCAAATCAGGTTGGAGAGAACGTCCCCATACGTGCAGTAGAACACCAGCAACGGCACACCGACCAAGAGGGCGAGCCACGCTTTTCGGCAGCGAAAGCCGCGTTCCCCCGAATCGGTCAGCGTGACCTGCAAAATCCGCAGAAAAATCGCGCTGGCGACCCAGCCGAACTCCGACACATAAAAGACCCGCGGCGTGGTATGGAACAGCAGCAGGTACAGCGTCCAGTAAAGCGACCCCAAGGCAAAGCATCCGTAGAAGCAAAGCAGCAAAAAGTACGCTTGTCTGCGGCTTTTTTGCCATGCAATGCCCGAGAGCACCGCGCCAAGGAAGGTAGTCAACAATTGCAGCAGGTTTTCAATCAGCTCCATGCCGCCCCTCGCCTTTCCTGTCCGAACTATCCTCCCGGTTCATCTGCCTAAGTCGGAAGCACAGAACCGTCACGCACACGCCCAAAAGAAAGGACAATAGCCCTATGACAATGTACCCGAGTGCCGCACCCCCGCCATACATACTGGCGGCGGTTTCATAGCCCGCGTAGTCGCCGGGTCGGATTCCCGCAACCACACCGGGCATGGCAAAGGACACACCCACAATCAGCACAAGGCACGCCGCAGTAGCAGAAAACATGGCGATTGTACCGCGTCGTCGCTGTTCCTTGCGCTGTCTTGCGGCGATGCGCCGCTTTGTTTCTGCAAAGCGTTCTTCATGGCTCCGCATTTGTGATTCCCTCCCGTTCCAGTAATTTACGCAGGCTCTCTTTTCCGCGATACACCAGATTGGTGATCTGCTTCACGGTTTTTCCCATAACCTCTGCCGCCTGCTCGTAGCTCATCCCCTCAAAGTAGGTCAGATACAAAACCTCCCGATAGTCCGGGTTCATTTCGCCCATACAGCCGTGCAGGATGCGGTTGCGCTCTGCTGTGCCGATGACCTCCTCCGCCAGCAGCTGAGCGTCCGGTTCGTCGGTCAGCGCATCCAGGCTGAACATCAGCCTTCGTTTGCTTTTATGGCGCAGCGCCATGTGCCGCGCCGCCTTATACAGATACGCCTTGAAACCGCCGTCGCGGATGCGGGGCTTTTTCGTGAACAGATAGGCGAACACATCCAGCATCAGTTCCTCCGCCTCGTGTATGTCGTGCAGGTAGCCGTCTAGGTACACAGTCAGAGGATCGCCGTATTTTTCCATCAGGGCCTCCAGCCCTGCGTCATCACCGTTCAGATATTGGCGATAAAAATCCCCGTCACTGACCATCGTGTCCCCCTCCTTCCTGCGATTCGTATGCGCCGTGCGGGTTATCGCGGTACTGCTGCGGCTGCGCAGCCCGCATTCGTGCGCCAGCTCCTCTAAACGCAGTTCCTCGTGCAGATGGGTGGAAATATACTGCAGGCAGTTTTTGATGACGGCGCTCTGTGCGCCGCCTTTTTGGTATCCACCACGCGGTTGCAGAAGTCCAACGGCACCGGGCAGAGTGTGTGCAGCTGTTCGCAGCATGGAAAAACATCCATAAAGCACTCCCTTTTCTCTCTAACTGTATCACAGTTCTTCCATTACAGTCAAGATATCGACAATAAATGCAAGGGCTGGCTGCCGCTGCAAAAAAGGGCGGGCTTGTGATTTTTTGCAAAGGCTATTGAGTGTTGGAGCTTGTTCTTGTTTATGTCATGTCATAGTTAAGCCGGCAAAAAGCATAAAAGACAAAGCTATCGCTTTATAACTCTTTGTGTTTTTCGATAATATATGATAAGACATGCAAGGTTTGCGGTTATGAGGTAAAGGGAGAGAAAATTCCGGCTACAGGAACAACAACGCCTACAGAGCCCACAAAGCCGACAAATCTGGGTGATGGCAACCCCACAAATTCTGTAAATCCGCATGGCGATAAGCCGACCAATCCTAACGGAGATGGAAATTTAAATACCAACAGTTCCCAGACAGACCATAACAGTAATCTGTGGCTGTGGTTTGTAGTGCTGTTCATAGCCGGTGGAATACTGATCGGAACAAGTGTATATTCCAAGAAGAAAAAGTATCCCAAGTAAGCCGTTCTGACTGATTTCACATTATTGAATATTGTTAGAAAAAGACGACTACTTAGACCAATTGATCTAAGCAGTCGTCTTTAGTTTTCGCTTTTGAATGTGTCTGCCTGCTGACACAGAAGAATACTCTTTTGGGTCTCTTCTTCACTTTTTCCAGAAAAGAAATCAATCACACTTTTGGAAACACCATCGGTTTTAATGCTTTGAAAAACAGCAACATCAAAGCCCAACTGCCCGTCACAGCTTGTGCGCTGCAACAGCGGCGGGCGGCTGCAAAGCAGTTCCAGCGCCGCACCGGCGTCCACCAACCACGGGCGCACCTGCTCGTGCGAGAGCAGCAACGGCATACGGTCGTGGATGGGCGCTACCGAATCGTTGGGCGCGGTGGTCAGAATGATAAAGCAGTTCACACCACTTATATTATCATAAATGCCCGCCAAGTAAATCGGCTGTCCCGGCATTTGGAAAAAATATTTGTGCTTGGCGGCGTCCCATTCATAAAAGCCGGTGGCAGGGATCACGCAGCGCTGGAAGGCAACACTGCGGCGAAACATCGGTTTTTCCGTCACCGTTTCGGCGCGGGCATTGATGATTTGCTGTCTGCCGCGAAAACCGGGCAGCCCCCATTGCTGGAACTCGCCCACGATCTTCTCCCCGCGTGAAACCAGCACTGGTGCCACCTGCGAGGGGCAAATATCTCCTGCCATTGGGAAATTGAGTTCATTTCCCTCGCTGCGGCGCTGTGCATCGCGCACGATCTGGCGAATCTCTTTATACTCATCGGCAGAAAACTGATACCGTCCACACATACGCGACGCTCCTTCCTTATCCTACTACAATACCGGCGATTCTGAACTCGTCCTCCTCCCGCACAGGGATGGGGGCGTATTTTTTATTCAGCGAGATTAGCGCAATGCCGTTTTCGTCCTTGCGCAGCTTTTTGCAATAGCCTTGGTCGTTCAGGGTGCATAGCACAATATCGCCGTTGTTGGCATCTTGTGCCGCCTTGACCCAAACGGTCTGCCCATTCACAAAGCGCGGCTCCATACTGTCACCGGCGATGCGGACACCGAACTCCGCCTTGGTGGGTACGGATTCATCCACTTCGGTCATCTCTTGGGCGTCATCATCCAGCCACTGACCGGTACCGGCAGAGGCAGGCTGTAAATAGACCGGCAGCAATCGCAGTGTCGGTTCCGGTTTCTCGGTAAACGCTGCCGTGTGCAGCAACATGGATCGGTATTCCCCCAAACGCTGCTGCCCCGCCTGATTCAGCTTGGGTTCGGAATCCAGATACAAAACTGCCACATCCTCAAACCCCAAAGCCTTTGCCAGCGCCACACCCACGGTAACGCGGGGTTCGCGCTCGCCGGCCTCCCACGACATCAAGGAACGTGTGGACACAGCCTTCTCGGATTCCGGCAGGAACTGCTGCATTTTCTGTACGACCATCTTGCGGGTCATCTTTTGCGCCTCACGCGCGGCACGAATACGCATATTCCAGTTGCTCACGGTATATCACCTCAGCTATATTGTACCGCTTCTGGTATGTAAAGTCAAGTGTACTATTACACGGATTTTCGTTTATAGCCCTGTAAAATGCACTTGAAAGTGAAACATTGTGGTGTTACAATAGGCGTATAGGAGGTGGGAACAATATGGGACAGCGGCATATACTGCATTGCGATTGCAACTGCTTTTACGCAAGCGTTGAAATGCAGGAACACCCGGAACTGCGCGGGAAAAGCATTGCCGTATGCGGCGATCCGGAGGCGCGGCACGGCATTGTACTTACCGCCAGTTACCCCGCCAAGCGGATGGGCGTGAAAACAGGGATGTCAATATGGGAAGCCAAGCAGCACTGCCGTGACTTAATTATTGTACCCGCCAGCTATGGAAAATACCAGAAGTACAGCGGCTATGTGCGCGAGATTTTCCGTGATTACACCGACCAAGTGGAGAGCTTCGGTTTGGATGAAGCATGGCTGGACATTACGGGCAGTCTGGGTTTGTTTGGGGACCCTGTAAAAATTGCCAAGGAAATCAGCGCACGCATTAAACGGGAGCTGGGAATTACAGTATCCATTGGGGTTTCCTTTAATAAAATCACCGCGAAACTCGGCAGCGATTATAAAAAGCCCGATGCCATAACGGTCATCGAGCCTGATACCTATAAGCAGATTGTCTACCCGCTGCCGGTGGGTGACCTTTTGTACGTGGGCAATGCCACACAGCGCAAGCTCGGCAGTTACGGCATCCGCACCATCGGTCAGCTTGCGCAAACAAACCCTGAAGTCCTCAAGGGCTGGTTTGGTGTGATGGGGTATACGCTCTCAGCTTTTGCGCGTGGATTGGACCAAACGCCGGTCGCCAAGCAGGATGCACATTCTG